>Ga0070735_10003177_pt1 | contig 14499 bp, 14 predicted proteins | sample Coa_R1_FD_66443 | JGI IMG/M metagenome (GOLD analysis project Ga0070735, IMG submission 66443) | Surface soil microbial communities from Centralia Pennsylvania, which are recovering from an underground coalmine fire - Coalmine... | ecosystem: Environmental > Terrestrial > Soil > Unclassified ...
AGGAACGCTGATCGGATTCTTGTGGAAGGACGCTAAAGACGCGTGAACCTTCTGGTTCTATATCTACTGCTGCTGAAAGCCAGCGTCACGTCGTTCAGTGGTTTGGGATCGCTGCCGATGGTGCGCAACGATTTCGTGGTGGAGCGCCACCTGCTGACCGATCACCAGCTAAATATGGCAGTAGTGGCAGGCCGCACTGGACCGGGTCCGTTCGGATTGTACCTGGTGTGCGTCGCGTATCTGGTCGGGGGAGTGCCCGGCGCCGTCATGGGTTTCCTGGCGCTGATCACGCCCGCGTTTCTGGTGATCCCGCTGATGCGCTGGATCGGAGCGCGGGCCGATATCCCGCGGGTCCGCAGCGCGATTCGCGGTTTGCTCTTGGCCAGCGCCGGCTTGCTGCTTTCTTCGTCCGTGCCCCTCACCCAGGACGCGTTCACCGGCGTATTCTCGGCGATATTGATGGTCGCAAGCTTCGCCGTGCTCACGTTTACACGAATCGATTCGGCGTGGCTAATGCTCGGTGCTGCCGGCGCGGGCCTGGCCGCGAACTTCTTTCATTAAACGGCCTTTCGTTAGGCTTGGCCGACCCACCTGAGCGTTATCACCCAACTTAGTAGTAGCGGATCGCGGCTTGATAGAGATAAAGTCCAGCCAAAGCCAGACCGAGGACCACGGTCACGATGGTCATCGTGATTCCCCACCGGTCGATGGCGCCGATCTTCTTAAACGTCGCTACTTGTTGAGGAATCAGGCGTTCCTCTCCGGCAGCCAGGTGCACATAGTCGTCTTCCCGCATGGTAATGAACTTCCGGTAAAGGGCCAGCGCGAGAGTTGCGACTCCTAGAATCGCCCAAAAGATCACGAATGTAGTCATGGGTGTTATCCCCTCCAGGCCATTACATTCGCAATCGGAAGGCCAACAAGTTCGGGATCAAAAAACGAAAGCCGCGACGGGTGTCCTTCGAGCAGGCTACCCGCGCGGCTGATTTCGAAAGAAAAGAACGTTACTTCGTTGGCGCGTCCGTAGCCTTTTTGCCGCCCTTCTTGCCGCCCTTACCTTTGGGGGCCTTGGTCGTGTCCGTGCTATCGGTGCTCTTCTTCGTCTTGCTCTTCTTGGTGGACTTCTTGGTGGTGGAAGTGGTGTCCTGGGCTACAGTGATGGTGGCAACGCCGATGGTCAGCGCCAGGGCCAGCATGATGTTGATGAACTTCTTCATTTGGGTGAGATCTCCTTCTTTCTTGGCCGAACGGCAAATACCATGTGCGGCATCCTTATGTTTACAGGTGCACATGAACAGGTCCTTAAGCACCCATTAAAATCGTTTCATTCCATAGGGTTTAACCGCATCTGCGCAGTCAAATAGCCGTTACCCGTCTATGGATTGCCGAAAACGAAAGACTCGCCCGCAGGAACACAAGCTAGTCTGGGGAACATGAAGCAAAAAGAACTGGCTCGGGAGCTGGCTCGCGAGGCCCGATTGCCAACGGCGGTCGCCCGGGACCGGATCGAGGAACTGGTACAGCAGATCGTCCGAAGGCTGCGGCGGGGGCGGCCGGTGGAGCTGCCCGGGCTGGGGAAGCTAGTGGCGCCGGCAAGGCTGCGAAAAGGGCAGTGAAGAACCCCGAAGGGATCCTGAAAGCAGTTCGGCGCGCGCTGGAGCGCGGCCAGACCGTGGAGATCGACGGCTTGGGGATGTTCCGGCGCGCGGCTGGTGGCGGCTATCAATTCACCGCCCAGACCGAGCCGCAGGTGTTCATCGCTTACGTGGAAGAGGATCTGCTGCTCGCGCGGCGGCTGCGGGACAGAATCGCGGCGGCTGGGTGCTCGCCCTGGATGGACAAGGACAAACTGATTCCCGGACAGAACTGGCCGCGCGCGATCCGGCGAGCGATTGAGATTTCAGACGCATTCGTGGCGTGCTTTTCGGTGCGTTCGGGCTCCAAGCGCGGGCCGTTCCAGAGCGAGCTGCGGTGGGCGCTCCACTGCGCACAGCGGATTCCGTTGGAAGAAACGTTCGTGGTCCCCGTCCGGTTCGAACCGTGCGCTGTGCCCAGGCAGATCCAGGAACGGGTGCAGTATGTGGACCTGTTCCCGGATTGGGAGGCGGGCGTGAAAAAAGTCATCCGGGCAGTCCAAAAGGCGGGGCACGCCGGCTGGAAAGCCCCAGAGCGCGCAAGCTCTGTGAGGCTAGAAAGCCTGACCCAACTTTAATTCAAGCTGAGGATCGGGAGTATGCTGCTGTAGTCGTCGGTCCAGCCGCGGAAATTGGGGGCGGCGGTGGCCGGATACATATTCGCGCCCTCAAAACTCGGGCTCTGGAAAATATTGTTGTCGGGAGCGGTAATAAGGACCCAAGTAGTGGAGTTGGCGAAAGTGTTGTCGGAAGCGTCATCGGCCACCACGGTCGCTTTCTTGCCGACGAACTCCGCGCCGCGCTCGCATACAGGCGCTAGATCCAGATAGCGATTCGAAATGTGCACTGCCAGCACGCCATCGGGCTTAAGCAGTTTGAAGTACAGCTGCATGACTTCCTTGGTGAGAAGGTGCACGGGAATAGCGTCACTCGAAAACGCATCGATCACCAGCACATCGTAGTTAGGGGGCTCTTGTTTTTCCATCGTGAGGCGGGCGTCGCCCATGAGCACCTGAATGTCGCCGGCGCAATGGGAGAAAAAGGTAAATTCGCCGCGTTCGGAAAGCGACTTTACCAACGGATTGATCTCGTAGACGCGCACGTAGTCGCCTGCGCGGCAGTATCCCGTCATCACTCCCGCGCCCATGCCGACCACGCCATATCGAACCGGGCCGAGCGCCTCCTTGGCCTGCATGGTCCGGCCGATCCCGGATAAGGGAGCGTAATAGGAATTCACTTCGTAACGATGTTCTTCATTGAGCCGCTGCGATCCGTGGTTGATGGTCCCATGCAGCAGATTGCGCAGGGCGTAATCCTGGCCGACATCGTCGTCGCGGATACGCAGCTCGCCGTAGAAGTTTCGCGCGAAGAAGTGGTAGCCTTGGCGATCCGCCCTCTCCTGCTTTAACAGATATCCGGCCAGGAGGCCGACGCCGATGGCCATGGCGAAGCGGATCGGCCAGGGCCCCAATCGCGGGATTTCCAGATCAAAGAGGACAATCACGGCCAGCACACCGCAGGCGACCAAACCGATCGGGAGCTCCAGGTAGGAGTTGAATACCCGCGGCGCGATGATCGCAACGAAGATGCCGCCGATGGCGCCGCCCACCGACACCATCAGGTAGAAGAGCGTTAAGTATTGGGGAGCAGGCTTGCGCAGCGCCAGCTCGCCGTGGCACAGCATACAGCAAATGAATAAACCGATGCAGAAGATCGGAATCGAATACTTGATGTTAAAGTTTCCTTCGCCGGCATACAGCGCATACGCCATCCAGCCTAAAGCCGGCGCAACCCAGGGCAAGAAGATCCAGCGCTGATAAATTTTGTCGCTTTCGAAAGCGAGTATGAACGTCAAGAGATAAATCGCCAGCGGTACGACCCACAACAATGGGATGGGCGCAATGTTCTGGCTCATGTGGTTGGTGATGGAAACCAGCAGCGTCGAAGCGCAGGCCGCCAAGCTGACCCATAAGAGGAGCTGAAGCGCGGTCGGACGCTCGGCGGGCACTGCGGGAATTGGGCTCGGCTCTGGAGTTGGTTCGACAGACGTCTTTTCCCGGCTAACCCAAGCTGTTATCAGACACAGCGCCGCGAACGCGACGTACGCCATGCTCCATATGTAGGCCTGCTGGCGCGATGCAATGTTGGGCTCCACGACGAACGGAAAACTCAGCAGCGCCAGCATCGATCCGAAGTTCGATAACGCGAACAGCCGATAGGGGACGCTGCTGCCGGTGCGTCGGACGTACCACGCTTGCAGCAGTGGACTTGTCGACGAAAGGAGGAAATAAGGGAGCCCGATGGTGGCGGCCAACAGCTCCAGAATGCGCAGCGTGGGATCGCCGATGGCTGTAGGTTTCCAGGTCACGTTGGGCAGGATCGGCAGCAGCGCGCAGCTTGCCAGCAGCAGAGTTCCATGGATCAGGAGCTGGGTGCGGGCCTTGGTTAGTTTGATGAGTGCGTGCGCGTAGGCATATCCGGCCAACAGCGAGAGCTGAAAGAAGAGCAGCGCAGCGGCCCAGACCGCGGCCGACCCTCCGAACCACGGAAGAATAATCTTGGCGATCAGCGGCTGCACCTGGAACAGCAGGAATGCGCTCAGGAAAATAGTGATGGCGTAAATGATCATGAGAGTTTGGCTTTTTAGTGCAAATCGTCAGCGCAGTATCTGGATGATGTTGCTATAGTCGTCCGTCCAGGTCCGAAACCCTTTGCGCGCTTGCAGCGTGGTGGTGCTGCCGTCCTGGAAATTGGGGTCGGCGAAAACAGCCGGCGACTTCGACAACAGAACCCAGGTATTGGAAACGTAGTAAGGTTCGGAATTACCTTCATCGTACACCACGACCCCCGTCCAGCCCATTTCTTTTGCTGCTTGGGCCATGATGGGCTCCAGATCCAGGTACCGGTTGGAGATGTTGACGGCCAGAATGCCATCGGGTTTCATGTGGCGCGCGTAAGTAAGATATGCTTCCCGCGTAAGCAGATGCATGGGCACCGCGTCGCTGGTGAAGGCGTCCATGGCCAGAAAATCGAGGTTCTCGCTGTCCTTCATACTCTCGAGCGTGAGGCGGCCGTCGCCGAAATAAAGATGTTTATCGGCAGGGCAGTCTTTCCAAAAGTCGAATTTGGTCTGGGCGATCTGAAATATAAGCGGATTGATTTCGTAGTAGTGCAGCGTGTCGCCGGAGCGTGCAAGGGTGGCGGTAACTCCTGCGCCCAGCCCGAGAATGCCGATGCGAATGGGACCCTTTTCACCCTTGCTGCGGATCGCCCGGGAGATGCCGGAGGTTTCTCCGAAATACGACGTTGGAATGCGTCCACCGCCGGGACTCATGAGCTCGGTGCCGTGGTTGATGGTCCCGTGAATCAGGACACGCACGGATTCCACGCCGCCGTCGGGAGGATCGTCCCGGACTCGCAACACGCCATAGAAATTACGGGCGGCCAGCATGTATGCCTGGTTGGCGAGGCGTTCGAGGCGAGCCAGATAGACGCCGAAGGAAACCGCCACGATCAGCAGCGATGCGCGCACGGCCAGCGGCCGGGGCGCGCCGTCATCGTCATAGGAAAGCACGATGGCAATCAGCACACCCAGTCCGGCGACGGCGATTGGCATTTCCCAGTAGTTGGGGAAAATCCGGGGCGCGATCAACGCCACGAACAATCCGCCGATCGCGCCGCCTAGCGACACCATCAGGAAGAAGAGCGTGAGATAGCGCGGATGCGGCTTGCGCTTGGCAAGCTCGCCGTGACATACCATGCAGGCGATGAACAAAGCTCCGCACAGCATGGGAATCAGCGTTTTAATAACATCCACGTTGTCCTCGTACTGCGCCATGCCACGGGTGTAGACGCCGAGCGCGACCAAGCCGAGCGGAAGAAACAACCAGCGCTGGTAAATCTTGTCGCTTTCAAACGCGAGGATGAAGGTGAGCAGGTAAATGCTCAACGGCGCGATCCAAAGCAGCGGAATCGGCGCCACATTCTGCGTCAGATGACTGGTAGTCGCAAGCAACAGTGTGGAAGCGCAGGCGGCTAGCGAAATCCACATTAGTATGGTGGAGAAGCGAGGCGGTGGAGCATCCTCCTGCGCGGCTGCTTGCAACGCGTCGGTTCCGCTGCGGCTTTTCCAGGCTGCCAAGGCGCAGGCCACGGCGAATGCGGCGAAGCCCACTGACCAGAGCCGGGCTTGTAAACGCAGCGCGATATTGGGTTCGACCACGAACGGATAGCTCAACAGTGCCAGCATGGATCCGAAGTTCGAAAGCGCGAACAAGCGGTAGGGAACCACGTTGGACTTGGCACGGAGATACCAAGCCTGGAGCAAAGGACTGGTGGAAGAAAGGAGCGTGTAGGGCAGGCCGATGGTGGCGCCCAGCAAAAGCAGGATCCCCACCAACGGATCGCTTCCGCCGACGGGCTTCCAGTAGTCTTTGGGAATAATCGGGAGCGTGACCAGGCTGATCAGGAGCAGCGTGCAATGCACGGTCATCTGCTGCTTGGGCTTGAGGTAGCGGATCAGGCAGTGCGCGTACAGATAGCCCAGGAGCAACAAAAGCTGGAAGAAAAGCAGAGATGCGCTCCACACCGCGGCCGATCCGCCGAACCACGGGAGAACGAATTTCGCGATCATCGGCTGGACCTGGAACAGGAGGAAAGCGCTCAGGAAGATGGTAGCCGCGTAAACAAACATGGACCGTCTAGCATACCGTAAATCGGGCCGGCCGCGAGTGAAGAGGGCGAAGATTTCCGAAACCGTCCTCGCCGCAGTAAGATCTAAGCATAAAGAGGATTTTAGAATCTATGGGCAAATCACCACGGCTATGTTTTTTAGGCCTGTTTGTCGCGCTCGCCACACTAGGTGCGCAGACCACGCTAACCAATTCGGATCTGGTGAAGATGAGCAAGGCCGGGCTGAGTGAGGATTTCATCACCAACCTGATCGATCAGCAAGGCTCGCGGCTGGCGAGCGACCCCTCGGCGCTGATCACGCTCAAGAACGAAGGTGTGAACGAACGGATTATTTCGGCCGTGGTGAGGAAGGCGCCCTCGCAGGAGCCGTTGAATTCGGATTCCGTGCTGCGATTGGTGAAAGCCGGATTCAGCGACGGGTTCATCATCAACCTGCTGAATGCGCAGCCGGCGAAATTCACCGTGGATGCGTCTCGAATTGTGGAGTTGAAGGAGGCCGGTGTCAGCGAAAGAATCCTGGCGCTGATGGTCCAGCAGGGCAGTGTGCGGGAACTGCCCAGCGGCAGCGCGATCAGCGTGCGGCTCATCGATTCCATTGATTCGGAGAGAAACCGGGAGGGCGACGAATTCCGGGCCAGCCTGGAAGATCCCATCACGCTGGGTAATGACGTGGTGGCGCAGAAAGGCGCGGACGCAAGGGTGAAGCTGGTTAGCGAACAGGAGTCGGGCAGGCTGACGGGTAAGGCCGGACTGACCGTGCAGCTGGTTTCTATTACTGTCGACGGCAAAAACGTGCCGGTGTACTCTTCCGACGTTTCGGAATACAGCGGATCGCGCGGCGCGCGGACGGCCAAATCCGCTGCGGCAGTGGGCGCAGTCGGAGCGATTATCGGAGCGATCGCCGGCGGGGGAAAGGGTGCGGCCATAGGTGCCGGCGCTGGAGCGGCTGCAGGTGCGGGAGCGCAGACGGTTATGAAGGGTCAGCAGGTGCGGATTCCGTCGGAGACCGTGCTGACGTTCACCACGCAGAAGACTGTGCAGTTGCCGTAATGGAGGCCTACTTCTTTACGCTGATGGTCGCGTCGCCGTCGACGTAGGCCAGGTATTCGGTTCCTGCGGCGGCTACCAAGTCCTTGTTTTTGGGCTTCACGTTGGTTTCGACGAGTCGCTCGCTCTTGCCATCGGCGCTTCGAGCCGACTGCGTGCGAATCCGGTACTTGTGACCGTCGACCGCGTCGACTACCAGCAGTCGCATAGTCATCTTTTCACCACCGATCCCGATGATTTTTCCCTTGCGGGCGGCCTGGGTGATCGCACCGCTGACGGCGGCGCCCTTGGCGATTACCACCAGATCGCCCACCCGCACGTCCTTCGCCACCGTGAAGCGAACGGGAGTGCCTTCTTCGGCGTTTTGCGGGATATCTTCAGCCAAGTTGATGATAAAGGGGATGCCGTCGGTTAGCGTCACCGCAACGATCGAACTGGATGCGGTAGCAGGCGCAGGGGCGGGGGTAGGGGTCGGCGCACTCGCCGCTGGAACAGGTGTGCTCGTGGTGGCTGATGCAGGGGTTACAGGGACGGAGGGCGTAGCAACTGCAACGGTAGCCGTTTTGGCCGGCGTGGCGGGTACGGCTTTGGGATTGCGCATCGCCTCGATAATGTTTTCCTGCACGTGAGCTTTGGAAAGCCGGATCACTTCCGACGCCGAAAGGGAGAACGCGGTCTTCGAGCTGCGAATCTGGCTCAGAATCACCGCGGGCGAGACTTTCGCGGCGACCATCTGGATGATGTTGTCGTTGGTGAGCGCCTGTTCCACGGGCTCGGCCGGGGTTACCGGAACGTCGACGGGAGCGGCGACGGGGGGCGGCTGTATGGCCACGGGCGGCGGTTGTGGAGCGACCGGCTGCGAAGGTTGAACGGTATTCTGCTGCGCGTTCAGAGGCTTGTGCCGTTGGGTCCACCACCAGGCGCCGCCTCCGGAGATTGCCAAAACTGCGGCCGCCACGCCTGCGCCGATCATCAACGGCATGGGCGACCGTTTGACTTTGGGCCAGGGATCCATTCCCGCCCGCGTCCGGTACAGCATGCCGGAATCGGATTCATGCTTGAGTGCGCCTAGCGCGACCTGCACTTCTTTCATCGTCTGGAAGCGCTGGTCAGGATTCTTTCGAAGGCAGCGGTGGATCACCTGCTCCAGTTGTGGGGGCGTATCCGGCGCAATCTCCGGAATAGGACGGGCTTCATCCCGCAGGATCGCGGAGAGCGTGGAAAGGGCCGAATCGCCCGCGAACGCTCGCGATCCGGTGACCATCTCGTAGAGAACCACGGCGAGGGAGAAAATGTCGGACCGCAAGTCGACGCGCTTACCCTGGGCTTGTTCCGGCGACATGTAGCTGACCGTGCCGATAATGGACCCTTCGACTGTAAGCGGTGCCTGGTCGATGGTTTGCGTTGCGTCGCTTTCACCACCGGTCTGGCTCAAAGGGCTGCTGTCGGTCAACTTGGCCAAGCCGAAATCAAGAACCTTGACCAATCCCGTTTCCGTTACCATGACGTTTCCCGGCTTCAGATCGCGGTGGATGATACCGGCGGAGTGGGCGACCTGCAGAGCATCGGTCATCTGGACCGCGTACTTCAGCACCTGCGGAACGCGCAAGCCGCCCTTGGGAATCAAGTCGATGAGCGTCTTGCCCTGCACGTACTCCATCACCATGTATTCGGCGTCGCCTTCCGAAATGATGTCGTGAATGGTGATGATGTTGGGGTGGTTCAGAGCGGATGCCGCTTGCGCTTCCTGGATGAAGCGGCGGCGGCGCTCGGGATCGCCTGCGCTGGCGCTGGTGAGAATCTTGACGGCGACAGTCCGGTTGAGACGGGTGTCTTGGGCCTTCCAGATTTCGCCCATACCTCCGGCTCCGAGCTTCTCTATGAACTGATAATGGTGGATAATTTTCCCGACCATGGGCCACTCCGGGAATATCCAGTTTGCCACATTTGTGGCGGAAAGGGGTGGCCGCGGGCGTTCCTGCGTGCCTTGACGCAGCCGCGGTTTGGGAAGGGTTCCGGTAACTGCCCCGTTTTCAGCCGGACTCGGAGTGGTTCGCCGATTGCAACATGCCCAATTGAAAAGAGGCCGTATGCTGGCAATCAAGAACATCCTGTTCCCTATAGATTTCTCAGAGCGATGTTGCGGCGCCGCTCCGTTCGTTCGCGCTGTGGCACAACGGTTCGGTGCGCGGATTACCTTGATGAGTGTTATTACGCCGTTTTGGCAGACAGCCGCCTCCGGCGATCTTTCCGGCACCTTGGTTGTCGATATGGATGAGCTCAAGCGGGACTTGGAAATGCGGCTGGATGGCGCCTTCACGCGGGAGTTCGCGGATTTGAAGGTCGACCGAGTGGCGGAAATCGGGGATCCCGCGGAGATCATCACACTTTATGCGCATAACCAAGGCGCGGACCTGATCATGATGCCGACCCATGGCTATGGGCCATTTCGCAGCCTGCTGCTGGGTTCAGTCACCGCCAAAGTCTTGCACGACGCGCAGTGCCCGGTGTGGACTGCCACCCACGTCGAAGGAGCGCCGGCGCTCACCCATGTGGCTGGACGCAATATTCTTTGCGCGATCGATGCCACGCCGAAGAGTTCGCCACTGATGGAATGGGCCGCAGAGTATGCCAAGGTTACCGGCGGGACACTACGGCTGGTCCATGCAGTTTCAGGCATTCAGGGATGGCCGGAACGCCAGCTCGATCGGGGGTTTGAGGAAACGCTGCGAACTCAGGCTCGCGAGTCGATCGAGAAGCTCCAAAAGGCGGTGGGAGTGAAGACCCCTCTGTGTGTGGCTGTCGGGGAAGTCGCGGCAGCGGTCCGCGAAGAAGCGGAACGGCACAATTCGGACCTGATCATCATCGGCCGCGGGCTTCTGCATGAGACGCTCGGGCGATTGCGAACGCACTCCCATGGGATCATCCGGCAGGCACCGTGTCCGGTTTTGAGCGTATAGCTGCGCTTACAAATTGTGCTTCTTGAGTTTGTAGCGCAGCGCATCGCGGCCAATTCGCAAGGTCCGGGCAGCCTGGGATTGGTTGCCCCCAGCCGCCTGCATGGCCCGCATAATGAGTTGCCGTTCCTGATCCTCGAGGGTGCCCATGCCTGACTCGGTTTCGCCGGCCGGGAGGGCGTCCTGCGCTGCGCCATGAGCCGATTCACCGGTCTGAAGGTAAGGCGGCAGATCCTGAACGTCGATGGTATCGCCCAGCGTCATCATGCAGGCATGGCCGATGACGTTTTCCAGTTCCCTGACATTTCCGGGCCAGGAGTGCATCGCCAAGCGGATCTGGGCGCGGCGAGTGAGACCGCTGATCTCCTTGCCGTACTGGCTGGCGAATTTGGTTATGAAATGGCGCTCGAGCAGAGGCAGATCTTCTTTGCGGTCCTCCAGCGCCGGCACATGGATCTCCACCATGGAGAGGCGGTAGTAAAGATCCTCGCGGAAGTGCTTTTCGGCGATCTCCGTGCGGAGGTCGCGGTTGGTCGCAGCCACCACCCGCACGTCCACTTTACGCGGCGTAAGCGATCCCACCCGGAGCACTTCCTGGTTCTGTAAGACGCGTAAAAGCTTGGCTTGGGTGGCCAGAGGCATATCACCGATCTCGTCCAGGAACAGTGTGCCGCCGTGGGCATGCTCGAATAAGCCGGCTTTGTCGTGGGTCGCGCCAGTAAAGGAACCGCGCACATGACCGAACAGCTCGCTTTCAAATAGCGTTTCGACCACGGCCGAGCAGTTCAGCACCACATAGCGCCCTTGCGCGGCCGGGCTCAGGCTGTGGAGCGTTCGCGCCACCAGATCCTTACCGGTTCCGGTTTCACCCGTGACCAGAACGGCGCGATAGTGGGGCGCCACGCGGCGGATGCGCGAAAACATATCCCACATGCTGGGGCTGTTGCCGATAATGCCTTCGAACTCGGCGCTCGCCAACAGCTCATCCTCGAGCTGGCTAGCCCGTTGCCGCTTGCGCGCGGTAACCAGCAGTGAGCCGATTTTTTCCCGCAGCGCAGAGATCGAAACCGGCTTGTTCAGATAATCCGACGCGCCCTTCTTGATCGCCTCAACGGCGGATTCGGTGGAATAGTGCGCCGTCATGAGGATCACTTCAGTGGCCGGATCAAACGCCATCACCCGATCCAGTACCTCCATCCCCGTCATTCCCGGCATGATCAGGTCCGTGAGCACGATTTGGGGACGGCGGGTGTGAACCAGATCTACTCCTTCTTCGGGGTCTGAAGCGGTGAGGATTTCGAGGTCGGGTTGCGCCAGAGCACTGGATAGCATCTCCAGGCTGCCTGGATTGTCGTCGATAATCAGCAGGGATAGCGCGGGCCGTGAGGGCATCGTTGTTTATGCTAACAGGCGTTCATGCTAACAAGCGTTCCACTTCGGCTCGCAGCGCGCCGAGACGGATGGGCTTGGTGATATAGCCGGTGAAACCCGAGGCGATAGCTCGCTCGCGATCCCCCATCATGGCGCTCGCCGTCAGAGCGATGATCGGGATGGCCTTGAAGCCCTCCTCGCGACGGAGTTTTTCTATGACGCCGAATCCGTCCAGACCAGGCATGTGAATGTCGAGGATGATCAGATCGGGATGAATCCGGCGAGCCTCCGCGACGGCCTGCTCACCGTCGCCGGCCTCAAAGACCTGGTGCCCGGATTTTTCCAGAACCGTGCGGACCAGTTCCCTCCCGGTCGCTTTATCATCCGCCACCAACACTTTTTTCATGTGCCTTATGTCTTTCGGCCGGCCGTCCCTAGCGGAAGCGTAAAAAGGAACGTGCTCCCTTGCTGCGGCTGGCTTTGCACCGAGATACTTCCGCCGTGCTGTTCCACCAGACGTTTTGTGATCGCCAAACCTAACCCTGTGCCTTCCCGAACTCCCTTGGTCGTCGCACCCACCTGATGAAACTTGTCGAATATCGATTCGTGTTCTTCCGGAGGGATTCCAACGCCGGTGTCCGTCACCGAAACCACTACGAATGACTTTTGCATGCGAGCTTCCAGACGGATGCGGCCTCCCTCTGGCGTGAACTTGATGGCGTTACTGAGCAAATTCACCAGGACTTGCTTGATGCGTAGCCGGTCGGCTTCCAATGCCGTGGGAACGTCTAAAGCCGTTTCGAGTTTGTGCGATTTGGCGTCGGCGAGGCTTCGAACTGAGGCCAGCGACTCAGCCACCAGAGCCGTAAGGTCGAAAGCCTCGGGGCGCAGCTCCAGGCGGTCGGCTTCGATTTTGCTGATATCCAGGACGTCGTTGATCAGTTCCAACAGATGCAGCGAATCAGTATGAATGTGCTGGACGAACCTCTTCTGCTTCTCGTTCAACGGACCTTCCAACTCTTCGGACAGCAGCTCGGAAAAACCGATGATTGTGTGGAGCGGGGTCCGCAGCTCATGGCTCATGCTCGCAAGAAACTCGCTCTTGAGCCGATTAGCCCGCTCCAGCTCGCGATTGGTCATCTCCAGCTCGGCGTTGGTCTCGGCGAGGCGTTGTGTATACTCTTCCCGCACCTTGCGTAAGCGTTCCTCAGCCGTCCGGCGCTCGGTGGTGTCGCGAATGATAGCGGTGACTCGAAAGCCTTCCGCGGATTCGGAGGGGCTCAGGCTGATTTCGACCGGAAACCGGGTACCGTCCTTGCGAATGGCTTCGAGGGCTAAGCCGCTCCCCATGGTGCGAGTCATGGGCTGTTGCCGGTAATGCGCACGATGTTCGGCGTGCCGGGCATGCAGCTCACGGGGAATCAATGCCTCAACCGGCTGGCCTAAGAGTTCGTCACGGCTATAGCCGAACATATCCTCGGCGACCCGGTTCAAGAGAATGATCCGGCCATCGGCGTCCACCTGCATGATCGCGTCAGGAGCGGCTTCTAATAGTTCGCGAAATCGTTTTTCGAGGAGCACCCAGGGACTCCTTTCGCCAAGGACCTCCCTAGTAGTAACACAGTCCCCACTCTGGCGATCGAAATGCGAGTACAGGTCAACAAGAAGACGGATCCATTAGAGAAGAATGGGCCGTTCGGGCAAGCCTGGGTGATTTCGCCCGCGGAAACTGCGCGTAGTCGCCCAGGCCCCAGTTTTCGGAGGAGTTTATATGCCGAACAGGGAAAACCAGACAGCACCAGTCGAAAGCATCATCCAACGTTTAGTACGGGAGCATCGCAGGTGGCGGAGCAAGGATTTTCCGCTGATCTCCCACCTGTTCGACGAAGCTCAGTCGGCGGAAGAGCAGCCTCCGTGTCTGACGCCCTTGCGGACCGCCTTTCACCGGCTCTACGCGGAGATGGTAGGTCACATGACCCGCGAAGAACATGTCCTGTTTCCGGCAATTCTAGAGGCGCAAAGCCAGGCCCAGGAAACCGAGAAAGGCTTCGGCTCCATCCGGAATCCGATTGGCATGATCGAACAGGAGCACGATTGGGAGACGGAGCGCCTGGAGAAAATGCGTCAGATTGCGCGGAATTATCAGCTTCCAGAGGAGGCCGATCAGAAGCTGCGTTTGCTGTTCCGGGAACTGGAAGCGCTGGAGGCGGCCATGCATGCCCATTCGCGCCTGGAAAGCAGCGTCCTCTTCGCTCGCGCTCTCGCTGAGGAAAAACGCCCGCCTAAGCAGGCGGCTTAAAGAACCACAGCCAAAAGTACTGTTGGCCCGCGCCATAGCTGTGGCGGTGTTCAAACCCGCTGCGCCGGGCCATGGCGGTTGCTTGCTCCACAGTAAAAGACACTCCATGCCAAGTGTCGTCGGGCGAGCTGTCCGTCGACGGGTGCCCTTGCACTTGGAACTTGAACAGCGCACCCGGACGCAGCAGGCGATGGACCTCGCGGACGTAGGTGTCGATCACCTCGCGGCTGGGAATGTGCTGGAAAACGAGCGAGGAGTAAGCGAAATCGAAAACCAGCGGAGGGACCACCACCAGATCGCAGCCACTGTTTTGGTACAGCGTTACATTGGGACGATCATGGAGCGCAGCGCGGGCCCTGGCCAGCATTTCACTGCTCACATCCACGGCATGCACCTCTCCGAAGATGCTCGAAAGCGCGCGCGTCAGGCGGCCGGCGCCGCAGCCGATCTCGAGCACGCGCATTTGGGCCGGATCCTTGCCTTGATAGATGTTGCCTGT
>Ga0070735_10003178_pt1 | contig 14495 bp, 14 predicted proteins | sample Coa_R1_FD_66443 | JGI IMG/M metagenome (GOLD analysis project Ga0070735, IMG submission 66443) | Surface soil microbial communities from Centralia Pennsylvania, which are recovering from an underground coalmine fire - Coalmine... | ecosystem: Environmental > Terrestrial > Soil > Unclassified ...
GTTAGGTTGTAGTGGGCTCACCCTGGCGAGTGAGCTTGGACAATCCCAGCTGTCGGACGTTTAACAAAGAACCCGCGTCCAATGGGAACTCTTCGACTATAGCAATCGCCAGAGAACAGTGTCAAACCTAAATCTGGCGCTTGTTACAGCAATGTTTCAACGGCAGCCGTCAGCTGTCAGCCATCAGCTTTCAGCCGCTGCAAAGAGCATTCGGCAGTCAGCATTCAGCACTCAGCCTGACGCTCTGCGACGTCGAGAACGCGCCTTATTAAAACGATTTTGGGAGAACGCGATACGTTTTCGAAGTTAAAGGCCCGAGGTCGGAGGTCCGAGGTCTGACGGCTGGTAGCTGGCGGCTGGCAACTGCTTCTGCTACCCTGCCCTGCTATGGATTATCTCTGGACGCCATGGCGTTACGCCTACGTCTCGGCCACGGAAAAGACCGCCGGATGCGTCTTCTGCGAGGCTCCCAAAGAACAGAATGACGAGAAGGTGCACATCGTCTATCGCGGTCAGCATTGCTTCGTCATCCTGAATGCATTCCCCTACACGCCCGGCCACGTGATGGTCGTCCCCTATCAGCACCTCGACGAACTGCGCAAGCTGCCGACCGAAGCTGCGAATGAAATGATGGCGCTCTCGCAGAAGATGGAAACGGTGCTGCGCGAACTCTATCGTCCAGATGGAATCAATCTCGGGATGAACATCGGCAAGGCCGCCGGAGCCGGGATCGCCGGCCACATCCACATGCACGTCCTGCCGCGCTGGGTCGCCGATTCGAACTTCATGTCGGTGGTCGGAGAGACGCGAGTTCTGCCCGAGATGCTGGAAGTCACGTGGGCCAAGATGCGAGAGAAGATGTAAGCAGAAAATGTGGGGACAGCCGCCTCGGCTGTCCGGCGGAGCGAAGCTCCGCAATACCAGTCGGGATGCGGGAAGCTTGTTCTCGCGATAATCATTCCTCTTCCTGATCGGAAAAGGCATCCTTCAAGAATAGCCTTTCCGCGTGATCAAGAGCTCCCATGATGATCAAGAAATCCGCGATTCCTAGCGGCATCGTGTAAAACAGCGTGGGTGTATTTCCATGCGGCCATCGGACTACGAGAAACAAGGGAACATGCAACGCCAGGATGAAAGCGATAATCGCCCAAAACCAGTGATGCTTCCTCATACCCCAGTGCAATTTGACGGCAAACATCATCATTCCCAAGACAATAAAAACCGCAAGTCCCATATCTGGCTTACCCAGGTAGATGAAGAGGAAAAACACCGGCACCAAGATGAGCCCAATCTTTAGGCCCGTGTAGTCAACCGGTTGCTTCTCTTTGGGCGGATCGTAGTCAAACATGATTTCTCGCTCCAAGGCCCAGTCAAGATCTTTGTCGAGGTTCTCGACTTTTTTCAACCGCGAATTGCGTTATCCGAACCTGAGTTTAGGCCGGGACTTGGAATCGTTTTAGGACCGAGGAAAATGATCGGCAGTATCCCAGCGACGAAGAACGGCAATACTGGGCCCATTCGGAATCCGAAAAAGTGCAGACAAAGACCGTACAAGGCTATGGACAGACTGATCGTATAGATGACGATGTAGCCACCGCGCAGACGAGACAAAGCCTTCCTATCCTCAGGTTGACCTTCGAGCACGTTCTCGGCCCGTCCAACGAAGATTCGCCGCACTATGAAAATCAGTATGGCATGGATGATCGCGACTAGGCTCAACGCTCGAAGAATTACCGGACTCGGAGTCGCCGATGACGGGATTCGCAATATCACTAAGAGATAAAGCAGGACAGCAGTACCTAAAATAAAACGAATCGTTTGGATGAACCTACGTGTCGCCTGCATGGTTTGACCTTAGCGCGATGATTCTATCTCACCCCGCCAGCTTCTCCATTTCCTTCTCGTCGATCACGGGCACGCCGAGTTCCTTTGCCTTGTCGAGCTTCGATCCGGCATCTGCGCCCGCGACGACGTAGTCCGTCTTCTTGCTGACTGATCCGGCAACTTTCCCGCCCGCGTCTTCGATCATCTTCTTGGCTTCGTCGCGGGTGTATTTGAGGAGCGTTCCCGTCAGCACGAACGTCTTTCCGGCGAGCTTTGTGCCGCGCTCTTTCTTTTGTCCCTTGAAGGCGAGGCCTGCTTTACCGAGGCGTTCCACCAGTTTCTTGTTCGCCGGATTGCTGAAAAATTCCGCTATGCTTTCCGCGATCTTCGGCCCAACCTCGCCCACATCCTGCAATTCTTCGACGCTCGCGTTCGAGAGCGCTTCCATCGATCCGAAATGTTCGGCGAGGAATTGGGCCGTGCGCTCGCCCACCATGCGGATGCCGAGTCCGTAGATCACGCGCTCGAGCGGAAGATTTTTCGAGTTCTCGATTTCATCGATAATGTTCTGCGCCGATTTGTCGCCGAACCGATCCAGGCTGAGCAGATCTTTCTTCGTCAGGTCGTAAATGTCCGCGACGTTTTTCACCAACCCGCGCTCGAGCAGTTGCTGGACGAGCGACTCGCCCATGCCGTCAATATTCATCACGCCGCGCGAGGCGAAGTGCAGGATCGTCCCCATCAGCTTCGCCGGGCAATTCGCATTGACGCAGCGGTAGTCGACTTCCCCTTCCGTGCGAACCACTTTCGTCCCGCACACCGGACACTTTTCAGGTGCCTCGATTTCGACCGTTCCGCGCGGGTGGGCGTCGTCGTCGATCACCTTCGCGACTTTCGGGATCACATCGCCGCCGCGCTCGACCTGAACAAAGTCGCCGATCTTGACTCCAAGGCGTTCGACCTCATCCATGTTGTGGAGCGTCGCATTGCGAACGGTCGTGCCGCCAATCGCAACCGGGCTCAACTCGGCCACAGGCGTCAGCTTGCCGGTGCGCCCGACCTGCCAGCGGACATTCTCCAGCTTCGTGATTCCCGCGCGCGCCGCATATTTATAGGCAATCGCCCAGCGCGGAGCCTTGCCCGTAAATCCGAGTTCGTTTTGCAGACCGGTGCGATCGACTTTCACCACGATGCCATCGATCTCGTAAGGCAGCGAATCGCGCTTGGCCTCCCAGGCCTGAATGAACTCCCAGACTTCATCCATCGAGTGGACAAGTTTGCGGTGAGAGTTGACCTTGAATCCGGCTTTGTCGAGCGCGGTCAGCGTCTCCCAATGGCGGTCGAAATACGTGCGGCCATTCACGAGCAGGATGTAGGGAAAGAAATCTAGCCGCCGCTGCGCGGTGATGCTGGAATCAAGTTGCCGGACCGTGCCCGCAGTGAAGTTGCGCGGATTCGCGAATGTCGCGAGTCCGGCACGCCCGCGCTCTTCATTCAGCTTCTTGAACGCGGCGGTGGGCATGAGCAGTTCGCCGCGCGCCTCGAAATCGGCCGGGATGCTCGCCTTCTTCAGCTTGTCTTTGTCAATCGAGAGCGGAATCGAGTGCACGGTGCGCACGTTGAGCGTGACGTCTTCGCCGGTCGTGCCGTCGCCGCGCGTCACTCCCCGGACGAGCCTGCCGCCTTCATAAATCAGGGCCAGCGACATGCCGTCGAGCTTGAGTTCGCAAACGTAGTCGACGTCTTTGCGGCCACTGAGTTCGTGGACGCGCCGCTCCCATCCGCGCAGTTCTTCTTCGCTGTAAGTATTGTCGAGCGAAAGCATCGGAGAAGAATGGCGGACCTTGACGAATCCCTCGCGCGGCTTGCCTCCGACACGCTGCGTGGGAGAGTCGGCCGTGACCAGCTCCGGATGCTCGGCCTCAAGATCTTTCAGCTGCTGCATCAGGCGATCGAAGTCGAAATCCTTGATCTCCGGCTGGTCGAGAACGTAATAAAGGTATTCGTGATGGCGAATCTTCTCGCGGAGCGAGTCGATCTTCTTTTCGGCATCTTTGGTCGCGTGAGCCATCGGGCAGATTATATTCGTAGTGACGGGTTCGAACAGAAGCGATCCAACCAGTTCAAATCAACCGGTTCAAATCGAAACGCGCTTTCCTGGTCAGATGGAGATCCTCGAGACATCCCGCCTTATTCTGCGCGAGTTTTTGCCCAGCGATGCAAATGCGATGGCGGTCGTGCTCTCCGATGCCCTGACGATGCAGCACTATCCCGCCCCACTGAATCCGGATGAGGTTGAGGAATGGATTGCCCGGAATGTCCGCCGCTATCGAGCCAACGGGCACGGATTGTGGGCGATGGTCCAGAAAGCCACTGGTGAAGTCGTCGGCGACTGCGGGCTGACGGTGCAGGACGTAGACGGGACCGAGGAAATCGAGATTGGGTATCACGTCCGCCGCGATTTATGGGGTCACGGGCTGGCAACGGAGGCGGCGCGCGCCTGCCGCGACTTTGGATTTGCGCGGCTCCCCGTACCGCGGATCATCTCTCTCATTCGTCCGGAGAACTCGCAGTCGCGCCGGGTTGCTGAGAAAAACGGTATGAGCGTAATCAAGGAGACAACGCACAAGGGTTACCCGCACCTCGTGTACGCCATCAGCCGCCAGCAGCACCGTGAGTTGATCTCCCGAGAACGAACTATTTAGCTGCATCCGTCACACCCGGAATCTGCATGCGCACGAACCTCGGCATGTAGTCGTTCGCGCAGACGAGGTCGGAGCCGTCGTTGGCATTCACGTTGTAGGAGACAAGGATTCCGTCGGAGTCGGTGAATTCCGTGTGCGCTTTGGCGTTGTAGGTGACGAGCGTGCCGACCTTGCAGCCGTTGGCCCCGGCTTCGGGAGTAGTGTAGACGGTCGTCTTGTTCGACCACGGTCCCTGCGGCGAGCAGGAATACCAGGTCGTGACCGCATCCCATAGGGGAAACGGCGGGTTCTGCGGATCCATGCCCGTCATCAGATAAAACGTGCTGCCGTTGTAAGTGAGCTGATCGACGGAGTACTCGGGAGTCACGGCGGCCACGCCGGACATTGCCGTAGCGTTTGATTCGCCGGACATCCACTTCGATTGTGTCGCGCTCCAGAATTGCCATTTCGTGGCGTTGGTAAGGTTGGCGAGCGAGTTGGTGCGCGCAACGTACGGTGTCTTGGTGTCGGTGCCAGGATCTTTCAGGCCGAAGATGTAGTAGTAATTTCCGGAGTGGAGAATTTTCGTACCCCATTCGAGAGTCGTATTCAGTCCAGTCACGGGTGCGACAGAACTGATCGCGAGACTCGGCCAGGCGAGCGTTGCAACGGAATGTCCGACGAGTTTGAAGGCTCCGGTCCACTCGAGCAGCATGATTTTGATCTGATATCCGCCGGATGCCGTCGACACAAGATAGCTGCCGCCCTGCCAGAACCAGTCGGCCTTATTTTTCGGAACGAAATAAGACGAGGTCTTCGGAGGATATCCCACGGTGGTCCACGAGCCGGTCGTCTGATTGAGGATGGTGAGCGAATTGTGCGCGGTGAACAGATCGCTCGAGCGAAGGCGCGTCGTGGGATTCACGGTGCCGATGTAGGAGTCGGACCACATCCATAAATTGGTTCCGTCGGGCAGCAGCAGCGAATAAGTGCCGTCGCCGCCGGTCCAGCCCGGGCCGTTCTGCGTGACGTATCCGTCGAAGGTGCTGTCGATCGTTGCCGGAGAGGGGACGCCCGGCAGCGTGCATTGCGCAAACGCGGGAAGAGAAACGAGCATCAAAGTCACGGCTATGAGTGCGGAAAGGTGCTTCATTCCTGGAGTCTCCGGGGCAAAGAATCGGGGCGGACAGCTTATCGCATTCGGCGCGGCCGAGATAGAGAAGAATGACTCCCGTATTTCCTTCGTGTGACTTCGTGACCTTTGTGGTTGAAGCTTTTTAATTAACGACGAAGGTCACGAAGTATCACGAAGCAATCGCGATTACAATCCAGCTTCGAGTCTATGCGGAAAGCGGCGTTGCTCTACAATCCGGATTCCGGCGGAAGCCGGCAACGCCAGCGCGAGTTGCAGGCGGCGCTCGCGATCCTCCGAACCGGAGGAGTCGAGGCAGAACTTTTTCCTACTGATTCCCGCGAACACGCCGAGGAAGAAATACGGCGGGCAATCGGCGCCGGATGCGACACGATTTTTGCCTGCGGCGGCGATGGGACCATCCACAATATCGCGCAGGTCTTGGCCCACACTCCGGTCGCGTTGGCAGTCCTGCCCATGGGCACGGCGAATGCTCTGGCGCGAGATCTTGGCATTCCCCGTCGCGTGCCGGCCGCGGCGAAGGGCGCGTTGCAAGGCGAGACGCGGCGCATCGCTCTCGGACGCGTCACTTGCGATGACGTGAACGGCGTCTCGACGACGCGCCATTTCGTGATCACGGCGGGCATCGGCGTCGATGCGCATCTTTTTTACAAGCTGCACAGCGGCACGAAGCAGCGCCTCGGCATGGCCGCCTATTACGCGAAGGCCTGGAGTATGTGGTTCAACTACCATATGACGCGCTTTCGCGTGGAGTATTCGGAGGTCGGGATCGGCGTGGCGAAGAGCGCGGACGTGACTGAGCTGCTGGCGGTACGCATTCGCAATTTTGGAGGCGTTGTCCGCGAACTTGCGCCGGGAGCGTCGCTCGACCGCAACGATATGCGGCTGGTCTTCGCCCGCACTGCGAGCCGGGCGGCTTATCTTGCGTATGTGACGCGCGGATTGCTTGGCGCGAACTGGAAAATTCCCGGGGTCGAACTCGCGTATTCAACGAAGGCTTCGTGCAGTTCTCTGTCGTCTGGCGAATCTGTTCCGCGGCGAATTTATGTTGAGGCCGATGGAGAGTTGATCGGAACACTTCCAGCGGAGCTCAGCATCGTGCCGGACGCGCTGACGCTGCTGGCGCCGCGGCGGTGAGAACTCACTTGGTTGCCGCCTCGAAACAAAGGGTCTCTCCACTCCGCATTGCGTTCCGCTTCGCGAAACACAATGCTCCGGTCGAGATGACAGTGGCGGGGCTGGTCCGCTAGTGAAAATCGGGACTCCCCAGTTAAGATAAAATCTCACTACTTGGAACCCGTCACTCACTTTCTGACTGGCGCGTGCATGGGGCGTGCCGGACTCAACCGCATGACGGGGCTTGCTACGCTCACACTGACGCTCGCGGCCGAGGCGCCCGATCTCGACGTGCTGGGGAGTTTCCGTGGACACGCTTTCGGCTTCGCGCATCATCGCGGATTCACGCATTCGTTTCTGGGCGTTCCGATCGTAGCCGCAGTCGTGGTCGCGTTCGTTTATCTCATCTGGCGACTGCGCGGGCGCAAGACCAACGATCCGAATCTGCCGCCGCGGTGGGGCGTGCTGTTTCTGCTCGGATGTCTGGCCGGGCTGAGTCATATTCTGCTCGACTTCACGAACAACTACGGCGTGCGGCCGTTCTGGCCGTTTTCAGAAAAATGGTATTCGTGGGACATCGTCTTCATCGTCGAGCCCGTGATGCTGCTGCTCCTGTTTCTGGGACTCATCGTTCCGTCGATCTTCAGCCTGATCGATAAGGAGATCGGCGCGAAGCGGCGCGGCCCTCGCGGACGTCTGGCGGCCAGCCTTGCCCTGATCGGGGTGGTTCTGATGTGGGGAGTGCGTGACTTCGAGCATCGGCGTGCCGTCAACGCGCTCGAGGCGAGAACGTATCGCGATGCGGATCCTTTGCGAGTTTCGGCCTATCCGAAGTGGATCGATCCTTTCCAATGGGACGGAGTCGTCGAGACCACAGACTTCTTTGTGCTGGCTCCGGTCAATTCTTTGACGCCCGAGGTCGATCCCGAGGGGGAAATGCAGTTTCGCTACAAGCCGGAAGAAACTCCGATCACGCTGGCCGCGAAGAAGTCGTACATCGGGCGCGTATTTCTGGATTGGGCGCAGTATCCGATCACAGAGACGGAAGTGCTCGATGCCCCGCGCGAAGGATACATCGTCCGCTTTCAGGATCTGCGGTATATGGACGTGCCAAGCGCGCTCAGCGGGGGACGGCGGCGCAACGTGCTCTCCCAGGCCGTCGAACTCGACAAGAATCTGCACATCGTCGGAGACGTCTTCGGTACGCTGGAGAAAGAAGTAGTGGTGCCGGAGCCAGGGCAGAAGTGACAGCATTCTTGTGCGAAGTGTCTTGTTTCGGCGTGCATCCCTTGACGCGCACCCTCACTCGCGACCAGAATAAGGATTCGTTCGCGAGGTGATCCATGTTGGCCTACATCTTTATCGTCTTTGCGTTGGCGTTCCGGTTCCTGCCGCACCCGATGGCGTTCACGCCGGTAGGAGCGGCGCTGCTCTATTTTGGCGCGAAGTCGTCCCGCCGGCAGATGTGGATTCCGTTGGCTCTGCTCGCGGCCTCAGACGTGATCCTGACGACGATGGTCTACAAGTATCCATTCAGCTGGGATCATTTCGTGACGTGGGCGTGGTATGCCGCGATGCTGTGGCTCGGCACGACTCTCGCGAAAAATGCCGGCGCGATTCGCATTCTGGCGACGGCGCTGGCCGGATCGGTTTCGTTCTTCCTGATCAGCAATCTCGCGGTCTGGGCCGCGTGGGACATGTATCCGCGCACCGGCGCCGGGCTGATGGCCTGCTACGCGGCGGGTCTGCCGTTCTTCCGCCACGCGGTGGTCGGCGATCTACTCTTCACCGCTGTGATGTTTGGCGCGCCCGTGCTGGCGCACATGCTGGCCGAGAAATCGCAGAAATCCGGCGGCGCTGCGGCGGCCTGAACTTCATCCGAGTTCTTACCACGGAGACACTGAGTCACGGAGAATACAAAGTTTCTTCTGTGCCTCCGTGGTGAACAATGTTCATCAGGTCTACGCGCCGTTCTTCGCCTGATTCGATTTCCGCTTTCGCAAAATTACCCACGCGCACACTGCGGCGGCGATCGCGCACACAACCCAGATCCAGTGGCGTTTGAAGACGACGCTAGCCAGGTCGAGGATCTGCGGGCCGAACTTCAGAACCAGCACCGACAGCACGAAGAAGCGGACGAACCTCCCGGCGAAAATCGCGCCCAGGAAGTGCAGGAAGTTCATCTCGAAGATGGACGCGCCGAGAACGAAAATTTTGAACGGCATGGGCGGCGGCAACATGCCGGGGAACATCAGCGCCCAGAATTCGTGCCGCTCAAACGAGCGGTGAATTTTCATGAACCGCTCTTCCGAGATGCGCTTGCGAAGAACTTTCTCTCCGCCGACGTAGCCGATGATGTACAGCGGAATGCTGCCCAGCGCCGATCCGAGAGACGCCATCGCCACATAAAGGAAGATACGGTGGCGATCCTGGTAGACATACGTGGCGACGATGAAATCCACGGGCATGCCGATCAGCGCGCTGTCGGCAAACGCGATCACGAACACGCCCCACATGCCCAGCGCCTTCATCAGCGCCAGAATCCACACGGAGTACCGCTTGAGGATGTGATTGATCGTCTTCAAAACTACTTAGTGTACGTGATGCAAAATAGGGCTGTCAGAAACGACTGTTGCATGGGCAGAGACATCGAGCGCTGCTATCATCGTCGGTTCGGGAGTCGTTGTTCAGGAGATCATGGTTCCGGAGTCCCTCATGCGAATTTTTTGGCTGTTCATTCTTTTGCTCAGCAGTACCCTGCTCGCTGCCCAGCAATACGATCTGGTGATTGAAGGCGGACGCGTCATGGATCCCGAAACCGGCCTCGATGCGGTCCGCAACGTCGGCATTCGCGACGGAAAGATCGCCAAAATTTCCACGAAGACCCTCAAGGGACAGCGCGTGATTTATGCAGACAATCTGGTGGTCGCGCCGGGATTCATTGACCTGCACCAGCATGGGCAGGACCTGGCCAGCGAACGCGTGAAGGCATTCGATGGAGTTACGACCGCGCTCGAGATGGAGATTGGCGCCCCCGACGTGGCGAAATTCCTGAAGGCCAAAGAAGGACATTCGCTGATCGACTACGGCACGACCGCGAGCCACGTTGCGGCGCGCGCGCTCGTGTTTGGCGCACCGCTGCCGGATGGCACGATCCTGCCGAAGAGCGGTCCCGCCACTGACACGGCTGCGAGTCCAGAGCAGATCCGGCAAATTCAAGATCGATTGCGCGAGGAAATTGATGCGGGAGCGCTTGGCGTTGGTATGGGAATTCAGTATGTGCCGGGCGCGACGCGGCTGGAAGTAATCGACATGTTTCGCGTCGCCGCCGAACGGAAGCTTCCCGTGTATACGCATTTGCGCAGCGTGGGGCGCATCGAACCGGGCTCAGCGATCGAGTCGGTGGAAGAGGTGATCGGCGCGGCAGCCATTACCGGAGCGCCGTTGCACATTGTTCACATCAACAGCACGTGCCTGCAAGACTCGCTGGAATGCCTTTCGCTGATTGAGGGAGCGCGCGCCCGCGGACTCGATATCACGACCGAGGCGTATCCGTATATTGCGGGCATGACTGCGGTGAATTCGGCGCTGTTCAATCCGGGATGGCGCGAGAAGCTTGGCATAGACTACGGCGATCTCGTCATTCCGAATACCGGCGAGCACCTCACGAAAGAGCGCTTCGAGGAGCTGCACAGGTCGAGCAAGCAGCAGTGGGTACTCGTGTATGCGAACACACAGCAGGTCGTGGATGAACTCATTCCGAATCCGCTGATCATGATTGCGAGCGATGGCGCGGTGGGGCATCCGCGGAACGCGGGGACGTATTCGCGCGTGCTGGCGCAGTATGTTCGCGAGAAGAAGACGCTGACGCTGATGGACGCACTGAAGAAGATGACGCTGATGCCGGCACAGATGCTGGAGCGTTCGACTCCGGCGGCGAAGTACAAAGGGCGGCTGCAAGAGGGAGCGGACGCGGACATTGTCGTGTTCGATCCGCGGACGATTGCCGACCGCGCGACTTTCGAGAAGCCGATGGAGCCGAGCGTTGGCGTGCGATATCTGCTGGTTGGGGGAACGGTACTGATCGATGATTCGAAGATGGTGCCGGATGTGTTTCCCGGGAAAGCGCTGGTAGGGCCGGGGAAGGCGGGGAAATAGGGACTGGATTGTTCACCACGGAGACACCGAGTCACGGAGAAGCAGAATAGTCGGGCTGGATTCCAGAGATGCTGCGCATCTTGAGCGAGCATCCATTTTCTCCGTGCCGCCGTGCCTCCGTGGTGAGTTGTGGCGGCTGTCGCTGCGCGATTCTTCTCTTAATGCTCGGTTTTGCCGCTTAGAAGATCTATCGCGTGCGGGATTAAATCGGCAACGGCTTGCAAGGATTCGACTGCTCCTGCCGGGCTTCCCGGAACATTCAGAATCAGCGCTTTGCATCTCGTGCCGCAGAGCCCGCGGCTTAGTGCGGCGAACCTTGTCTTCTTCGCGCCTTCCTGACGCATGCGCTCCGCGACGCCGTCCAGAAGTCGGTCGCAGACCGCGGCGGTGGCGTCGGGAGTCACATCGCGCGCCGCGATGCCCGTCCCGCCAGTCGTGACGATCAATCGCACTTCACGGGCGAGGCGGATCAGCAGATTCTGAATTTTGATCGAGTCGTCAGGAACGACTTCGCGAACGGCGACAGTAAAGTGCAGCGACTCGAGCAGGTGAGCGACCGCTGGTCCGGATTTGTCTTCGCGTTCGCCGCGGGCGCAGGAATCGCTGACGGTGATGACCGCGGCTGTGAGGTCGGGCATGAGATCAGCCGTCGAGGAGAACGTCTTCCTCTTCTTCCCGCTTGGCGCGATGAGCGCTCGGAGAAGGAGAAGCAACGGGAGCAGGTTCAGCGGCGGCTGGAGGCGCGGCTTCGGGCTCGCCACCGCCGTCGCGCGAAGACTCGTCGAGCAGGCGCAGACCTTCCATCAGAAGTCCCTGCGTGTTGAGCTGCGTGGTTTCCTTGTCGGTCTTGCCTTCGAAATCGAGCTGGAAATTTCCGCCGGTCCAGCGCAAAACCTTGAAAACCGCCTCGTCGCCGACGAGCGATCCGTAGGTTGCGTGCTTCACCTGCCCATCGACGAAGAATACTTCGCACTTGTCGCCTTCGTTGCTGAGACTCAGCTGGCAGCTCTTGCGCCCCATTTCAAGCGACTGCATCAAGTCGATGACGTTCATTTGCGAGAGATTGCCGCGCACGACTCCGTCTTTCGGAGCGGTCTTGGCCATCTTCTCGAGCGAGATACGGTCGATCATGCGCTTGATGCGGCGCGTGGCATCTTTCAGGAAGAATGGCTTCTCGAGATAATCGTCGGCGGCATCCTGTGGCGAAAGGCGCTCGGCGATATCGGCCTTGCTCGCCATGAGCATGGTGGAAAAATTCGCGGTCGCCGGACGGCTCTTGAGCTTCTCGACCAACTGGCGTCCGTCCATGCCGGGCATGCGATAGTCGCAGACAAGCAGATCGGGAGCGTCGTCGACGGCCTTGAGCAGCGCGTCGGCGGCATCGGTCGCGGTCGTCACGCGGGCGAGCGGCGACAACGCCTGCAGGAGCATGCCGAGCACCATCGGATTGTCGTCCACCACGAGTAATTTGACCTGGTCAGGCATGGGTTCGATTATTTGTGCCGCCGGTACTCTCCGCTCTTACCTCCGCTTTTGCGCTCGAGCACGATCTCGCGGATCTCGATTCCTTTATCCGCCGCCTTCAGCATGTCGTAGAGCGTGAGCGCACAAACACTGGCCGCCACCAGAGCCTCCATTTCGACGCCGGTTTCGGCGGTGGTGGTGACTTTGGAGGTAACAGCGAGGCCATTCTCGCACAGGTGCACCGCTACATCAACGAACGATAGCGGCAAGGGATGACACATCGGGATTAGCTCGGACGTGCGTTTCGCCGCCATGATGCCTGCAATGCGCGCAACTTCCAGCGGATCGCCCTTCGGATTTGACGGCAGCGATGCGAGAACCTCGGGCTTGATCGCGACAAATGCGCTGGCTTCAGCCTCGCGCTTCGTCGCAGACTTGGCGGAGACGTCGACCATGCGGGCCCGGCCAGAGCTGTCGTAGTGCGAGAGCTTTTTCGGCATTCAGGGATTAACGTTACTTCCTATCTTACATGGAGCGCCTGAGAACGAGGACGCTGCCTGGCGTCCGCGCGGAAGGATCGGGATCATCTCCCCGGCGGAGATGAGTTCGCGGTCCGCAGCGATGACCGCGTAGCAATTCGCGCGCGCGGTGGCGGCAATGTCTCCGGAGCCTTGCCAGGGAACGAGTTCCACCTGTGCGTCTTCAAATTCACCGGTGAGATTCGCGGGGAGAAAGCGCTTCAGGCCGGGCTTGACGCGGATTTCAGATTTCAGCCGGGCATGGACGAACGTCAGTTTGCGAGGCGACATTCCGGCCAGTGCTTCAAGCAGCGGGCGCGCAAACAGTTCGAATGTCACCATGGTCGAAACCGGGTTTCCCGGGAGGCCGAAGAAGTATTTCGACGACCGTGCAGTATCGGTTTCTGGCGCGGCGACTCTGCCGAAGACGACAGGTCGTCCGGGTTGGATCTTCGCTCCGGTGAAGAAGAATTCGGCACGCATCTCCGAGAGGACCTGTTCGACGAGATCGTAGCGGCCCATCGACACGCCGCCAGTCATGAGCAGCAGGTCAGACCTCAGGCCTTCTTCGATCAGGACGCGCAGCTGCCTCGGCTCATCGGGAGCGATGGGCAGCAGAACCGGCTCGCCGCCTGCCTTGCGAACTTGCACCGCCAGCGAGTAACTGTTCGAGTTGCGAATTTGCGTGGGGCCGGGGCGGGCGTCAATGTCGACGATTTCGTCTCCGGTGGTGAGCAGGGCTACGCGCGGCTTTTGATGAACGAGCAGTAGAGAATTTCCGGCCGATGCCGCCAGCGCAATGCTGGCTTCGCCGAGACGAGTTCCGCTTTCGATGAGCGTGCTGCCTTGCTTCGCCTCCGCGCCTGTGGGCACGACGTTTTCGCCAGGTGCGACGCCTCTGGTGATCTCGACCGCGCTGTCCTGAGTCGAGCTGTATTCCACCATCACGACGGCGTCAGCTCCTGGTGGCACGGGCGCTCCGGTCATGATGGAGGCGGTTTTTCCGGGAGCGATCAACTCGGGCAGGTTTTCGGATTTTTCTCCGGCGCGGATTTCGGCGATCACTTCGAGATGAGCCGGCAGCTGCGCCAAGTCTGCCGAACGAACCGCATAGCCGTCGCGCGTGGAGCGCGGAAACGGCGGGATGTTGCGGTCGGCGACCACCGATTCGGCGAGGACGCGGCCTTCCGCGGCGAGCAGGTCGACCGTTTCCATTCCGCGCGGGCTTAGTTGCGCGGCGTGCTGCTCGACCGTGTGGCGCGCGTCTTCAAAGCTCAGAACGGTAGAAACCGTCGGCGGGGCGGGCATGTGGAGATGATACGACAGCGGGATTCCGCTGCGATTATTGCGCGATTTTTTTTCGTCGGGGGACGTCTTCTCCGATGAGTAGCGCACCCCCGGTCTTGCGTCCGGGCCACATTCTTTCGCGGCTTCGCGGCTGCGCCCGTCATTCGATCAGTACGAACCGCGAAACAAAAGGTCCCTCCACGCGCATCTGGATCGGCTACGCCAATCCAGATGCTTGGTCGGGATGACAGAGTAGTAATTCTGGTAGGGATCTTTCGACTGTGCGCGACC
>Ga0070735_10003179_pt1 | contig 14493 bp, 28 predicted proteins | sample Coa_R1_FD_66443 | JGI IMG/M metagenome (GOLD analysis project Ga0070735, IMG submission 66443) | Surface soil microbial communities from Centralia Pennsylvania, which are recovering from an underground coalmine fire - Coalmine... | ecosystem: Environmental > Terrestrial > Soil > Unclassified ...
CTGCAAGTAGGCGGTGCGCTCCTCGGGCGGAAGCAACCGCACCCGTCTCACCACGTCGGGCAACGGTTCTAGGTCAGCCACGCAGTCTAGCCTCTGTGTTGTGGCTGGTCACGCTGCACCGCGTTTCTGTAGCGAGAGGTAGCCCCACTTCCAGTTCCGCGCCTCCTCGCGCCAGCGATCCCTCTGCTTGCGAAGCTCCCTCACGTCACGGTGGAGTCTACGGTTCTCGGCCTTTGTGCGGGCGTACTCGTTGAGGAGGTAGTCCACAGGGTTGTTCACGGGTGGGGATTGTCTGCGGTGACGGATAGCGGCAGATTCGCTCACCGGGTCACCGCCGTCGCCCAACACTGCTCGACGTGGCTCACGAGAGCGCGGGCGTACTCGCGAGCGATCTCGTAGTTCAGGCGCGTCGAACGCTCTGCGTCCCGGTCACGGAGCGCCGCCTCCAACTCGTACAGCGCGTCGCGCAGACGACCGTCGCACTCGAAGACCATCTCGCGAGCGCGAGCCACGACCGCCCGCTCGTCGTCGTCACGCTGGCGCGAACCGATGGACGGGATCGCGTTGAGGTCAGGAATCGCGCCGTCGCGCAGCGGGGACTGATACGCGGCATAGCCGGAGCGGGCGGAAGGCGTGAGCGCGCCCTCCGCCTCAGCAGCCACGAACTGCTCATGCTCACGGCCCGGCGCACCACCGCCGGATCTTTTCGCGGCAGTGTGATCGTCATGACTACTTGACCCGCCCATAACGGTCACGACTCCCCGCCCTCAGGCTTGTAGGTGAACTCGATGCCGACGAAGTAGCGCGGCGGCGACTCGTCTCCCTTCGTCTTGCGTTCCTGTCTCCACGCTACGTCGTACTTGCCGTTGGGCACCTGCTTGAACCTGCCGTCGAGTGACTTAATCACGGCGTCGAGCACGTCGAGCAGAGGATACGGAGCGTCTACGTATTCGCGCGGGCTCACGCTGTCACCGCATCCCGCGCCGCCACCCGCTCTAAGTACGCCACGATGAGCCGCGCCCGTTCCAGGTCGAGCTGCTTCGGCATAAGCGCGTTACAGCCCTGATTGCCGGGACACGCGAGCCCTCTCGGTAGCCCGGTCAGGTGGTCGTGGTCACGATCCATGTGCCGTGACGTGGTCGGGGGTTTGCCGCACACGCCGCAGCAGTCGGGCGTCCACTCGCCACCGAACGCCGCTCCGTGCAGCGCGCCGTTGATCCGCTCATAGGTCGCGTAGGAGTCGTCGCGCAACGTCCGCGCGTGCGCCGGCACACGACGCTTTGGCCGGCGGCGGTCACAGTGGGGGTTGGAGCACTTCTGCTTGATCCGCTCGTTCCGTGTACCGCACGGACACAACCACAGGCGCGGGGTCATCGCTTCGCCGCCCGGAAGTGGCCGTACTCGTCAACGAGGACGCGGACGGGAGGGAACCCAAGCTCACGGGCGAGACGCCGACACACAGCCTTGCGGCGCTCATGCGAGCGACCTCCGGGGACGATGCTGCGCTCGCTGTGCGGTCCGGGATCGTAGGGCACGCACTTCGTCCAGGGCGCAGCACCGCAAGCGGGACACCACACGTCAATCGGCTTCGGGCGACGCGGCTTCACTCGTCGTCTCCGTCTATCGGCCACAGACACACCACAGCATTGAACACGAGGCCCGCGAGGATGAGGAAATCAGACACCGAACAGCGTCTCCTCTTGCGGGCGCTTCGCCTTGCCCCGCGCTGGCGGTGCGAGCTTCGCCGCGTCGGGGTGCCCCTCTAGGTAGAGGCAGTCGCCGCAGATGAAGCGCCCGCCGCCCGCCGCTCCGGGGATGGTTCCGGGGTACGGCGCGTAGCCGACGTTGGAGTGCGTCCCGCAGGTGCGGCACGTCAGCTTGGCTCCGCGTGTCCTAGCCACGGAATCCCGCGCTTTCGTCCACGAGCCAAGCGGATTCCGTATTACGGATTACGTTATCCGCTACTTCGCGGGTGTCGGGCTCGGCTTGCGGTTCGTCCTCGTAGCGGGCTTCGCTCCGGGCGTCCAACACCGCATCGAACGGGTCAGCGGTCACGTCGCCGCCTTGACCTTCTTCGGCTTCACGGGCTTGGGCGGCTCGCGGCGCAGCGATGCGTTGATCCCCTCCACGTCGAGGTAGAACGGCGTCAGCGCGTCGAGTAGCTTCACCTCGCAGGTGTCGCACAGGTCGGTGCGGATGCCCTTGCTGTTGTCGCTGTAGTAGTAGCCCCGCGCTCCACGCTCGACGCGGAACTGCACGAGGTCACGCTTCGCGGTCACCGTCTCGCCGCACGAATCGCAGCGGTAGATCGTCTTGCGGATGGTCGCCATTAGAACGGAACCTCCTCGGTCGGGGTAGGTGCGGGGCCGTCCGTGTCGTCCTCAGCGGCGATCCCCAAAACGCTCTGCCATGCGTACCTGCGTGCGTAGGTGATTGCGGCTCCGAGTCCCTGCATGGTCTTGTCCGTGAGGTAGAGCGGCATAGAGTGAGCCGCGTACTCGCCGCTGACGTGCTTGATAACCGTCCGAAGCACGGGCATAGCTCCGTCCTCGCCGCGCTTGTCGTACATCGGCCACTGCATGATCGTGAGCCCGTGCTTTTGGAGGATCGGCCGCGTCTCCGCGATCAGCTTGTCCAGGGTGAGGTAGCCGTACTTGCGGGTGCCGATCTGTCCTTCGGCGTCTTTGCCGATAGCGCACGGCAACTCAGCCTGCGCCGCAACAAGAGCTTCGACTAGGGCCGACACGTCAGTAGCTCCCGTCGGGATCGGTGGCAAGCTCGAAGCGTGCGGCGTGCCACAGGACGTTATCGCGGTTGAGCGGTTCCAGCATCTCAAAGAGAATGTCCTGCATGTGCTTCGGCTGATCCTCGCGCCCCTCGCGCTTGATCGTCTCGGGGAACGTGTGCGGCCACTCGAACTCGATCACTAACCGCCACTGGCTCATGCTGTTGGCTCCGGGTCGGGTACAGCGTGGAGTCCGTTGCCCGCGAGTGTTTCGCGCCATGCGTCGAGTCCGTCACCGAGCTCGGCGGCGTGGGCGGTGCCGTTCGGCAACGGATACCGGCCCGCAAGTCCCTCGAATGTTTCGGCGGCGCGGAGTGCTGCGGCGGTCAGTGACTCGCCCTCCTGCGGGACTACTTCCACGTCTACGCCGGTTGCCTTGTCTGCAAGCTTCGACCGAGACAGGGTGACCCGCTCAGCGGCGGTCTGCTTGCGTGACTCCGCGAACGCGGCCAACGTCTGAGCCTGTAGCGCGGTCAAGTCTCGCACCATTCCGAGCAGGGTTTCGACCTGTGCGGCTTGGGCTTCCACTATGTCACTGAGAGACAGGCGGGCCATTTACTCGCCCTCGCCGGTCACTAGGTCACGCGCCCACTTGAGCTGCGCCTTGCCGCCGTCAAGATACGCAACGGCAGCGAGGGTAACAGCGTCGTCGTAACTACTCGGGGTGCCCATCGCGTCGAGCAGTGCCGCAGCGTGACGCCGAGCCTGCGCCTCGTGCGCGTGCGCGCTCTCGGTGAGCGTTTCCTCTTCCACAGCCTCCGGCTGTACGCGATCATCCGTCACGGTCGAGCTGTCGTAGGCCCACACGGTCGAGCTGTCGTAGGCCCACACGGTCGAGCTGCCGCGTACCTTGAGAGGGCTATCGTCGGTGCCGCCGCGACACTCGATCCAGTCGCCATCCTGTAGATCGGCTAGGGCGTTGTCTAGTTCCTCCTGTGTGGTGACGTTGATCGCGCTCACTTCGTCTCCTCTCCCTTGAACGCCTCTCGGGTGATCGGTGCCGTGCGAAGCGCCTGCGCTACCAAGTCGGCGGCGTTCATGCGCTTACGTGCAGCGAGTACCCGGAGGCTGTTGTGCTCGGGCTCGGTGATCCGTGCCCGGAGCATCCGTAGGCCGTTGCTCACGCCGCGACCTTGACGCTGATCCTGCCCGCGTACCACGCCGGGCGAAGGTTTTCCTCACTCAACGGCTCGCCCCACCCGTTGGTCCGCACGACCGAGAGGTACCCGGTCAGTTCGTGCTCATGGGCAACGGTGCAAGCGCGGGCCAGAGCGTTCTGGCCGTAGTGGGCAGACACAATCCTCCCCAAGCGGCGGTCGAGTAGGCCGTAGCTGACTTCGTAGCTCTCAGTGTTACTCATGGGACGAGTGTAACACCGGTTCGCGGGTGAAGTCAAGCCCCGCGCCTATACCACTTACGCTATGGCTACAGGTCAGCGATAGAGCAGAACCGGACGGGAGGAGCGTGCCACGTCCGCTCCACGCCCAACCTCAGAATGTCGTATCCGGGCCTGCCGTGACTGCCGACGATCATGGACTCGCCGTCGCCCTCGTGCAGACACATGGAGACGTGCTCTCCGGTGCCCGGCCCGAACACGACCGCCGCACCGACCCGCGCCTGGGCCGGGTTGTCGTACTGCGGCAGTTCGAGGATCGTGCCGGTGTAGCCGTTCACCAGGGCGGGCGGAATCTTCAAGCCCACGACGCGCCAGAGGATCTCGACGACCTGGGAGCAGTCGTACTCGAACGTCCCATGAGCGAGCGCGTGGAGTAGGTCGGCTTCGGTCTGGATCTCCGTCGCCCGGTGTGTCCGCACGTCTCCGGGCGGGTAGTGAACCTGGGCGGCGTGCTCGTGCAGGAGCACCATCAGCCGGTGCAGATGTTTCCGCTGGCCGTGCGTTGCCACAGTGGGCTACGCGGTCGGTGCGTCGGGCGGCGTCGTTCCGGGCTGTGCCGGAGCCGGAGGGAACAGGAGCGATAAGGAGACGCTGACCTCCGTGCTGACCTGCACCGGATCGGTGAGCTCGGTCACGGAGTAGCTGCCGTCGTCTGCCTGTTCCACGAGGAGATAGGTGCTCATGGACGCGAGACTACCACAGCTATGCGAGCTTCACGATCTCAGCGGCGTTGAGGGTGAAGTCACGGCTCGCCGCGCCGTCAAGATTCGTGACCTGAATGACCGGCCCGGAGCTGAATCCTATGTCGGCGTCCGTTACCACGATCACAGCCGTCACAACGACAAGGGTAGCGGGGCTCGGCCCGATAGCAGTCTCGGCCGTAAAGCTGGAAGACAGGCTCACCACACTCAGAGAAACCGTCGCCCATCCCGCCGCCGTCAACGCGGACGCTCGCACAGACGCCGTTACCGCATAGGTGCCCGCCGCAAGGAACTTCGGGCTACCGGGGGTTGAGCGGTCGAGTAGATCGGTACCGGCAGCGAGTGTGTCCCAAGTGAGGTTCCCGCTCGCTGTGTTAGCGATGGTGACGGCGTTGCCGGAGTAGATCGCTCCTACCGGCCCCGAACCGCCGCCCGCTGCCTGTGCGAGGAATCCGTCTGCTTGTTGTGTCGGTACGTCCCCGAGCGCACCGCCCACAGCTTTGAGGGTTCCAGAGAGCGTCTCCGTGCCCGACTGGATGAACTCGTAGGTGCTCACGACCGCGATCCTACCACGGCTCGACGCCCACCTTGACGAGCCGCCGGCGGGCACCCGCAAACATGCGGCGGGCGTGATTCACGGCCAGCTCACCGTCCGCGTCAAGGAGCGCGTCGAGGTTGCGATTCTCTAGCTCCTTCGCGCATGGCCTGCACTTGCCTCGCGTAGAGATTGGCCCCGCCTCCTCCGATGAGCGACCGCAGACGCGGCAACGGTTGTACTTCCAAGACCCCATTTTTCGCTGACAGGACTCTACCGAGAAGCGGGCTCGCTCTCAAGACTCCGCACCGGTACCCCTGCGGGGAAACCTTGCGCGAACGTCAAACAGCAGTCACTCTCCCCGATACATGGCACTCGACGCAGCTATCGGCAACGCCAAGTGGAAGGCCAACGCGAACAGCGCAGGCTGGATTGCTGGCCTCAACAAGTCGCAGAAGCCGATTGTGGCCGCTGCCATCGCACAGCGCGGCACCATGCAGACGAAGTTCACGGCCGCGACCGCTCCTGGCGGAACGTGGGAGCGCCACCTTTCCGCTGTCGGTGACGGCGGGATCAAGGCTGCTGCCGCTGCCAAGGCGACCAACTTCGATACCGGCATCGAGCAGGGCGCGGGCAACCAGCTCAAGGCGCTCACGAAGATCGTCGCCTACGAAGTGGCGAACCTGCCGACGATCTACGCGATGGCGAAGGGCACCCGCGCAGCGTCCAAGGCCCGCCAGAACGCTTGGCTCGACATCATGGCGGACGCCGCAGGCACCCTCTCGGCGAAGGACTAGGTAGACCGCCATGGCTGGCGCTCTCCAAATCGTCAACACCTTCAAGCAGGGACTCACCGGAGGCGGCACCGCTGATGACTTCGCGTCCGGCAACGGTGACCTCGTAACCGCCAACGACGGCTCTCTCCTCGTCCCGTCCTTCCCCGACTCCGCGACCTGTGTCATGGAGGAGATTTGGGCGGTAGACGACGACTCCCCGATGCTTCTCAGCATCGTCGGGCAGGACTGGATCGACCGGCAGACCGGGTTCGAGGCGCAGGTCGGCGTGATCCAGACGACCCCGACCACGTCTCGGGCGCAGCTCGTGTCGCCGGGCTCGCGGTCGCAGAATCTCCACAGCGGCAACAGCTTTTTTGTGCGCGGCACCGGCACCGCAGCCGACAACGCCAACATCGTTTTCCTTCTTCGCTTCTCCATGCTGCCGGGCATCAACGCCGCGTTTGCGTCGGCCGCAGCGGTCAAGGCGGACTCCGGCGATCTCGTGGGGATGCAGGTCACGGTCGACCCGTCCGGCGTCGCGCAGGGCGACTGGTCTGACCAGGTGGCCTTGACCGCGACTGAGGGCCGGAAGCTTGACTCGTCCCGCTACTACGCGATCGTCGGGTTCACGGCTGCTACGCCGCTCGCCGCGTTCGCTGTCACGGGGTTCGCCACGGGCCAGTTCAAGGTCGGTTCCCCGGTGCTCGGCGACGGCGCACACGACGCCTACTCGCTCCTGGACATCGCTGAGAAGTACAGCGACCCGCTGATTCCGGTGTTCCGGGGTTACGACCAGGATTCGATCAAGTGTCAAGCGGCCGATCCGACCGCTGGCTCGACGGCGGCTGTCGTGCAGCTTGTGGAAGTGTCGCAGGCCACCTGGCAGGCCGCGCAGCCCGTCGGCGGCTCCTAGAAGGATTCGATAGTGTGGCGCTGGCGCTACGTCGGTAGCTCCGTCCCGCTTAACACGCCGGCAGCAGGGCAGTCCGCGAAGTACGTTCCGTCCGAGCGTGGTCGGGAGTGCGTGGTCGCGGCAACGTTCACACTCACCACGGCGGTCGCTGTGGCGGACAGGTACGCGCGGGTCGTGTACCTCGACCGGCAGGGGCGCACGATCTATCTCGCACAGTCGCCGTTCAAGCGGCAGGCGTCAGGGACACAGGTAGCGTCCTTCGGGCTCGGTGGTGACCAGTTCGGTGCGGATAACGCCGCAGCCGTGGGCGGGCCGCTTCCCGAGCTGTGGCTCTCCGGCGCGGAGAAGGTGCAGCTCTCCCTCCTGAACATTCAGGCGGCGGACACGATCACGCACGCCTTGCTGTGGGTCGCGGAGTACGGCGAAGCCGACGACTAGGACGGGTAGCTGTGCCGCGTGCAGTAAAAGGTTCGACCGGGCCAGCAGGAATAGCTAGCTATCAGCTCGGCGCGAGCGACGAGGTAACGCTTGCCGCAGCCACGTTCGTCTACAGCCAAGGCACATCCGTCAACGTGCCGGCCATCTTCCTCGACTGCCGCGCCCCGACGGGGCAGATCATCTACTTGCAACTCATTGACGAGACGGATCAGAACTGCCGCTACTCGCTCGCGTTTGGAGCGGAACCTGCGGCGGCTCCCATCAGCGGAAAGGGTAACTTCGGCTGGCCGCAGGACGGTGGGGCCACGAACGGATACGTCACCGAGCGGCTCGCCCCGATAACGCTGACGCCGGGCTGTACCCTCAACGTGTACGCGGCGGACGCGCTCTTCACTGACCCGCCGCCCGACCCGATCACAGCGGTAGACACCGGCACCCTCATCACTGACTTGCTCCTATGGGTAGAGGACACCGAACTGGCAGGAGCGGCGCACGTCACCGTTGGCCCGTTCGCGCTCGTGCCGGGGTCGAATGTCTAACCGAGAGGAGGGACTGTGACGCACAGCGACACCATCTGGCAGATCATCTCCGCGCTCGCCGTCATCCTTACCGTGCTCGCCACCTACCTCAAAGGACGGTTCGAGCGGAGGACGCAGCACGCCGAGACAACGGCGAAGTTGGACACCGTGCAGACGACGGTGAACGGCGAGACGAAGGCGATACACAACCGCGTCGAGGAGCTGACGGCAGGACTCGCAGCAGCCGGAGTGGAAGTGCCGAAGGCATCGACCGATAGCTAAGGAGGCCCAACCGTGGCAGACGAGACAGTCCAGATACAGCTAGAGGGCGGACCGTGCGCCGGTAGGAACGCGACCGTCAAGCGTACGGGCGACCTTCTGCCTGGATACACCTGTCAGGGCACCGACTACCAGCCGACCGCGAAAGTCACAAGCGACGGAAGGGTCATCTACACGACGAAGGCGAGCCAACAGAAGCCGCCGACGCCCGTGGTCAGGGCGGCGCACGCACACGGCGGCTACGCCGACCTTCAACGCACCGTCAACGTCCACATGCCGACCGCGCTCCACGCCGCTCAGAGGAGCAACAAGGCCGCGTTGCAGTCTTTGGCCCGTGCGCGTAAGGTTCGGCTGTAATGGCCGACGCTCCCGCAGCCGCTACCGCTTCCGGCACCGATGCGTCCGCGGCGACGGCGACAACGCAGCCAGTCGGTTACGCGCTCGTGGGCTCCTACTCGACGGTGCAGGTTCTCTCCGCGACACAGGTGGTCGATGTCGTCTACTGCACGATCAAGACACAGCCCTCGGGCGTGATCGCTTCCCTGCCGGTGCAGCAGAAGATTTTCGAGGAGGGCACGTCAGGGACGGAGCTGAACAACTTCACGCAGGCCATCGAACAGGTCATGTCCAACCCCCATGTCATCGCCGGGGTCGGTTCGCAGTCCATCGACGCATCCGGCCTGCTTGCTGACTCCGTTGTGTTCACCGTCGAGTACCGCGATCCGGTGAAAGCGCCCAACGGCGCGACCGCGCTAGCCACCGTAGGAGTGGGTCAGCTTGACTTCTCCGACGCATTGATTGGCCGCACCTTGCTTGCCGGTGTCTCGGCGATCATTGACGGCGTGTACGCGAACCTCAAAGCCGCAGCCGGCGGCTAATAGGAGCGGCGGCTCGTGCCGGTAGCACTTCCGCTCATCGAGATCAGCGTCCTCGCGGTGCTGTGGCTCTGCATCGCTCTCGCCCTTCTCATCGTCGGGATCATGGGCAAGGTCGGCGAGCTTGTCAGGCCGATTTGGCTCGTCGGCGGCACAATCGCGGACGGCATCGAGTCGGTGGCGCAGTCCATCGCAGGCGCTCTCGGTGGCGTAGAGAGCGGGATCGACTCTGCTATCGGCGCGTCGTGGCACGAGCTGGCGCGGCTCGTGGATGAGCTTTGGCACGTCATCGAGGAGTCGGCCGGAGGGTACGCGGCGCTCGCTGAGTACGTCGCAAAGCTCGTCTACGCCCACAGCGGCCTGCGTTCGCTCGTTCACTCCATCGAGGCGACAGTCCACGGGATCGAGCACGGCGTGCGTGACCTTGAGCGCGTCTACCGGGGCATCGAGGCGAAGGTCAGACGCATCGAGAACGACGTCGTAAACGGCATCGGGCACGACCTCCGGCTCGGGCTACAGAAGGTCGAAAAGACCGTCAACGCAATCGCTAACGGCACCATCCCCGCCCTCTCGCGCGGCATCGACGGCGTGGACAACTCGCTCACGCAGCTACAGAACTTCATCAAGGCCATCCCCGGCGTGTCGTACCTCGATTGGGCTGCGGGGATCGTGGCGGCTGCGGTTGGACTCGACGTACTCAACGGCCTGCGGTGCCCGCAGTTCGGCAGGCTCATGCGGAAGTGGGGATGCGGGCTCGGTTCGATTCTCGACGGACTTCTCGGGCTAGTCGTTTCCGGGCTGATCCTCACGAACATCTGCGACGTGCTCGGGCTGCTCGAATCCGCCTACGGCGACGTTGCCGGGCCGCTTATATCGTTCCTCACGGAGATCCCGCTAGGCGGATGCGAGGTTCCGCCCGCGTCGTGGGCTGTCCTCGCTGTCCCCGCCGGGCCGCTCCCGCCCGCTCAGACGCTCGGCGCTCTGCCGGTCTAGGACCGTGTCGAGCGTATTCCAAGTCCCCGAGCTGGTGATTGGGCTCGGCCTGAGCGAGGCGGCGTCCGCGGCGTTCGAGCCGAAGGTCGAAGTCCCGAAGCAGCAGGCGTGGCTCAACAACCCGCAGCGCCTCCCCGACATTGGCCTGATCGCGCAGCTCGTCGCGGGCGGCAAGATCACGATGGAAGACGCGGTGAACATGGCGGAACGGCTCGGGTTCCCTGCCGGGACGCTGGAATCGCTCGTCTGGATCGCGCAGAACCGCCTCGACTTCGCGCCGCTCCTCCGCATGTGGCGGCTCTCAGCCGTCAACCCGGACTTTGACGAGGCTGGCCTGTCGGCGCTCGTGGACAAGACGCTCGCGCACGAGCGGCTCGACTGGGACTACCAGCCCTACCTCCGCGCCCTCAAGACGGCAGAGCTTCCCGGTATCGGTGACATCGCCTACGGGATCGTGCGCGGCATCCTGCCCGCGCCGGCATGGGTTCCTGTCGCGCCGCCGACGCAGGGCGACAAGGTTCCACGCTTCCCCGTCGTAGACATCGACCCGGTACTCCTCGCCGCCGGGCTCGGATTCAACGAGGACATGCTGCGCCTACTCGTTGGCCGCTCCGGTCTGAGCATGGCCCCGATCATGGCCGCAAACGCCCTATTCCGGTCTGATGCCGCCGCGACGATCAACGCCCTACCTGGCATCCCAGGCGTAGCGGACTTCACCGGGGAGGAGTACGTCGGCCCGGACGACTACCTCCTCGCAATCGCGGAAGGAGACCTCCGCACGGAGTGGGCAGACGCGGTACGCGAGACGGCCCGGCAGATCCTTACTGCTGGCGAGTACGCGGAGCTACAGCTTCGCGGCTACATCGACAAGCCGACCCGCCGCGCCCTGACCTCGCAGCACGGCATGAGCGACTTCGACTCCGACCTCCTCTACGACGTGCAAGGCCGCGCCCCGTCCGTTCACACGGTGCTGATCGGACTCCGCAGGGGCGGCGTCTACAACGGCCCGACTGACGCTATCCCGCAGGTGTTCATCGAGGCGATGGAGCGGTCGAACCTACGGCCAGAGTGGTACAACATCGCCTACGCCGCCCGCGAGTCGTACCCGTCAGCGTTCGTAATCCGAGCGCTCTTGCAGGGCGGCGCTATCGACCAGGCGACAGGCGACGACCTATTCAACAAGATCGGCTGGCCGGAAGACCTCTCCCTAACCGTAGCCGAGCACTACGCACCGAGCGGGACGACGGGGGCTGATTCGCACGTCACGAAGGCAGAGACACAGCTCTGGAACACGATCCACACGTCGTACAAGTCCGGCGAGATCGACGCGACCGCCGCGACCACAGCACTCCCGTCCGCCGGGGTTAACCCTGACTCGGTTCCGGCCATTCTCGCGGTGTGGGATGTGGAGCGTTCGATCCCGCGCAAGACCCTCACCGCAGCACAGATCAAGAAGGCGTATAGCGAGTCTGCTATCAACGACGCGACCGGGGTTGCGTGGACGAAGGACGACGCTCTGGCGGCGCTCATGGCTTTGGGCTACTCGGCGGTAAGCGCGAACGACTACCTCAGCATCTAGTGACAACCGCCGCGTGAGGGTGTACGCTCCCGCCGTGGCCTTCTCCGCCACTTCGCCGAACGGCGGCGGCGCTTCGATTCCCTCAAAGATCACGAGGCGTCGCCGTCCTCCCTCCGCAGCCGAGCAAGCGCGACGGAAGGCGTGGGGCGCGAAGTACGGAGCGACCATGCGACAGATCAAGCAAGAGCACGACCAGCGAAAGGACTAGCCGGTGTACACACTCACCGCAACATGGAACGGAACGCTCGACGAGACGCACCCGGACGCGCTCACCGCGCAGACCAGGGCGCAAGCGATCCTCGCCGAGCACCCCAACGCGACCATCAAGATCGAGGGGCCGGGATTCTCCGCCACGGTCGGTAACCCGACGACGCCGCTGGCCGCAGCATGAGCGAGCCAGCCGTAGAGCCGGTCGAGGAGCCGGTCGAGGAGCCGGTAGAGCCGGAGCCGGAGCCGGAGCCGGAGACGGAGGAGCCCGCCGAGCCCGCGACCGACCCGGAGAACCGCTGCGAAGCGGAGACGACCGTGGGCGGCAACCTGTTCCGGTGCTCGCTGGAAGCCGAGCACGACGGCGCTCACGCCTTCCAGACCTACGACGAGGACGTGCCCGAAGCGCCTGCGGAAGCCGCAGATCCCAACTTCGAGAAGCGGCGGAAGTCAATCCAAAACCGTGGCGACTCGCTCATGCGCGACATTGAAGCCTTCGCCACGGACTACGGGCAGGAGCTTCTCCCGTGCCCTCGCTGCGCTAACGGGTTCCCCGGCTTCTGCTGGCACCCGCACATCGTCCCCCTCACGGAGGAGGAGATCATCGCCGTCAAGCTCTCGATGGGCGAGGAGATCCTTCCCGACTACCAGCAAGACCCGTACCGCTTGAAGTGCGAGACGTGTCAGGGTTGGGGCCGGACGGCGACGTTCTCCCACGTTGCGAACCAGGGCGCGGTCGTGTGCGACGACTGCGGCGGAAAGGGGTGGACGGACAAGCGCGGCAAGCAAGCGCCGCCCGTCGCGCTCGTGGACGCTCCGGTGTTGCCGTGGCCGACCGAAGCGCAACCGGCGGGCGAGGCAGACCCGCGCACGATGCCGGACTCGTTCGGCACCCCGCCCGGAGCCCCGTACTACGGGATGCTCCTTCACCTGCGTCCCGAAGGGTGGGAGGCTGAGGTTGCGGCGTGGGAGGCCGCACAGCAGGCGGTCTAGGGTGCGCTGGCTGAGACGCCTACGCCGCCGCCGTCGTGGTCTATCAGTGGCGCGGCTCGTGCTGATCCTTCGCTACGCGCAGCCCTTCCCCGAGGTCTGGGCCGTCCCGGTCGCTTGGGTCTGATGCTCCCTTCCTTCCAGGCGTGCGGTGGCGTGCGAGCTTCGGGAGGTTCCACGCCACCCGCACGAACACGACGCCCGGAAACCGACCCCGCGCACGATCCAGCACACCGTCTCACTGTCCCACGACCGCAGGCGAATCGGAGCTACTGAGACGCGGTTGTTAGAGTGAGGGCTGACCATGGGCGCTGAGGGAAGCATCGTCATCATGCACCGCTGGCAGTGGAACCAGCGCACCGACCGCGATCCCACGAGCGTCGGCTTCTACGCGGGCCGGATTCTCGGCGTCGATGCGGTATGGGACTACTACGGCGAGAACACCGACTACGAGATGCGCACGGAGATGTACCCGTCCGACGACAAAGAGCGCGAGCTGGTCGAATGGTTCCGGGCCACCGCTGAGGATCACGAGGTTTGGACGTGAGCGGCGGTTCCAGCCACAACACAGAGGCTAGACTGCGTGGCTGACCTAGAACCGTTGCCCGACGTGGTGAGACGGGTGCGGTTGCTTCCGCCCGAGGAGCGCACCGCCTACTTGCAGTCGATCATGGGCGCTCCGACCGACAACCCGATGGAGCTTCACCGCCGCGCTCTCCTGGTCACGGCGCTCAACGAGGCGCGGCTGTGGCCGCACGGTTGTCCCGGCGCTGGCGAAGCGATCCCCGCCTAGTTTTCGCTGTTTCTCCTATAGAGGTAAGGGGGCGGAGCGACCTTCGACCTTGGGTTGAGAGTTGCGCTCGCCCTCGCGCGAGGAGAAGATGCCCGGATGATCGAACCGCACGCCGCGCGAAACAGCTACCGGCTGAGCCCGAGCCAACAGTGACACTCCGGCCCCGGAACGGCGGCGCGTCCTCGCTACCCCTCGACGGACACGGAGAGGCGAAGGTGGAGAGCCGAGCTGCTCGCTGCCGTGCCGGTCGTCGCGGCGTAGAGGAGCGCGAGAGCGCACGGCGCACGGACATAGGAGAAGTCGAGCGCCCGACCGCCTAGGAGATCGTCCCGCACGCTCGGAAAAGCCACCCGGCTTGTAGGACGCCCGACTATCCACAGTGTACCGCGTTGCCCGGACTGAAAACCAGGGCAGCGACGGCGTGGCCTATCTCCCCGAGAGTTCAAGTTCAGTGCCTGGTCTGACAACAGGACGCGAGGACTATGCCCTGCCGCGCCGAGCCCACGTAAGCCCTCAGGACGGCGCTGACGCCGGGCCGCACTGCCAGTCGCACCACAACCCCGAAGGGCGGCACGGACGCTCCCGTGGGATTGCGCGACCCTCCGAACCACGCGGCACGGTAAAAAGCACTTGCACCGCTCTCACACCGCAGGTAGGCTTAAGCCTACCTGCGGTGTGAGAGCGGTGCAAGTGCTTTTTACCGTGCCGCGTGGTT
>Ga0070735_10003182_pt1 | contig 14485 bp, 12 predicted proteins | sample Coa_R1_FD_66443 | JGI IMG/M metagenome (GOLD analysis project Ga0070735, IMG submission 66443) | Surface soil microbial communities from Centralia Pennsylvania, which are recovering from an underground coalmine fire - Coalmine... | ecosystem: Environmental > Terrestrial > Soil > Unclassified ...
GAGACCCCCGAGCCGGCGCCCGCCCTCGAGACCCCCGAGCCGGCGCCCGCCCTCGAGACCCCCGCCTCCGAGGCCACCGTCCGCACCCCGGAGACTTCCGAGCCGGTACTCGCCCTCGAGACCCCCGACCTCGCGCCCGCCCCGGACCCCGTCCTCGAGCCGGTCAGCCCCGCCCTCCGCCTCGCGCCCGAGCCCGCCGCATCCACCGCCGACGCCGCGACCGGCCCCATCGGTTCCGGTCCGCTCGTCGCGCAGGGCTTCATGGGATCCTGGCTCAGCCACGCCGAGTCCGCCGGCCCGGGGCCCGGCCTGGTCACCGAGCCCATTCCGCCCGTCAGTATCCCGGCACCCCGCCCCGAGGCGTCCCTGCCGGCTCCGGTACCCGCGCCACCCGTCTCCCGGCCCGCCCCGGCCCAGGTATCAGCCGCATTCATGTCCGCTCCGGTGTCGGCGTCGGTCCCGGCCGCCTCCCGGCCCGGTCCCGCTCCCGCATCCGGGTCTGTCCGGCCCGGGCCGCTGGCACCGGTGATCCCGCTGGCGGCGCCATCGGCCGCCGGGCAAACCGCGTCGACCGCGTGGCAAGCGCCGCCGACCGCCGGGCAGGCCTCGCCGCGTGCGTCCCGTCCCGCGGCCGCCACGCGCCCGGCCCGCCGTCGTCCTCGGGTGTCCCGGGTCGGCGTCGCGACCGTAGCCTCCGTGGCCGTCACGGCCGTGTTCGCCCTGGTCGGCTTCCATGTGACGCCGTCCGCGAGCACGGGCGGCAGCCCGCCGTCCGCGGCGGCCGAGGGGCTGGGCTCCGCGACCGCCGCGCCGGCCGGCGGCGCGGACGCCGCCCTCCCGGTCAAGGTCAAGCGGTCACCAGGCGGCTCGTCCTCGGCCCGGCTCCTGCAGCAGTCAGCGGCCAACAAGACCGGATCGCTGGCCGTGACCGCCGCCTCTCAGCCGGGGACCTCAGCGCCGTCACAGGCCGGCCGGCCCGGCACCCGGGCCTCATCCTCATCGTCGTCGGCCTCCCCCTCGTCGTCGAGCAACGCGAACGGGAGCCTGGCCGTGAGCCCGGCCCGGCTGGACCTGGGCCGCGGTACGACCGGTGAGCTCACCCTCACCGCCATGAACGGGCCGGTCAGCTGGTCGGCGGACACCTCGTCCGCGCAAGTGACGCTGTCCGGCCAGCAGGGCACGCTGCAAGCCGGCCAGTCGATCACGCTGACGGTCACCGTAGCCTCGGGCAGCGGCGATGAGTTCGTCTTCGTCTACTCCTCCCCGCTGACCAGCGGCGCCACCGTGGCTCCCTCGGCCGCCCCGTCGGCCAGCCAGGCCGTCGAGGTCACCTGGACGTCGCACCGCTCGCGCGGCCCGCAGCCGTCACCGTCGCCCTCGGATTCGGGCAGCCCGTCCCCGTCGGCGTCGCCCGCGCCTTCCTCGGTGATGAGCGGCTCCTGAGCGGATCAGGCCTGGCCGGCCCTTGACGGCCGCCTATCAAAGTGATATCACTTTGATAGGCGGCCGGGTAGCCCGCGCCGCAGCCGACAGGAGAAATCCGATGAACGCATCCAAGGGCAACCACGGTTCCAGCGGCCTGCGCGGTTGGTGGGCAGATCCGCCGCGATCCGGCATGCGCCGCCTGATCAACCCGTGGGAGTACCGCCACCTCCACGCCTTCGGGATCACGCGCATCGCCGGTGGCAGTATCTCGGCCGCCGCGGGCTTCATCTGCCTCGGGTACGGCGTCACTGACTGGGCAGCCTTCTTCCTGGTCATCGCGGCGCTGAATCTCGCGGGTGGCACCTGGTTCCTCAGCGTCGCCCGCTCCGAGCCTGCCCAGACGTGAGGGTTTCCAGGATGCGTGCGGCACCGCGCGCCCGGCGCCATCCGGCGACGAGTTTGTCTTCGTCTACTCCTCCCCGCTGACCAGCGGCGTCACCGTGGCTCCCTCGGCCGCCCCGTCGGCGAGCCAGGCCGTCGAGGTCACCTGGACGGCGTACCGCTCGCGCGCCCCGCAGCCGTCACCGTCGCCCTCGGATCCGGGCAGCCCGTCCTCGTCCCCGTCCACGTCGCCCGCGCCATCCTCGGTCATGAGCGGCTCCCGACCGAACAGAAACCCCAACAGTCCCACCGGTGCCATACCCAACCGAACCCCAACCGATGAGTGTGGCACTCTGATGGCTCTATCCGTTAGAGTGTCACACTCACATGGCTCCGCTCGGGCCAGAGCCGAAAACCTGAGCGAAGATCGGGAAAGCAGAGATTTGCGGGACGTGTGAGGAACCGCCCGCGCGCGCAAGACCGACCCCGCGCAAGACCGGCCCCCGCGCAAGACCGCAGACCGCGAGCTCCCGCCAAACGGCTCCCGCCCCAGCCCGTTACCCAACAGAACCAGGTGCGTCAAGCCCGTTCACGTGCTCACTAAGCTGGTCTGGTGACCACGCCGTCCCCTTCGCACACCGCCCTGGTCCGCCGGGCTCGCCGGATCGAGCGCGAGCTGGCCGTGCTGTACCCCGACGTGCATACCGAGCTGGACTTCAGCACGCCGCTCGAGCTGCTCGTGGCGACGATCCTGTCCGCGCAGACCACCGATAAGCGGGTCAACCTGGTCACGCCGATCCTGTTCGCGCGGTACCCGGCCGCGGCCGACTACGCGAGCGCCGACCGCGACGAGATGGAAAAGATCATCCAGTCCACCGGGTTCTACCGGGCCAAGACGAACAGCCTCATCGGCCTCGGCCAGGCCCTGTGCGAGCGGTTCGGCGGTGAGGTCCCGGCCAAGCTGAACGACCTGGTCACCCTGCCGGGCGTGGGCCGTAAGACGGCCAACGTGGTGCTCGGCAACGCGTTCGGCATCCCCGGCATCACGGTGGACACGCACTTCGGCCGGCTGGCCCGCCGCTTCGGCTGGACGACCGACACCGACCCGGTCAAGGTCGAGGCCGAGGTGGCCGCGCTCATCCCGCGTAAGGGCTGGACCGACCTGTCGCAGCGGATGATCTGGCACGGCCGCCGGGTCTGCCACGCCCGCCGGCCCGCCTGCGGCGCGTGCGGGCTGGCCCGCCTGTGCCCGTCGTACGGCGAGGGCCCCACCGACCCGGTGATCGCCGCCAAGCTCGTCAAGCCCGGCCCGTTCTCGTGAGCGACAAGGACGCCGACCAAGACCGGGACGCGGTACCAGGCTGGCTGCGCGACCTTGCCGACGCGGGCCGCAAGATGGAGATCAACCCGATGTCCCAGCCGCCCGCCGAGGGCGGCCGGGCCTCCGCCGTCCTCGTCCTGTTCGCCGGCGGGCCCGGCACCGGACAGAACGACCCCGACCTGCTGTTCATCCAGCGCAGTGCCGACCTCCGGCTGCACGCCGGCCAGCCGGCCTTCCCCGGCGGCACCATCGACGCGGCGGACGAGGGACCGGTCGGCGCCGCCCTGCGGGAAGCCGCCGAGGAGGTCGGACTCGACCCCGGCGGCGTGGACGTGGCCGGGACGCTGCCCGAGCTGTTCATCCCGCGGACCGGCTTCCGGGTTGTCCCGGTGCTGGCCTGGTGGCGCGAGCCGTGCGCGGTCGCGCCCGTCGATCCGGCCGAGGTCGCCGCGGTGGAACGGATCAGCGTCAGCGAGCTCGCGGACCCGGATATCCGGGTCACGGTGCGCGGCCCGTCCGGCTACCTGGGGCCCGCGTTCCAGGTCAAGGGCATGCTCATCTGGGGTTTCACCGCGGTGCTGGTGGACCGCCTGCTGGCGCTCGGCGGATGGGAACGCCCGTGGGACACCGCCAAGGTCACCGACTTGTGACCAGCCGCGGCGGGCCTAAGAACGCGGGAAACGCAGTACCGTTAGGGTCGTGCGCGGAGATGTGCTCGACCTGATTCTGCTCGTGGTGGTCGCCGCGTTCGCCGTGTCCGGCTACCGGCAGGGTTTCATCGTCGGCATCCTGAGCTTCTTCGGGTTCGTCGGCGGCGCGCTGCTCGGCGCGGAGTTCGGCCCGAGCATCTCCCGGGCCCTGGTCGGGGGGCAGACCCAGCAGGATGTCATCGCGGTCGTGCTGCTGGTCAGCTTCGCCGTGATCGGGCAGTTCGTCGCGTCCTCGATCGGCGCCGCCATGCGCTCGACGGTCACCTGGCACCCCGCGACCGCCCTGGACTCGGCGGGCGGCGCGGTGGTCAGCGTGATATCCGTGCTGCTGATTGCCTGGGTGGTCGGCTCGGTGCTGATCGAGTCCCCGTTCCCGGTGGTCGACACCCAGGTCAACAACTCGCTGGCGCTGCAGACGCTGGACAAGTTCATGCCCTCGCCGGCCAAGACCATGTTCTCCGACTTCCGCAGGCTGCTGGCCAGCAACAGCACCTACGCCCAGGTGTTCAGCGGGATCGGCGCGGAGCGCATCCTGGCCATCCCCGCACCCGATCCCGCCGTGCTCAACGACCCCGGTGTCCGGTCCGCGACCAAAAGCGTCGTGCGGGTCCAGGGCGTGGCGACCAGCTGCCAGCGCCAGATCGAGGGCTCGGGTTTCGTCATCTCCCCGGACCACGTTCTGACCAACGCCCACGTGGTCGCGGGCGTCACCACCCGGCAGACGGTCACCACCTACAACGGCACGAACCTGCTGGCGACCGTGGTCTACTACGATCCGCAGGTCGACGTGGCGATCTTGTACGTGCGCGGTCTCAACCTCCCCGCGCTGCATTTCGCCGCGGCCGCCAACCCCGGTGACCTCGCGGTGGTCGCGGGTTACCCGATGGACGCCACCGACCTGCACCTGGCGGCCGCGCGGATCGGCGGCACCCAGAACGCCCAGGGCCCGAACATCTACGAGACCAGCACCGTCACCCGGCAGATCTACGAGATCCGGGCCGTGGTCAAGTCGGGTAACTCGGGCGGCCCGCTGCTGTCGCCGCAGGGCACCGTGGACGGGGTGGTGTTCGCCGCGGCGGTCGGGGAGAACGACACCGGCTTCGCGCTCACCGCGGCCGAGGTGGCCGCCGACGCCAGCGCGGGCGAGCAGCTCACCTCGGCCGTCTCCACCGGGGACTGCGACTAGCCGAAGCCCCGGTGACCGCCCGCTCCGGTGACCGCCCTGCTTCCGGTGGCCATCAGCCCGTACTGACCGTCAGGCCCGGCCGCAGGTCCGCGGCCGGGATGCCCGTCAGCCCGTCGCGCTCGATGCGCGCGACCAGGTGGTCGCAGGCGGCCAGGAACGCGGCCAGATCGATCCCGTACGGGCGGTCCTCCGGCCCGGCGGCGACCGGGGACGCGGCCTGGTAGGCGCGGACCCGCTCGGCGCCCCGGCTGAGCAGCGCCACCGCCCCGCGCGCGTTGCCCCGGTGCGCGTGGGTCAGCCCGACCGCGATCTGGGCCAGTCCCTGCCACAGGTCGCGCTCGCCGGGCGGGCCGGTCTTCCACGACGCTTCGAGCACCTCATGGGCGTGGAACGGCCGCCCGGCGCGCAGCAGGTCGTCGGCCAGCCGGGCCGCGTCCGGCCCGGCCAGCGACAGGTCATCGGGAATCCGGTCCTCGCCGTGCCCGGGCCGGGGCAGCGGCCGTCCCAGGCCGTCGCGCGGCCGCGCGTTCCGCGGCCGGCCGCCCGGATCGCGATCACGACCGCGATCCGGACTCACCGCTCCGGTTCCGGGTCGGCCAGCCAGCCGCGCAGCTCGGTGTCGAAGGCCTCCGGGCGTTCCTCGTGCGGGAAGTGCCCGGCGCCGTCGATCAGCCGCCACCGGTAGGGCCCGTCCACGTACCGGCCCGCGCCGCGCGCGGTCTGCGGCAGCACGCAGCGGTCAAGCGCCCCGTGCAGGTGCAGCGTCGGCGCCTGGATGGGGGTGCGCATCCGCCGGGCGTAGCGCAGGCCGTCCGGGCGCAGGGCGCTGCGCGCCAGCCAGCGGTGATACTCAAGCGCGGAGTGGGCCACCGAGGGGATCTGCATGGCCCGGGCGTAGATCTGCTCGGTCTGCGGATCGGGCCAGCCCGGCGCGGCCCAGTTCTCCAGCAGCTGGCCGACCCGGCGGGCGCCGTTCCGGACCAGCTGCCGCTCGGGCAGCATGGGCAGCTGGAAGCGCAGCGCGTCGCCGCTGCGGCGGCCCTGGCCGAGCAGGTCGGTGACCATCGCGGACCGCATCCGCAGCGGGTGGGCCGTCGAGACCACGGCCAGCCGCCCGGCCACCTTGGGGTGGTAGACCCCGAGCGTCCAGGCGACCAGCCCGCCCCAGCCGTGCCCTACCACCACGGCGTTGGCCTCGCCCAGGGACCGGATCAGCCCGGCCGCGTCGGCGGCCGCGGTGATCAGGTCATAGCCGCGCGGCGGCTTGTCGCTGCCGCCGTAACCGCGCAGATCGACCGCGACCGCGCGGAACCCCGCCTCGGGCAGCCAGGTCAGCTGATGCCGCCAGGTCCACCAGAACTCGGGGAAGCCGTGCAGCATCAGGACCAGCGGCCCGTCGCCCGCCTCGGCGATGTGGAAACGGGTCCCGTTGGCGCTGACCGTCCGGTGGCTCCACGGGCCGGCCAGCTGGACCGCGGACTCCGCGTTCACGGGCATGACACGCGTCCTACCCGGCCTCGCGCCCGGCGATCTGGGGCTGCTGGCCGTCGCGGCCGATCCCGGGACGGCCCCCGTTGGGGCTGACCGCGGTGTCCTGGCCCTCGCGGCGCAGCATGCCGAAGCCCTCGGTGACCGACTTACGGGTCCGCTTCAGGCCGGACAGGCCCCGCAGCCTCAAGATGGCGACGCCGACCGCCGCGCCGGCCAGCAGCACGCAGGTCCCGGCCACGATCAAGAATGCTGCCCACCTCCAGATGCCCAGCGCGACCAGCCCGTAGGCCAAGGCGATGCACAGCAGGACGAGCACCAGGCAGCCCACGAACGCGGCCACGCCGGCCAGCGCCCCGGCCAGCCCGACCCGCTTCATGTCGCCGCGCAGCTCGGTCTTGGCCAGGTCCATCTCGTAGCGGATCAGCTGGGACACGTCCTTGGCGGCCAAGGCCACCAGATCCCCGAGTGACTGGTCAGCGCCCACGGGTTCTGGCGTTTCGCTGCGGACCATCGTGTCTCTCCCGTCATGCGGGCCGGTACCCGCCGTTGGCGCGGCACTGGATGCCCGCGCCCGAAATCCCACCCCGGCGGGCGGGCTCTGGCCAAGGACCAAGGCTAACGTTCTTGCTTCTCATCAGGCAGTACCAGGGTCTACCCGGCGTTTCACGCCCCGTCGCGGCGTCCCGGCCGCTGCTGCGCAACCCGGCCGGGTGCCGCGATGTGTCGCGATTCGCCAGCAATCGTGCCACGTTTGCACTCACGGAGCCAAGCTGCCCCAGAACTTAACCCGTATGCGCGGTCCCGGCTCCTCGTCCCGTTCCCGGTGCGCCCGGCCCGCAACCCGGCAAAGGCCGCGCCGCATGGAACTCACTCCCGCAAAGCTCGCGGCCTGCGGGCCTTGCCGTCTCCGAAACTATCGGTTCCGGGATTCCCGGCGTCGGCGCAATGAAACGCCCGTGGATCCCGCTGTCCGCGCAATCAGGGGCCCGCGGACACTACTGTCCTCGCGCGGGAAGGCCGAGTTGGAACCACTGTCCCGATAAAGCAAGCGGCGCCCCTGGCCGGGGCGCCGCCGCGCAGCACGTCATGCCTGGCTACCAAGCGTGCACCTTCTCCGTCAGTCAGGCTGACCGTCCCATTTCTGGCGGTCTGACCTGGCCTGACACGCCTCCCGCGGCTGGTCGCGCGTGGGTACCTGGCTGCCGTGCCCGGACGCTCAGACGTCCGTACCACCGTTCTAACGCGAAATCCCCAGCCTGAAAAGACCCTTGCGTAACCAATTCGTGATCTCAATCAGTTCTGGCGATCACATGCCGTTAACTGACGGCTTGCCGGAGCGTCATCGACGCTAAACGTCCGCTTCTGGACAAAAAAGGAGGAGGCGCCCGCCGGGGGGGAGAGCGGGCGCCTCGCGCACGGTCCGGCCCTGGGGGGGAGGCCGGTCCCGTCCTATTAAGAGCTTATCTGCTTAGGGCTCGCGAATCGACCCCCATGCAGCGTCAGCCAATGGAATTAGAACATATCTGGCCCCGGGATGAACAGTACTGTCGGGAGACTTGCCACAAGAAAATTACCTGCCAGTAGCCTGACGAGCACTTTCTCGTCACTCGACAGTGCTTCGGCCATGGCAACCGCTTACGCCTTCCGCGAACAAACGGTGTCGTTGATGCTACTTGTCGCATCTGTACGGCGCCGGTTTACTCCGGGGCCTTAGGGACAAAGGTGTCCCATGTGTCCGGTGAGACCGGCGTCAGCGGCCCCAGGCAGATCGGCGTCACTGGCTCTGCGCCAGGACCGCGTCGAGCAGTGCCACCGCGCCGCGCTTGCTGAGCGGGTGGTTGGCGGATCCGCACTTGGGTGACTGGACGCACGAGGGGCAGCCGGCCTCGCAGTCACACCCGGCGATGGCCTGCCGGGTCGCGGTCAGCCAGTCCCGGGCGGCCTGGAAACCGCGCTCGGCGAAGCCCGCCCCGCCGTCGTACCCGTCGTAGACGAACACCGTGAGCTTGCCGGTGGCCGGGTGCAGGTCGGCGGACACGCCGCCGATGTCCCAGCGGTCGCACGTGGCGAACAGCGGCAGCAAGCCGATGCTGGCGTGCTCGCACGCGTGCGCGGCCCCGCCCAGGTCGATGCCCGCGGCCGCCAGCCGGTCCCGTTCGGCGTCCGAGATCGTCCACCAGACGGCTCTGGTGTGCAGCCGGCGCGGCGGCAGGTCCAGCGGCTCGTCCCCGAGCGGCGCGCCGGTGTCGGAGCGGCGCTTGGTGTAGCCGGTCACCTGCCTGGTGACCTGGACGTCGCCGAACCCGACCTCGGCCTGGCCCCAGGTCATGCGGCGCAGCTCGTCGCGGACCTCGATCTCGGTCACGTCCCGGGCCGTGGTGGTGTAGCCGGGATCGCCCGGCTCGACCAGCGCCACCCGGTCGGCCAGGTCGAGCCGGCTGACCAGGTAGCTGTCGCCCTGGTGCAGGTAGACCGCGCCGTCATGCACCATGATCTGGGCCGACGGCTCGTCGACGGTGCCGACCAGCCGCCCGGTGGCCTCCTCCACGACCAGCACCGGGGCGTCCCCGGCCCCGCGCAGCCCGCCCGGCGCGGTCACCCCCCGGCGCATGCTGTACCAGCCCGCCGGACGCCGGCGCAGCCGGCCGGTGGTGGTCAGGTCCTCGACCACCTGGCGCGCCTGCGGCCCGAAGATCTCCAGATCCGCGTCGGTCAGCGCCAGTTCGGCCGCGGCCGCGCACAGGTGCGGCGCCAGCACGTACGGATTACCCGGATCCAGCACCGTCGCCTCTACCGGATGCCGCAGCAAGATCTCCGGGTGCTGCACCAGGTAGGTGTCGAGCGGGTCGTCCCTGGCGATGAGCACCGCGGCCGCGCTCCGGCCGCTGCGCCCGGCCCGGCCCGCCTGCTGCCACAAGCTGGCCCAGCTGCCCGGCCAGCCCGCGATCAGCACCGCGTCCAGCCCGGTGATGTTGACCCCCAGCTCGAGCGCGGTGGTGGCGGCCAGCCCGACCAGCCGCCCGTCGCTGATCGCGGCCTCCAGGTCGCGCCGGTCCTCGGGCAGGTACCCGGACCGGTACGCGGCCACCTTCGCCTCGGGCGCCCCGTGGTCGCCCGGTGGTCCGTGCCCGCCCAGCGACCGGCGGGCGGCCAGCGCGACCGTCTCGGCCCCGCGCCGGGACCGGATGAAGGCCAGGGTCGGCACGTCCTGGCGGACCAGCCGGGCCAGCAGGTCGGCGGTCTGCGCGGTCGCGGTGCGGCGCAGCCGTGCGCCGACCTCGCCGCGCCCCTCGGTCAGCGGCGGCTCCCACAGCGCGAAGGCTAGCGGACCCCGCGGCGAGCCGTCCTCGGTGACCGCTTCGGCGTCCAGCCCGGTCAGCAGCCGCGCGCAGGCCCCCGGTGCCCCGACCGTCGCCGAGGCCAGCACGAACACCGGCCGGGCCGGGCCGCCCGCCCCGGGAGTGCGCAGCGCGTGGTGCGCCACCACCCGGCGCAGCCGCCGCAGCACGTGCCCCACGTGCGAGCCGAACACCCCGCGGTACTCGTGGCACTCGTCGATGATCACGTACCGCAGCCGGCTGAGGAACCCGGACCAGCGGTTGTGCCGGGGGAGCAGCGACTGGTGCAGCATGTCCGGCGTGGTCAGCAGGTACCGGGCGTGGCAGCGGGCCCAGTCGCGTTCGTTCCGGGGCGTGTCGCCGTCGAACGTGGCGGCCTGGATCCCGGGCAGGCCCAGAGCCCGGATCGAGGCCAGCTGGTCGGCGGCCAGCGCCTTGGTCGGCGTCACGTACAGCACGGTCTCGCCGGCCAGCACCGCGGTGAGCGCGGGCAGCAGGTACCCGAGCGACTTGCCCGACGCCGCGCCCGTGGAGATGATCACGTTCCGGCCGGCCTGCGCGTGGCAGGCGGCCTCGGCCTGGTGGGACCAGGGACTCTGGATGCCGCGGCTCGCGAAGGCCCCGGTAATCTCGGCGGGAGCCCAGGCCGGCCACGGCACCTCGCGCCCCGTCCGGGCCGGGATGTGCTCGACGTGCACGGGCCGCCCGGCCCGCGGATCGTCCAGCAGGATGCCCAGCGCCCGGTTTCCTGCCGCCTGATTCTGGGCAGCGGAGGGCTCCGCAGCCTCGGGCAGGGGGGTGATGGTGGCCACAGCTTTCTTAGTGTGTCACCCGTTGGGGGATGCTCGGAGGCATGATTTCGTATAGACATGACATCGGAGCGTGGTTGAATGCCGCAGTGGATCACGCCCTGCGCTCAGCCGCGGGGGCGGGACATTAAGATGACGCCTTTGATGGCGCTGGAGGATTCGTGGATCTGAAGCTGGGTCACTACAACAAGGACGGCATCGAGGTCGTCGATGTCGAGGGCGAGATCGACGTCTATACGGCGCCGCGGCTCCGTGAGCTGCTCATCGATCTGGTCAACAAGAACAACTACCAGCTCGTCGTGAACATGGAGAAGGTCGAGTTCCTCGACTCCACCGGCCTCGGCGTGCTGGTCGGCGGGCTCAAGCGGGTCCGCGCCCACGACGGGTCCCTGGACCTCGTGTGCACGCAGGAGCGGATACTCAAGATCTTCCGGATCACCGGCCTGACGAAGGTGTTCGGCATCCACGACACCGTGGACCTGGCCATCGCGGCCAAGAAGTCCGAGAAGTAACGCCGGCCGTACCCGGAGAACGCATCGGAGATGGCCACCGTCGAAGTCACGTTCACGCCGCTGCCCGCGCACGTTCGTACCGCGCGGCTCGTTGCCACCGCGGTGGCGCGGCGCAGCGGCGTGGACGAGTCGCTGCTCGATGAGGTTCGCCTCGCGGTCGGCGAAGCCTGCTCTCGCGCTGTCGAGGCCCACCGGCGGCACTGCCCGGCCGAGCCGGTCCGGATCGAGATGACCGACCAGGACCACCGGTTCGTGGTGACCGTGAGCGATCACGCCCCGAATCCGCAGACCCCGGCCGACACCGGCCCGCGGGACGGTGTCGCTCGCAACGGCACAGGTCACGACGGTGCTAGTCACGACGGTGCTAGTCACGACGGCGCCGGTCATGACGGCAGCGAATACGACGGTCTCGGCTACGACGGTCTCGGTTATGAGGGCGGATCGGCCATCCCCGCCGGGTTCGGGCTGGCCGTGATCTCCGGCCTGGCCGAGGACGTGCGCGTCCTGTCGACCAGTTCCGGCGTGAGCGTCCAGATGAGCTGGCCGTCCACGGCCTCCGCGTCCTGACCGCGCCGCCCGGCCGCTCCTGGTTCCCCCGCGCCCCGCACGTGCGGCTTTTGCCCTGATTTGGCGGTTTTCCCGCCCGCTGACCGTCTATGTCACACTGTCTTCTCGTGAACATCACGGTAAGATCACATAATTGTTAGGAACGGCCCGGTGTTCGTGGTTCCGCGTATGCGTGCGTAGACTCCCGGCCACTCGTCTTTGCCGATCGGCACCTCTTCCGTTCGGAGTTTCCAGGAGGTCGAATGTCCGGGCACGTCTCTGCGCTGGCGGCCAACTCCGTCAGCGTCAGCGGCTCCAACCTGACCTGGGTTGTCATCGTCGCCGTCGTCGGTCTGATCGCGCTGGGCACGGCCGGCGCGCTGGTCCGGGAGGTCCTCGCGGCCAGCCAGGGGACCCAGAAGATGCAGGAGATCGCGCGGGCCGTCCAGGAGGGCGCGGCCGCGTACCTGCGCCGCCAGTTCCGGACCCTCGGCGTGTTCGTGGTCATCATCTTCTTCGTGCTCCTGCTGCTGCCGGTGACCGAAGGCGGCGGCGGGGTGCGCTGGGGCCGGAGCATCTTCTTCCTGGTCGGCGCGCTGTTCTCGGCGCTGACCGGGTTTACCGGCATGTCGCTGTGCGTGCGCGGCAACGTCCGCGTGGCGGCCGCCGCGCGTGAGGGCGGCGAGCGGCCCGCGTTCCGGCTCGCGTTCCGCACCGGCGGCGTGGCCGGCATGTTCACCGTCGGCCTGGGCCTGATCGGCGCCGCGGTCGTGGTGCTGATCTACCGGGCCAACGCGCCCGAGGTGCTCGAGGGCTTCGGCTTCGGCGCCGCGCTGCTGGCCATGTTCATGAGGGTCGGCGGCGGCATCTACACCAAGGCCGCGGACGTGGGCGCGGACCTGGTGGGCAAGGTCGAGCAGGGCATCCCCGAGGACGACCCGCGCAACGCCGCCACGATCGCCGACAACGTGGGCGACAACGTGGGCGACTGCGCCGGGATGGCGGCCGACCTGTTCGAGTCGTACTCGGTGATGCTGGTCGCGTCGCTGATCCTGGGCAAGAGCGCGTTCGGCAACGACGGCCTGATCTTCCCGCTGATGATCCCGGCCATCGGCGTGCTGACCGCGATCGTCGGGATCTTCTCGGTGGTGCCGCGGTCCGGTGACCGCAGCGGGATGACCGCGATCAACCGCGGCTTCTTCATCTCCGCGATCATCTCGGTCATCGGCGTGGCCGTCGCCTGCTTCACCTTCCTGCCCTCGCACTTCGCCAGCTTCAAGGGCATCACCGACTCCGGCATCTTGTCCTTCAACGGCAACCCGCGCTGGATCGCGTTCGGCGCCATCTTGATCGGCATCGTGCTGGCCAGCGCCATCCAGCTGCTGACCGGGTACTTCACCGAGACCAACCGGCGCCCGGTCCGCGACATCGGGAACAGCTCGGAGACCGGGGCGGCCACCGTCATCTTGTCCGGCATCTCGATCGGCATGGAGTCCGCGGTCTACTCGGCGCTGCTGATCGCGGGCGCGGTGTTCTGCTCCTACCTGCTGGCCACCGGCAACGCCACCGTCGCGCTGTTCGCCGTGGCCATGGCCGGCATCGGCCTGCTGACCACGGTCGGCGTGATCGTGTCGATGGACTCCTTCGGCCCGGTGACCGACAACGCGCAGGGCATCGCGGAGATGTCCGGCGACGTCGAGGGCGACGCGGCGCAGGCGCTGACCAAGCTGGACGCGATCGGCAACACCACCAAGGCGATCACCAAGGGCATCGCGATCGCTACCGCGGTGCTGGCCGCGACCGCGCTGTTCGGCTCGTTCCGCACCTCGGTCGAGTCGGCGCTGACCGGCAAGGCCGCGGGCACGTTCGGCCTGGACGTGGCCAAGCCGAACGTCCTGGTCGGCGTCATCATCGGCGCGTCGATCGTGTTCTTGTTCTCCAGCCTGCTGATCATGGCCGTGGGCCGGGCCGCGCAGGGCGTGGTGATCGAGGTCAGGAACCAGTTCCGCAACCACCCCGGGATCATGGACTTCACCGAGAAGCCCGAGTACAGCCGGGTGATCGACCTGGTGACCCGGGACAGCCTGCGGGAGCTGGTCACTCCCGGCCTGCTCGCGGTCATGGCCCCGATCGCGGTCGGCTTCGCGCTCGGGTACCAGCCGCTCGGCGCCTACCTGGCCGGCGCGATCGCGTGCGGCGTGCTGATGGCCATCTTCCTGGCCAACTCCGGCGGCGCCTGGGACAACGCCAAGAAGCTGGTCGAGGACGGCAACCACGGCGGCAAGGGCTCCGAGGCGCACGCCGCCACCGTCGTCGGCGACACCGTGGGCGACCCGTTCAAGGACACCGCCGGGCCGGCCATCAACCCGCTGATCAAGGTCATGAACCTGGTCTCGCTGCTGATCGCGACCAGCGTGGTCAAGTACAGCGCCAACACCGGCTTGCGGGTCGGCGTGGCGCTCGGCGCGGTGATCATCATCGTGGCGGCGATCGTGGTCTCCAAGCGCCGCTCCGCCGGGATGGGCGAGACCACCCCGGCCGCCACCGAAGTGACCGGCGCCATCTCCCCTGCCGTCGAGGGCGCCGCCGCCCCCGCCATCACCCCGCCGGAAGGCACCCCCGCGGTCCCCGTCGCCGCAGCCGACGACGAGGCGGACCGGGCCACCGTCACCAAACGCCGCGAGTAGCCGCGTCCCCGACCACCCCAACCGAATGAACCCCGGGTTTCACCTCGCTACAACGTGGTGAACCCCGGGGTTCATTCGC
>Ga0070735_10003183_pt1 | contig 14479 bp, 18 predicted proteins | sample Coa_R1_FD_66443 | JGI IMG/M metagenome (GOLD analysis project Ga0070735, IMG submission 66443) | Surface soil microbial communities from Centralia Pennsylvania, which are recovering from an underground coalmine fire - Coalmine... | ecosystem: Environmental > Terrestrial > Soil > Unclassified ...
CTGATATAAGTGAGGACATCAATGTTGTCGACAAAGTCAGGCCTAGGTAGGGTTGAAGGTTTCCGTTCCAGGAATGTTTCCTAACCTTACCGGCCTTGAAGGCGTGGCTTGAGTCTTAGTCCTGAGTGTCCTTTGTTTGCTTGTCAATATGGAATCGCACGCCGAGTTTTCGGCTACGGTATCTTTCGATCAAGGCCAGGGGCGCAAAGGCGAAGCAAACCTGCCGGAATTGGTTGAACGTACGTACGGCGCGATAGGCCACCTGGTCGCCAATCCTTTGTGGCAGCCCAGGCAGTGCAACGTGGTCCGGATCAGCGAGAATAGAGGGCGGCCATTCATCGTTATAGCGGTGCTTCCAGAGCTTCACGTAGCCGTCTATCTTGCGCCGAACTGCTGGGTCAAGGATAACGGTGCGAGGCGTCCTGACGATTTCATCTCCGCGCGCCAGGGAATGATGTGGTTCCTTGAAGACGGCAGACCGATCGGCTCCCCGGAGGTCAGCCAATTCGTCGCGGTAGGGAATCTCTAGAAAGCGGCAAACCTCCTGCATGACTTTCACCGTATCGGTAGTCAACTCTTCATAAGTCACCTGGCAGACGGGTCGGCCGAGGGAGATCAGAAAATCAACGCCGCTCTTGAGAACCTGGTACCCAATCAGGCCTCGGAGATAGACTCCCCGCTTTCGGTAGGAAGCGGCGCCGGATTGGGCAGCTCGGGCAACGGCATTCGCCGTCGCGGCAGGATCTCGCCATTGAACGATGAAACGCGCTTGAGGAAATAGCCTGGCGAGTACAGGCAGGGAATCAGAGTAGATGGGAGACTTGTCTCCCCAGATCACCGCACCTTTGCGCGCGGCGTAGGCCTTGTGAAAGGCGGCAAACGCCGTGGGAAAGTCAACCGCTCCGCCAGGCAGATCGTTCACCTTGATTCCATGCCGGGTTAACGCGCCACCGCGGAGTTCCCAACGCGCTGCCCAATCGCGATAACCTGCAGGTCTGCGAAACATCGAGCGCAACAGCCAAAGATCCGCTTCAAAAGTCAGTGCGACCTGGGGATGCTTGTTCAGGAGGGAGTAAAGAAGAGAGGAGCCACCACGCCACATGGCCACGATGAACAGCGGCCCCGGAGCCATACTCACACCCGACGTAAGTGTCGAAGACTTGTACGCTGCTGAGTTCATGACGCGAGACCCCAAGGGACTGACCGCATCCGAAATGGAGGTCTCCGGTCCCGGTCAGAGCGTACTGTCCCCAAATTATAGTCTCGCTGCAGAACCATTGGATGCCGGTTGGCGGATCGATAGGCCCTGTCTGAACCTTGCGTCGCGTTGCGGGAAAAATTCAGATGAGGCCTTCTGAGAATCCCTTTCTAGACGGTTCCAACAAGTCATGATGGATGTACAATCGCCCCAATTCCGTGAAGTCAGGGAAACTCTCGGCCGCAGCACATGGAATTGTTTATGCTGAAAGAAACTGCAAAGAGCATCGCCCAAGTACTTGTTCCTCCATTCGTCCGCAATCGCCCGATCTCGACCTGGCCGGGATGGCTGGGTCTGGCCCTGGAGGTCAAAGTGCCGCGAGCTGTGGCCCCCAAAAAGATCGCTACTCCCACCGGACAGGCCAACATCAGCATTCTCACTGAGATGATTGAGCGCACGCGATCCCTGACCGGCGCGGTCGCCGACTGCGGCGTCTACAAGGCCGCCAGCACCATCGGCATGGCCCTGTTCATGCGCCAGCACGGCATTCGCAAGCAGATCTATGCTTTCGATTCCTTCCAGGGTTTCGCCCCGGAGTCGGTAGCTAGAGATCTGGATCTAGGAGAGGTAACTCGCGACAACGTCGGCTACAGTGACTTCAGCCTGGAACAGGTCAAGTCCAAAATTCGCAACTTTCGCATCGACAACGTCACCCTCGTCCCCGGCTACTTCCAGCAATCTTTCAAGACTTTTCCCCAAGACATCCGGTTCAGCTTTGTCCACCTCGACGTAAATCTGTACGAATCATATTGCCAAGGGCTGGAGTTTTTTTATGCCCGGCTTGATCCATCCGGCATCATTCTTCTCGACGAATACAACGACCCTCGGTGGCTGGGCTGCAACAAAGCCGCCGACGAGTTTCTCGCCGGTAAACCGGAGAAACTCCAAATGGCCACCCGCGACAACTATCAAAAATGGTATCTCCTTAAGCAGTAGGTTTCGCGCTCGCGCGCAACTCGACACTTTTCCGGATCGAGGACAACGGCGGTGGCGTTCTCAGCGCGCTTTCACTTCGCCAGTGGCTGCGCCGTGTAATTTCACTTCTACTTTCTCGTCTTCTTGCAAGGTGTCGTAGTACTGCTTCAGAATCGCGATCACCTCGGGTTTGGAGAACTCCGCGGGCACCGGCTTGCCTTCGCTCATCAGCTTGCGAAGCATTGAACCGGAAAGCAGAAGCCGGGCGCCGTCTTTGTAGTGGCCATTTTCGTCAATCACAGCTTTGCTCTCATGCGGACACGTCTTCATCGAAGCCATGCTCCCGCATTCATAGCAGTAGAACGTCCAATCCATACAAAGTGGCCGAACAGCCAGCGCACCTGTCGGGATTTCTTTGAATATCTTCTGCGAGTCAAACGGTCCGTAGTAATCACCGACGCCGGCGTGATCGCGTCCTACGATCAGGTGCGAGCAACCGTAGTTCTGGCGGAAAGTGGCGTGGAGCAGGGCTTCGCGCGGGCCCGCGTAGCGCATCTCCAGCGGGTGGCCGCCTTGGATTACGTGTTCCTTGCGGAAGTACTTCGTTACCAGCGCGTCGATTGCTTTCACGCGGACATCGGCCGGAATGTCACCGGGCTTGAGCTTGCCCAGAGACTGATGCACATAGACTCCGTCGGAGACCTCGATCGCGGTCCACGCCAAATAAGCATGCGAGTTGTGCATCGGGTTACGGAGTTGCAGACACGTAACTCTGCTCCAGCCGCGGTCGGCAAACAGCTTGCGCGCCTCGGCAGGGCGCTGATAAATCCCTTTGAACTCGTCCGGGAAGTATGACTCGGACAGCGCCTTCACCGGCCCGGCCAGATTCACCGGCGCCTGCTTCATGACCTTCTGCACGCCCGGATGCTTCGAGTCGTTCGTGAGGAACACCTGCTTGCACTCATACTCCTTGTCGATCGTGTATTTGTCGTCAACTTTCATGGTGCCCACAAGCGCGTTGGACTCTACGTCCCACAGGGCTACTTCTTCGCCCTGGCGGATGGATTTCGCCAGGTCCTGGTCCGCCGAGAGCGTGATCGGGATGGGCCAGAACAGACCCTTTTTGCTGGGCAGCTTGTAGTCGTCGCAGCAGCTTTTCCAGTCGTCGTTGCCCATGAAGCCATCGAGCGGAGTGAAAGCGCCGATGCCCATCATGATCAGATCGCTGGTTTCGCGGCTGCTTAGAGGGATCTTCTTCAACCGCTCGGCTTTCTTGGTCTCTTCGCGGTTCGCTTGGCCTTCCAGCAAGAGCGGTTTTAGTTCAGAACTGCCGTGCGGTGGAAGAAGTTTGCTCATATATCAGGGGTAACGAAATCAAGCCGGAAAGTCCGGCGATCTTACTACTCGCTTATCGTCTGGCGTGTCCCAGTCGATGATTTTGAGTTGAGATGCAACGATCTTGTACTCGATGCTATAAGCCTTGAAAGAAAACGAGTCAAGAAATGTGCAAAATGCCTCGAGCTTTTCCTTTTCTTGCTCGATACAGCGCATGGAATAGCCAAATTCAGAGTGCAGCTGCAAGTTGCCGAGTGCCGATTTCCGCGGAAGATGAACATGCTCAATCGAGTACGGCCAACCCCATGAATATCGGGATGCTCTCACATATGGAAACGCAAAATCATCAGAATAGGTCTCCAGCCGACGAGGACTGCCTCGCCACAGTTGTTCGACCAGTTGGGTCCTTCCAGCATCACCCGCGCTGAAGACGATGCGGCCAGCCACGCTGAAGACTTCAGAGTCAATACGAGTACGGCAATACCACGCTTCGAGGTAATTCTCACCGCCGTGAGCGGCCAGAAACGCAGGAAGCTCTTTCAACTTAGAACTCCGTTCCACGTTAAAGTTAGGAAGCTGACCCGGAAGATCAGCGGGCACTAACTTCACCACGTAAAAGCTATGGCGAGCCTGCTGAAAGTCGGCCCGAAGATCGGAGCGGAGATCCCTTACCAAACGGTCTACATTGCTGATGCGATAGCGCCGAATATCCGCGGCTAGCTCGTCTGCAGACAAGAAACCGAAGTCAACAAGAGCAAGATATTTCCTCCATTTCATTGGTACTGCCGGCACACCGATGTTCATCCGAGGTGAGATTCCGATTGCATATGCAGCTTCACCAACTGCAACGCGTCCTCGTGATCGCGCATGAGTCCCTGTCGAAAACGTGACTGGAACTCGCTACAGTAGAGCTCATGCTGCTCTTGTTTTTCCCTGGAGCGACTGCGCGCAAGCGGAGTCGTCAAGAGGTGAGGAAGCACTTCTAGATGGCGTACGTAATCCATAGTAAAGCCGTTAAGGTCGGGTGTGCGTTCGCGGCATAGGGGGTCTGTTGGATGATAAAGTGGCCTTCCGATCCAGACACCATACTGGAGTGTCATTCGTATTCCGGTGAACCCTAGCCGGTCGAGAGTGTCACTATCACGGACACACACTGCCTCGTTTGGGAGCGCAACCGGAAACGCAAGCTCCGCCTCGTGGTAGCGAATCGTCGTCAAAAGAAGATCTCGGACACTTCCCAGTTCGGAAATCTCTTCGCACAGCGTCGAGGCGATCTGCAGAGATCGCTCGATATGACCTATTCTGCCGACATCCGGGCGCATTCCTGCGTCGTGAATGTAACAACCGGCACCCACAACGAGAGGGTCACCCCCTTCTGCCGCAGCCAACTGTAGACCAATGGAATATACACGCATGGCATGATCGGGGCCGTGGCCATGAATTGCGTTCGGCTCCCAGTAGTCGCTGACTGCCTGCCAAACCCGTTGATGGACGGTATCAACTTCGGCAGCTAGCATAGGCTCTTCCAGTCCGCGTGTCGCAGCGTCTCTACAGTTGAACGAAGATTGTCGCTCAGTATGTGACGGCGCCAGTCCCAAAGCGGATCCGGAAGGCCGATCTGCTTCGCTATTTCACGCCGAAAGAATAGCCTTTTGATACCGACAATTTGGTCTGCAACCATCCGTTCGCCTGCCCGGCTCTCGAAGTAGATGTACTCGGCATCGCGAGCGCCCCAGTGTGACAGATCCGAGAGACTCGCAATAGTCGTTGTGTTGAAGTTCACCAGGGAGTCACGAATGTCAATAGCGGCGGGCACGATGTGCAAGTGCGCGTGTGTGACATGATCAGCGACAGGTTCAAGCGAACTTGTGCCATGCTCAAGAATCACTGACGGGCCATAGTGCTCATTTAAGATACTGCGCGCTGCATTCACAATGCACAAAAACTCGTCCTGTGCGGCAGGTTCCACAGCGCCATAGCAGAGGATGTGCTCTTTGGGCACGATCATCACATGGCCCGGCACAAGGGGACTGATATCGGCCATGACGACGAATCGATTCGTTTGATACAAAATGCGTGAATCGATATCGGCATTGCAAAAGTCGGGCAGCGTGCCGCTGTAGAGTTCTCGACAAAATGGGCAATTCACTAATGGAATCATCATCGACTCCTGCCGGTTAGTTCGAAAAGTAGCGATCCATTGCATTTCAGGCGCCTGCAATGTGCTCAATGACATCCAGTATTAAAGTCGTGTTCCCAAGCAGCGCTGGCCTTATCCATTTGTGCCGTTCCTTCTTCCGTATTGTTGCCACTCAGGCCGAACACCTTTCGGCGCAGCGATTACGAGACGCTTGTATTCACTCGTGAACTTTTGAAGAATATCCCGCAACGGCCTGTCGCGCCAATCCCATAACTCCGGGGTACCTAGCGCCTGACACGCAATTCGCCTCAGAAGTTGGCTAGGCACATCCTCCGATAGTTCGACACCCTGACCTTGGAGTCCTTCACTCTGATAGTAGAGATAGGGAATCTGCGCGTCTTTAAAGCGTCGCACCTCACTGAAGGACCCTAATTCCCCGAACGAAAATCTCTCGCTCAAGATTGGATGTAAGTCAGCAGCAAGAGGTATCAGATGCAGATGAGCATGATCGATGCACGAACCGCCTCGGTGGCAACGATTGATGGCCCCGTGTTCCATTATGGTTATCGGGTGCTGGCAAATGTTGTGAAGTTTGTCGAGGACAGCGTCTCGGAAGGCTTCAAGTTCGGGGAATAGGTGTTCGGCCACATACGCAAAGCTGGGGAGGTGCTCTTTGGAGATAATCAGCGTGTACCCAAAGACAAAGTGGCCCAAAGCCGCCTTTGCGTAGAAATTTTCGGACTCATCGATGATTTCGTCCTCTGGATTAGAGGGATTGGATACATCTTGTATGGAACAAAACAGACAATCCATCCGGATCTCCTTCCTGACTTCGGAAACGACACTATTCAGTGCTGTCGTCTGATGGCTGTATTCTGCAGGGCCTGCTTGTCCGGGGAGAGAAAAGTACCGAGTGATTCTGCTAGCCAGAACCGGGAATGTCAAGCGATGCGGGTCGCACCCAGGATCGAAGTTCGCAGGACGCCATCTTTGCAGCTGAACCATGCAGAGTATAGAATTTTTATAATGGGTCAGAACTAGGTGATCTTCAAACCGGGGAGTACGGCATCTCCTCCTAGTCGACATCACTGTTGCGGCTTCCCTAGGGGCGCCATCCAGAAGTCGGCTTGTCGGAAGTTGGCACCACAGAACAATCTGAGAGCGACAGAACTCTCCAAACTAAGGCGAAAATCGTGTCACAAAGCATGAGCAAGAATCTCCGGAGATCTCCGCATACTTAGCTTTCTGGAAGCCCTCCGTGCGGAGAGACGTTTCGCTTGTGGAATATGCGTTAAGCAAGTAGTCATTACGCACTTAATCTCGGCCGCTTTTCAAGGCACGAAGGCGACCTCTTCTAGCCACGCTATCGTATGCCGTTCGCCCTAATTAGCGGACGAAAAGGGACTGATCTTGTCGAACTAGCGGCCAGTCACTGCCCGTTAATTCTCTCGTTAACTGCTGCACCGCCTGTAAGTTACGCAACGGTCGCGGGTTGCGGGATTCAAAACGGTAATGCGAGTTCGAGCCACACCCTCTCCGCCAGCAAGTCTTCACTGCAGAGAAATGTCTCCGCCTGATTCCGTGAAATACGCGAAACATGCCCATTTTTCGCGATAACTCCCGAACAAACTGGACTGGAGAGAACGGACTGCTAACGTTGGTAGTTGTCTTTTTGGCGGCTTTTCTCCAGGGCCACTAGCAACAGTCCGCTTTCGAAATCCCTACAAGCGAATGCGTGGCGATCACAAGCCGAACGCTTTGCGAATGTCTCGAGTGAAATCTCGCTGATTGTCAGCGGCAAACTTCCCAGAAGCCGACCTCTGGCATAATTTGGGATTGCCTGTCATCCGACCGGAACTAGTGCCAGCGACGGCCCCGAATCGCCGTGAGCTCCCAAGTCAGAATTGTTGGACAATGGAACACCGCCTCATATGGACACCGCCTCCTCAGGAACCACGGCGGAGATGCCGATCCGAAAGGGCGGTGCCTTCCCCCGGTTTTGAAGATCACCTGGTATGTTCTGACTCGTTATGAAAACCTTCTACTCTATCTGATTCGTCAACCCCTCACCAGAAGTGCGTTCTGACGCGTTCTGATCGATTTGGCCGCGTTCTGAACATGGAACTATCACGTTTTTATCACGGCAGCTTCGCCTGACAGGTATCTTTTGACTACACTCTTCTCCGGTCTTCGAGGGAGGGTCAACGGCGCTATTCGAAAACGCTCCGCCGACTGCCTGCATATACTTAGCTCTTATGATTAGACACTTGGTTCTCTCTGTCCTACTGTGTTCCCTGGCTCTGAGCGGCCATGCGCAAACTCCCGGAGGCAACCCGCCGCCCTCAATTCACTGATCGTCAGAGACTCGAAGACGAAAAGCTCAGGTTGGAGACGGAGTCTCTGCAAAGGCAAGCGAAGCGAGAGACGATTGAGCTGATCAAGGATTGGAGTTCAGTTGCACAGTCGATCGTTACAATTCTGTCGTTCCTCGTGGGCGGATGGTGGGTCTACGCAAAGTTTGTGCGCGCTCAAGAGAAGTATCCAAACGTCGAATTCTCCGCCGACATCAACGTCATCGGAGAGCAAGAACTTTCGCTAATCGTTGAGCTGATCGCATATGTGGATAACAAAGGGAAGGCACAGCATCGGATGGAAGGGTTTAACTTCGATTTAAATGCACTCCTGCCGCTGGATCCCGTGTTGGCCGACCAAAGATGGGGTGGTCAGGTCGACTTCCCTCATGAAATGTGCGCTGGGTCCTTCTTGCCTGCCCGAAACAACTATTTCTTTGTCGACCCTGGGACTAAGGCGAAGTATTCCTACATCGCCCACGTGCCTCGAGAAGCTAGGTTTCTTATGCCGCACTGTCGGTTTGAGTATGTGGGCAGAGACAAGACTGGACACACAGCCGAGAAGACGATAAAGGTAACTAGAGAGTCCGTCCTGTGAAAATGGATGGCATTTTCAATTGCACAATATGCAGCACTTCGCCCTCGCTTTGGCGTCTAACCCATCGTGAGAATCTGGATCTTATCAGGAAGTCACGGGGCCTCATGCCCGCCGACTGTTTGACTGCCCTCCTCTGTGAAATCGGGTTGGACAGGGACATGGTAGTTCTGCCTCAGCTCAACTGATCCCAACTGACCCCTGGATCAGTTGGGGTGACCCCTTTGGGGTATTTATACTCTACTGTGAATGGCGAAAACACATAGGAAATCGGTTGAGGCACTGGACTGGCGTGTATTCGATGAAACGCTGGGCCGGGGCGGAGCGGAGCAATCGTCTCGGTCCTTGTCGCGCGGTCCGTGAAGGTCTGGAAGGACACTGTTCGCTGGGTAATTGATCCTATCGAACGTGAACGCGGTCACGTCACCCTTTTGGCGCGGCTTGACCTCGAAAATCGCTTGTTTCTTGACTTCCACGTTTTGCCAAATATAAACCGCTCAACGAGACTTCAGATTTCTCAGGCCGATCCATGGCTATTGCGGGGACTCCCCCTGAACGACTTGGCCCGTCTACTCGCGGTAGTGAAGCAGATCAGTCAACTTAGATGGCGTGATCACGGAAGTTCTTCACAGAACTCCCATAGGAATAGCCACAATTAGCATAGCGATGATGAGGCTGCCGAGCGTTGTTGCAAATCGGCTTCTTCGAAAGAAGATCAACTACTCCCAGCTGATGGAGTCGTGGTACCCATATCGAGAGTCACGCGCAGGCACATTGGAGCTTTTGGATTGCCTGAGAGTTTAAATTGCGAAGGAACCCACTACGGCAGCTGCTTGGTGCGATTCAAGACATTGGGTGGTGCCGGGGGGATCGAACCCCCAAGATACTAAGTACGGGCGGATTTTGAGTTCCACAGTCGGTTCTGAACCGTTAAGAAAATTCTCTACTCTATCTGATTCTTCAACCGCTTACCAGCATGCCTCGTTGTACCGTCATGATCCGTTCTGAAGGGTTTTGAACATGGAACTACTACAGTTTTACTACAGTCAGATTGCTTCAATTCCAGATGGCGTTGCCAGGGTGATGAGCGTAATCGAGATTTTGCAACAGTCATGTTTCTAGTTGATAATTGGCCGTCTTATATCTCTATGAGAACATGGTTGCGATTGACAGTTATCGCGATGACTGTCGGCGGAGGATTCACGGGCTTTACTGCCACGCTGCAAACGCTCTTGCACGCTCACAATTCGAAGTTGCCCAGCCTGCTATCAATGATTCTGTCTTTGGTCCTGTACGGTTATGTCACCGTGAGTGGACTCATATTTGTTGAAAACTCCAGTCGAACGGCACCAATCTTAGCCGCTCTCGCACTCCAGGTTCCATCTATTTCTTCTCCGATTGTCACTTACACCTTAACTCGGGCTTGAGTCTCATGGTCGGCATCGGCAGCCCCCAGCAAAGGGAGCCCTCGCCCACTTTGATTTGCTCTTGGAGAGCAGTTAGAGATTTTCGATTTCTCAAGATGATCGTTGGCGCGCAGCCTAAACCTCGCGGCGTTGATTCTTCTCATTTCGATGTGGAAAATTAGGCAAGCGATTTGCGAACCAGTGCTGAATATAACTGCACCGCCACAGGAATCGACCCGACCCGCGGAAAGTCCTAGCTGTTAGCCGCTTGGAATCTCTCGCAGCTCGGAAAGAGTGGTGTGATTTCTGCCCGGCGAGGGCTTACCCAAGCCCATGCGAAATGCCCGCGCTGACTCCACGGCTGACCCAAAACTGAAAAACGGATTATGTTCTGCCCGATTCTCACAGCATGGGCAGACGGCAATGTAACAATTCAATTGCATCCTTTCGGGCCTAGGAGCACAATTCAGGACCGTGCGTAGAAACTTCGAATTGCCCGGAGGTACAAAGTGCACAAAAGGACATTCCTCGCCGTAGCTATTGCCACACTGGTAATTTGCGGTGCAAACCTTTCGGCCGCCCAAATCGTCGTCGCCAAGGGTAAGGTGTTAAACCACACGACACCAATTGCACAAAGAACATTCTTCACGCCCACAAGTACCGGTCTGTATGGTTTGTCGGTTTATGGCACGGTGACCGTGGCGGATCCTAATAGCACGTCCGAATGGAGTTTAACTATCGCGTGGACGGACGACTCGGACGTAATTAACAACGGCTGTGTGATGTATGCGTCGGGAAACCGAGCGGGTTCCTTCGGGAATTTCATAGGATCGTGGGGAGACGTGTGTCCTATTGAGGTCAAGGCGGGCACGCCGATCACCGTTACTGTGAGCCAAACAGGATCTCCCGACAAAAGCGCATACTCGCTGTACTGGACGCTCGAACAACTTGAGTGAGCGAATCCAAGGGATTCGGCTCCTTGACAAGACGGGCTTTGTTTCCGCCAGCTCGGACGATGAGTTCTATAAAAAGGGATGTCAAGAAAAAAGTTCTCCCTCGACCGGAGGCGAGATTTCTTTCTCGAGATCCAGCCCACTGTAGTTGGTGCTTCCCTGAAGAAGTTTGGCCCCTGGTCCATTCGCGGGTTTCGTCTGTGTCAACGGTGATGTCATCGGGCTTGAAAGAGCAGCAAGCGAAGCAGGTGACTCCTCGTCGTCAACCATGGTTCTATCCCAGGCTCGTGGCCTATGGCTATTTCTGGTTATCCAAGGGGGCATAACGTGTAATGGGTGACTCGGTGCCAAGCACACAGGGCCGATCTCATCGACTGATACCCCCCTCGAACCCGAGCATCTTCCGAACCCAACCGACCACCACCGCAGAGAAGTTCCCAGAGATGGGAAAGCCGTCGTCACCGGAGATGCTCAAGCTGCTTGCTGCTGCAATTGTTTCGGGTCGAAGCTCACTCCTTTCTTCCAGATGGTTAAACTAACGGCAGCAATCTTCCGTGCCAGGGTGAGACGGGCCATCGTCGGCCGCATCCCTTGGGCAACCGAAGCAACATAAAAGTCATGCAGAGGACCAGGACGTGTGCTGGCAGAGATGGCGGCCCCTTTGAACAGATTCTTCAAATCCTTGTTGTAGTTGTCATTCAGACCGCGCACGGTGATGCGCTCGCGGTTGCGTTGCGGTTTGCCTCGCACATAGCGGTACTCGCCACTGTCATGCGTCTCGACCGCGAAACCGCTGTAGGCCCAGAGTTGGCGTTTGGTACGGAATCGATGCGGTGTCTGCAGCAAGGCCACCAGCAATGCGGCACGAATCGGGCCAATCGAAGGAATCTGGCGAAGTAGCTTCACCTCCAGGTGCTTCTGGCTCTCCCGCAGCAGCTCGCGTCGTGCTTCCAGACGCAGCGGTTGCAGACTATCGAGTTGCTGGTATAAATGCTCGGCTCGAACCCGCACTCCTGGTTCCACGATTTTAGCCAGCCACTCGGCGCGATGACGTGAAGCGTAGACCGTAGTGCCGCCGCAGGGAATCGCCCAGCTGCGATACAGCGCTTTGATCCGATTCAACCCTCGGGTCACATCTTGGGTGACGGTCAGATAACTGCGCCCCAGTTCCTTCAACGTACGCATCCCGCGCTCGCCGTGGTAGACCGAGTGGAGTTGGTTGGTGCGTAACATCTCGGCCAGCTTACGTGCATCGATCCGGTCACTCTTGTTGCCTTGTTTCAACAGAGCCGCTTTGCGCGGATCGCAGACGACGAGCCGGCTGACGTGGGGCTTCAGCAGATCGTGTAACCAAGCCGCTGCCGTTCCTTCTTCGAAAGTCAGCGACAAAGTTCCATGCAGTCCTTCCATGAACTCGACGATCGTGGCTGCCTTGGTCTCCAGCAGGCATTCCATGATCAACTTGCCAGCAGCATCCATCACGGCAACCGAAATGGTGGCCTGATGAACGTCCATGCCGATATACTTTTCCTGACTCATAAAGGCGCTCCTTTCGCCAGGTTGGTGATCCAACACTCACAACCTATCGCAAAAGTGGGCGCCTTTTTATATTGCGTGTAATTAGGATTTTGCGCCAACAATCGGATTTCCGTTCTTTAGTTCACAACTGTCCACCCTATGCCGCCGCAGAGGTTCGCTCGACTGGCTCCTTTGCCGGAGCCAGTGCGATGAGGGTTACGCCGATCGTAAGGAACACACCAGACCCGATCAGTTCCCTGCGTGAGATCATGTTCAGCAACGCCTGCAAGGACATTATTCCTGCGTGCGCAAAGCTCGACCACGCCGCAAAGGCGATCAGGCTGCGGTGCGCGGATGGATTGCGCGATGCTAATAGCAAGAAGATGCCGAGCGTCACGTAAAGGCTCATCATCATCGCCAGTGCGGGATCTTGTTTCGCCATCAGAACTAGCGGATACAGGCCAGCCGCGAACAGCAAGCCCACGACCACAAGCACGATTTTCAGCGTCCGTTCTCGACGCATTGTGCCCTCCCTCTTGTCGCTGTTACAAATGATACCCTCTGGAGAGTGATTTACACGTTTTGACCGCATGGTGAGTGCTATGGCGATTTTGCGACAGTTTATCCAAGCAAATCGCTTCAATCGGATCTGGAAAAGTGTTTTGCAATTCGACTCGCGAACACATACCCGAGCCCTCCCCCTGCCGCTGCCCCGACGATGATAGACGTGAGCATCACGAGAACGGCGATCACCTGCCACTCCCAGTGCGGCCGAACGCCTTTGACAAAAGCGCTTAGTCGCCAAGCCTCGTGCACCCCGAGGGCACAACCCAAGAACATTGCAGGATAAACCAGGGCAATATAGGCCGCGACAGTCCTGTATTCCTTAATCGCAAGAAAGGAAAGGCCGAGCACGACGCAAACAATCGCTAGCCCAGTGGCGCACGCGACGAGCAGAAAGATAACCGCTATCGCGAATGGCATGAGATGAATTGTAGCCTCGCGCGGTAGTGGCTGACGAGCAGACGATGACACGTTTTTAACCGGGGATGATGAGTGCTATGGCGATGTTTCGACAGTCAAACGTTGGTTTGCTTTTTGCCCCATGGATGCCACTCGGAATGCCCGTCTCGCCAAAGCCCCGCGCCCACCTCTAGGTTCATCACTGCTGCCAGTGAGGGGTCAGCAGCCACGAGCATTCCGAGGGCGACTACGCGCTGCTCATCCTTGGGCACATCGGGTCCGCAACCTGCGAAGAGTTCCCGATAGTCCTCCTCCCAGCGTGCTGCTTCTGTGACTGGTTCTCCTTGAAGGGTGGCGAGATCGGTCACAGCGGTTGAGTCTTTCGGTACGGGGAAGGTCCAAGGTTCGTGAAGCCAGCGCCAAACTGGCTCTGCGGTCGCACTCCATGGAGCAGTCATATCTGGAATGTCGAGGGTCCAGTGAGCATCATCTGGAACGATCTGAAGTGCCTGAATGTCTTGCTTTTGATAGTAGTCGAATGCGCCTAGTATGAACTCGGCAGTCCAAGTCGCGTGCGCCTGACGCAAGGAGAATGAACCCTGCCCGGTCACCTCGAAGGTCCGTCGTTCGTGGACTGCTTTCAATTCCGAGGCGATAGCGTCAATGATTTCCAGAACATCGTCCTTCATGTAGAAAACAGCGCCAGCCAAGATCAGTTCGGCTCCAACAGACTCACTAAGCCCAATCGTGTACGCAAAACGGGGCGTCACATCATCGATCACCATGTAAACGTGGTGTCCGTATCGAGCGATGTTTTCCCGAATGTCGTCCAACGCTCTTTTTCGTTCGTCTTCACTGGCCATAGTTCTGGATGAGTGTATTACTTCTGGCAGACTGTCGAAAACAGGCCATAGCGCTCTTTGATGGGTTTTGAGCGTAATCAGGATTTTCGCCAACCGTGGCCGTCGACACCAGCAGCGCATCAAGCTAGCGTGGTGCTCTCCCTCATGCCGTTGCGGCTTCGCACTCGGGTCCTACCTTGCCT
>Ga0070735_10003184_pt1 | contig 14478 bp, 8 predicted proteins | sample Coa_R1_FD_66443 | JGI IMG/M metagenome (GOLD analysis project Ga0070735, IMG submission 66443) | Surface soil microbial communities from Centralia Pennsylvania, which are recovering from an underground coalmine fire - Coalmine... | ecosystem: Environmental > Terrestrial > Soil > Unclassified ...
ATTGGCCAAGATGTATGTATCCCAACCCGACATCGACCAGGGTTTGCAGCTTCTGCTTGACCTGCGGAATATTTTCTAAAATCGGGAGCGCGTCGGAGACCGGCATCTCGAGCAGATCGGCAATGGAATAACCGGTGTATTTCACGGCCAGCGTTTCGCGGTTGTAGCGGCGACCGCCGCAGACCTCGCACAGCACGTAAACATCGGGCAGAAAATTCATTTCGATGCGGCGCTGGCCTTCGCCCTGGCAGGCTTCGCAGCGTCCGCCGGTAACATTGAAGGAAAAGCGCCCGGGCTTGTAGCCACGCTCGCGCGATTCGGGCAGCATCGCGTAAAGATCGCGGATGGCGGTGAAGACGCCGGTGTAGGTTGCGGGATTCGAACGCGGAGTGCGGCCGATGGGCGATTGATCGATGCGGATGACTTTGTCGATGTTTTCCGCGCCCATGATGGCTTTGTGGTCTCCAGCTTTTTCGCGCGAGCGGTAAAGTTGGCGGGCCAGCGCGCGATAGAGAATGTCGTTGACGAGCGTTGACTTGCCGGAGCCGGAGACGCCGGTGACGACAATCATCACTCCGAGCGGAAGGGTCACGTCGAGATTCTTGAGATTGTTTTCTTTCGCGCCGAGAATCGTCAGCGCTGCGCCATTGGGCTGGCGGCGCTCGGGAAGCATTTTGATTTCCGTGCGTCCGGAGATGTAAGCGCCAGTCAGCGAGTTCGGCTCGCGCATGATTTCGTCGGGCGTGCCGTGCGCGACTAAGCTGCCGCCATGGCGGCCTGCGCCGGGACCGAGGTCGATCACGTAATTGGCGCGGCGGATGGTTTCTTCGTCGTGCTCCACCACGAGCACGGTATTGCCGAGATCCCGCAGATTTTCGAGAGCGCTGAGCAGTCGGCCGTTGTCGCGGTGATGCAGGCCGATGGAGGGTTCATCGAGCACGTAGAGAACGCCACGCAGGCGGGAGCCGATTTGGGTAGCGAGACGAATGCGTTGGCCTTCGCCGCCCGATAACGTTGCAGCCGAGCGGTCCAGCGAAATGTAGTTCAATCCGACTGCGTTAAGGAATTGCAGGCGCTCGACGATTTCGTGCATCACGCGCCCGGCGATTTGTTCTTCGCGCCCGGCGAGCTTGATTTTTCGCGCGGCTTCGAGAGCGTGCGAAATCGGCAGCGCGGTGAAATCTGCGATCGACATGTTGCTTACTTTAACGGCGATGCTTTCCGGGCGCAGCCGCTTGCCGTGGCATACCGGGCATTCCGTCGCGGACATGTGATCCATCAGCCAATCGCGATAGCCTTCGGAAGTGGATTCTTCGAGATTCTGCTTGAGATATCCGAAGATGCCGCGGAAGCCGGTCTTGCCGCGTCCGGATTCGCCGTTTAAAAGCAAATCCTGAATCTTTTCGGGAAATTTTTCGAATGGCGTTTCGAGCTTTATTCCATGCGCCGCGGCAGTGATTTGCAGAGCATGAATCAATCCCTGCGAAGCCGATCCTGGACCTAGCCCGCCATCAAGCAGCGGCTTCGACCAATCTGTGATCACTTTCGCGGGATCGAAGTCGTAGCGGCTGCCCAGACCGTGGCATTCGGGACAGGCTCCATACATGCTGTTGAAGGAGAATGATCGCGGCTCGAGTTGCGGCACATTAATGCCGCAATCGGGGCAGGCAAGTTTTTCCGAGTAAAGTGTTTCTTCGCCGCCGACTACTGCGACCAGCACTAAGCCGCCCGCCAGCTTCATCGCCAGACCGACTGACATTTCCAGCCTGTGCTCGATCCCAGGCTTGACCAACAAACGATCTACCAAAACTTCTATCGTGTGGTTCTTGCGCTTGTCGAGGTTCAGGTCGTCGTCCAGGTTTACCAACTCTCCATCGACTCGAGCCCGGGTGTAGCCGTGCTTGAGCAATGTTTCCATTTCCTTTTTGAACTCGCCTTTGCGACCGCGAACTATCGGTGCCAGGACCATTACACGATCCTCAGGTGTTAGAGACATCACACGCTGCACAATCTGGTCGGCGGACTGGCGGCTGATGGGCTTGCCGCACTTCGGGCAATGCGGAACGCCAATGGAGGCGAAAAGCAGGCGAAGATAATCGTAGATCTCGGTAATGGTTCCAACGGTCGATCGAGGGCTCCGGCTGGTGGTTTTCTGCTCGATCGAGATGGAAGGGCTAAGTCCATCGATTGCATCTACATCCGGGCGCTCCATCTGGTCCAGAAACTGGCGCGCATAGGTCGAAAGAGTCTCGACGTAGCGGCGCTGGCCTTCGGCGTAGATTGTGTCAAACGCGAGCGAAGATTTGCCGGAGCCGCTGAGGCCGGTCACGACCGTCAGCGTATTGCGCGGAATCTCGACGTCGATGTTTTTGAGGTTATGCTGGCGCGCCCCGCGGACTGAGATTTTGGTAATAGCCATTTGGTGACGGCGGAAAAAGAGGCTCTTCTTTTAAATCGAGGCTGGATTGGCCTTCCGTAACGTCGACAGGTTCACAAGACTGTTCGAGATTAGGAGTGCACAGCTCTACTCCGTATTTTACTACGAATCTGGATGGTCACTAGCGGCGGGCGCTACGGCGGGTAAATTGAAGAAACCCCATAGACGAAGTTCGGCTTGGCGGCATCTGATGCTCGGAACATTTTGCGGAAGCTGCGTTTTTAAGAATTGAGTTGCTGAATTTTTAGCTGACTCAAAACAGGGTGGTCGATTGTGATTTCGTTCTTTATGCCGCTGATCCTTTGTGCGACCGTCGTCGCTTCCGTTTCCATCGGAGTTGTTACCGCCTATGCCGTTGTCATCGGAATTCTTCAAGCTTGCGCGCGCACCTCGCAGCCAAAGCCAGCAGGTGTTCGGCCCAGGCTGGTTCTTGTGCCTACGCAGACTCACGCCAGCGGCGACTAGTTTCTCTTCGTTGACTCTTCGCTTCCCGCATTCGTAAGATAACTCTACCCGCGGCGCGGGCATTCCTCTTTTTGACCAACCCAGAGTGATCGACCATACCATCTCGCATTACCGCATCGTGGAAAAGCTTGGCGGCGGCGGGATGGGCGTGGTTTACAAGGCTGAAGACACGGAACTCGGCCGATTCGTCGCCCTCAAATTCCTGCCTGAGGAACTTTCCCGCGACCCCCAGGCCCTCGAGCGTTTTCGCCGCGAGGCGCGAGCCGCATCCGCGCTCAATCATCCGAACATCTTCACGATTTACGAGATTGGCAAGCATGGCGAGCAATCGTTTATCGCCATGGAATTTCTCGACGGCCAGACGCTGAAACACATGATCGCCGGCAAGCCGCTGGACAATGAAACCATGCTGTCGCTGGCCATAGAGATCGCCGACGGGCTGGACGCGGCGCATTCGCAGGGCATTGTTCACCGCGACATAAAGCCGGCAAATATTTTTGTGACCAAGCGCGGACACGCGAAAATTCTGGATTTTGGGCTGGCGAAGGTTGAGTCGGTGAGTTCATCCAGCCAGGTCGCGTCGGCGAATACGATGACGGCGCTGGACGACCAGCATCTCACCAGCCCGGGGTCGACGATTGGAACGATCGCGTATATGTCGCCAGAACAGGCGCGGGCGAAGGAATTGGACGCGCGCAGCGATTTGTTTTCGTTCGGCGCGGTGCTCTACGAAATGTCGACCGGCACGCTGCCGTTTCGCGGCGGCAGTTCGGCGGAGATTTTCAAAGCGTTTCTGGATGCCTTGCCAGCGCCCGCTTTGAGGCTCAATCCGGACCTTCCACCGGATTTGCAGCGAGTGATCGACAAAGCGCTCGAGCGCGACCCATCGTTTGTTCCGGCACAATCCTACCTTTCACAGGTGTACGACATGGACGGACGTTTTAGTGACGCGATCGCCGAATTCAAGAAGAGTGGGCCGGTTCCCGGTAACTTCACTCCGGACGCGCAAGGTTACGCAAAAATGCTGGTCGCGTTCCAAACTCAGTTCCGATGTCCTTCGAATGCTGCCTTGGCTTTGGCCGTTGCCGGCGATCGAGATAAGGCATTCGAATACCTCGATAAGGCGTTCTCCGACGATGACACAGAGCTGGACCTCTGCCTCCGCATGCCCGGATTCAATTCGATGCGCTCCGATCCGCGATATAAAGAGCTGATGAGGAAATTGGAATTGCCGGAGTAACGATCCGCAGATTGGACATAACCTCCCCGATCCCGTGTTAGCATTGCGTTATTAGCCGCTTCCCCCCCGGAAACCGCATGGCCTCGCGTCGATCTACTTCCGTTTTTTTGGTGGCCATGGCGCTTTGCGTGGTTTTCCCAGTCTCCGCCCGTGACATTCCACCTTCTCCGTGGCTTGAGATTCACTCCACACATTTCACCGTTATTACGGATGCAGGCGACAAGAAGGGCAAGGAAGTCGCTTTTCGTTTTGAGCAGATGAGAGCCGTGTTCGCGTCCTTGCTGATGAGAGATCGGTTGAACGAATCGGAGCCCCTTACGATTCTTGCCTTCAAGAGCGACAAGGACTATTACCAGAGCGCGCCGCTGCGGCAGGGGCAGCCGATCAGTGTTCCGGGATTTTTTGTTCCTGGCAAAGATCAGAACTATATTGTGCTGAATCTGTTTGAGGAAGACTCGTGGCGAGCCGTGGCCCACGACTTCGCCCACCTGATGATGAACTATAACTATCCACCGGTCGAGGGATGGTTTGACGAAGGAATTGCGGAATATTTCAGTTCCATTCGCATGGATAACCGGCAGGTTGAGATTGGCGGCGACCCGGAGCTGAGTCCGGTTTACCGTCAGGACCTGCTGCAGAACCAGCAAGAAGCGCGGAGTCCTGAGAAATCTCTGACTGAATTGCTGGGAGGGCAGGTTTGGCTGGCCCTGCCGGCTCTGTTCACGATGAAGCATGATACGGCCAGCTATAACGAGGGCACGCATCACACCTTGTTCTATGCGCAGTCCTGGATGACAGTTCACTATCTGCTGAACAAGAAGCTGCTTCCTCAGACCGGAACCTATTTTGGTCTCGTGGAAAATCAGCACGTGCCGGTGGAGGAGGCAATTCAGAAAGCCTATGGAGTCCCGCCGGCACAGTTCGATCAGGCGGTGAAAGATTACTTCCATTCGCTCGCACCGTTGTTTGCCGCGCTGGATGCATCGAAAATGCCGAATGCAGCGCCGAATCCTTCGCAGCCATATCAGTTTCCTTCGCCAATTGGACCCGAGGACAGTGCGATTACGAACAAGGCGGTGCCTGAGAACGATGCCCGCGCGCTCATCGACGATATGAGGGTCAGGATTCCGGAGCGGCGCGAGGCGGCGCTCCGGGACTTGAAGGTAGTGGCCGCTACTCCCGAGCCAACGACGCAATTCAGCTTTTACGAAAAGAAAACCAAAAACACCGGTGATGAGAATAACGCGCTCGTAGCGGTCGTGGGCAATGAGATCGCACATCGCTCCCTGGCCTGGGACCACCTGGAGCATGGCGAATTCGATGCTGGCGCTGAAGAGTTGGGCGATGCGGCAGCGCTCAACCAGCGTGATCCGTGGATTCGCTATTACCTTTCTGTATTGAAGTACCGCGTGGCAAACGCGAAACATGCCGACATTCAAGGTCTGCCCAACATGATGCAGGATTTGCGCGCGGTACTTGATTGGTATCCGGAATTTGCCGATGCCTACGATTTGCTGGCAATCGCGCGCAGGGTGGGCGGCGGTTCGGTAGCGGCGATGCAGTCGGAACGGGCGGCCATGCAGCTTAGCCCGCGCAATGAGGAGTATGTCTACCATCTGGCGGAAATTTATGTCGAAGCCAAAAAATGGGATGCGGCGCGGGCTTTGCTTGACCGGCTGAAGTCAAGCAGCAATGCGCAGGTCGCGGCGGAGTCGAAAGAGCAGTTGAGCAAGCTGGCCAGTGAGCAGAAGTATGGCCTGTCGGCATCGCTGGCGAATAATGGGCAGAAGCTTACCCCGCAGAGTTCTCCCTTCGACGTTCTCGACCAGGACGCCGCCAAGCGGGCCGCAGAGGAGAAAGCGGATCAGATTGCCGTCGCGGATAAGCGAGCGCCCAAATTCGTTCAGGGCCGCCTGGTAGGAGTAGATTGCTCCCAGTCGCCGGCGGCGGTGCTTACTGTCGTGTCTGGAGGAACGGTGCTGAAACTTCGCACCACCGATTACAAATCGCTGCTGCTGATCGGGGCAGATAAGTTTTCGTGCGGATGGAATGATCGCTCAGTTTCGGTGAATTACAAGCCCGGCGGCTTGTCGGATGGGGATTTGGTTTCGGTGGAGCTGAGGTGAGTTGCTGCACTTCATAATGTTCGCTCAATGTGGCTGTTCTAAACTAACCGACTAATTATTCTGTGCCAGCTTGCCACATTGATTTCGAATTTGATCTATAAGATAATTGCTTGCCCAAAATGTGTCGTTGCCGTCTCCCCCCGCGTACCCGGCAGCGTTGCGGCACTCCTTTAACTTTTGGAGGTATCGGTGCGCTTCTATGGTTTTTTCACCCGATCCTATTTTGTGCTTTTATTGGCGTTTTTGTTCACCACGGTTTCACCTGCGCAAAATGCCCGTCCGCGTCCACGTCAGCGATTGATTCCGGCTCAAGCACAGGGCGAAAATGCGCCTTTAGTACCCACCCCCGGCGACTGGCAGCAACTGGCCAAGCTGGTTTCAGGACGCGGCGAGGCAACCGAGCCATATGCCGGTTCAGTGGGAATATCGGGTAACACGGTCGTGGTTAGCGCCTCCACAAATTATGTAAATGCCAATGCTGCTTACGTTTTCACCAAGTCATCCGGTGGCTGGGGAAATAATCCTCCTATCGCCGCCCTGAGGCTGCCGTCACCGTTCGATCGTTTCGATCCTCCGGTTGCGATCGATGGCGACACGATCGTGATCGGAGTCGCCGGAGGCCTCGACTACCCGAGTTATGCATATGTATTTGTCAGGCCGGCTGGAGGTTGGACGGACATGAAACCAACCGCAGTTCTTGCGGCACCCGACAGCACAGACGGCGCGTTTGGACAATCGGTCGCAATCAGCGGCGATACGATCGTGGTCGGCGACTCGGGAGGCGATGTTTATACCTCCTACGATCCAGGAGCCGCCTATGTCTTCGTAAAACCAGCCGGTGGCTGGAAGGATATGACGGAGACGGCAAAGCTCACCTCCTCGGACGGAGTGCTTTACGACGAATTCGGAGATTCCGTTGCGATCAACGGTGACACGATCGGGGTGGGAGCTCCGCAGGTGGTGGAGACAGGCGCGACCGGTAAAGCCTACGTTTTTGTGAAGCCGATAAATGGCTGGCAGAATATGACGCAAACTGCCGAACTTACGGCACCCGATGGATTGCCGGGTAGTGGAATCGGATTCTCCGTCGCGGTAACCGAAACCTTCCTGGTTGCTGGCGCGCCTCTTGACGAGATCAATGTGCCAGGAGCGGCCTATGTATTTGCCAAGCCGGTTTCCGGCTGGGCGAATATGACGGAGACTGCAACGCTCACTCCAGGCGATAACCAATCAGTTGAAGGTTTGTTCGGATACTGCGTGGCTGCAAGCGGCCAAATTGCTGCGGTTGGATCGGTGCGGCGTGGAGTTGCTCCGTTTGGCGTGGAAGGAGGAGTTTATGTATTCCCTGAGCCGCGGGGCGGGTGGAGAAATACGGCCGGAACTACGGTCCTCACAGGCTCCGACACGCGCGACTACTCTTTCTTCGGAACCTCCTTGGCGATGAGCGGAAGAGTGCTGGTCAGCGGAGCGCAGCCTTTTATCTCTCCGGGGGGAGCCTATGTCTTCGGATTGCCTTAATACGAAGCAGGACGCGATGCGAGGTCAGGGAAGGGGCGGTGTGCAGAATTCACTTTCAAAAAGGAAAAATACGAGACTGAGACATCCAGCCAAGCTTACCGACCGCCTAAATCGGCGTTTGAATGGATATGCGGTCGCAGCCACGGCAGCCGGAGCTTCGATTCTTGCTATTGCTAGTCCAGCGGAAGCGTCTCCGATCTGCGGAAAACTTTCAGCCAGTCTGGAGCATACGACAACGATTCCATTCAATCCGGCGGCAATGCCCGCACCTCCCTTCAACGTGGCGCAGTCGACGTTTCAGTATTTCCTTACAACGACGGGGGTGAGCAGTTTGCGCTGGTGGAACCGCGGATTTTTTACCCCAAATTCGAAAGAGGCCAAGGTTGTTTTTGGCGAAAGGAATTGGCCTGCCGATCTAGCACTGGGCGCGCAAATCGGCCCCTCGGCGCAATTCGGTAGACCCGCTTCCTACGGCCTGCTCTTCACCTACGGGAAAGGAAATTTCTCTGTTCGCGGAAGTGGAACGAAACTTCAGCACCGCGGAAATCTCAGCCTGACACAGGATGGCTTTGTTGGATTTCAGTTCTCGCAGTCTGGGAACGTGCATTATGGCTGGATCCGGTTCTCTGTAGGATTTCACAAAGGTGCCGCTACTCAAACAATTCTCAATGTGCTTGATTACGGATACGAGAGTACACCGAACACCCCAATTGCCGCAGGGACTTGCTCCGATTCTGCATCTTCGGTGGATTCGGTCGAACCGTCTTCAATCCCACAGGGCGCATCGCTGGGGCTACTGGCATTGGGCAGCGATGGAATTCGGCGGCGAAAGTAACGCTGTTGGAAAAGCGTTGCAGGATGGCAGCAGGTTCAGGAGGGCAGGGACCTAACGGCGTGGCTATACATACATTCAATAGCCGCAAAAATAAAACCCTCCCGCGGGCGCGGGAGGGTTGGCGGTCAATTCGATAGCGGCTAGGCGCGGACGACGTTGCCCGCCTGGAAGCCTTTGGGGCCCTTCAGCAGATCGAACTCCACGGTCTCGCCCTCGTTGAGCGAGCGGTAGCCGTTCTCCTGAATCGCGGAGAAGTGCACGAAAACGTCCTCACCCGTGGAGCGCTGGATGAAACCGTATCCCTTCGCCCCGTTGAACCACTTCACTGTTCCCTTCTCTCTCACAGATTACTCCTTTCGCCTGGTCGTGAAGAATAAGCTCCCCGCATTTCACGTTGTTGCCCCGGCGAACCGGAACGCCCCCTCAAGAAGTGCGGTGGAACCGGTTGCGGCCTGCGATGTTGCCGCGTTGATCGCGTAAAGGGCCGACTCAAAACAAAAGACTCCCGGCTTTCCTGCCGCATATAGACATTACGGCACGAACACCCGGAGCCCTGGACCTTCGACGCTAATCTTTACGGCTTTACTCAAGACGTCAACCTTTACAAACTCATCGTCTGGCATTCACCAGTCAATGAGCAAACGATAATAAGCACAACTAAATCGTTTGACAAGCAGAATTAGAGGGAAATGCGAAAAGTAACCGCAGGTCACATTTTTAGGCTTTAACTAAGTATAAGAAACGCCGGTTGCGGGCTATGGTTACACCAAGGAAACCCATGGTTTCCATTTTCACTTGGTAAGATGGTGCCATGCGATTGCCGGAACAAATCGCGGATCAAATTCCTCCAGAGGAGGATCTGGCGAGGCAGAAGCCCCCGCGCGAGCGACGTTCCGGAGCAGTGGCGGCGACTGTGAAATATCTTTTGCAGACGGATATGCATACTTTTGCATTTTCCGTCGCCGCTAATTCGATCCTCTCCTTCTTTCCCTTCGTAGTGCTATTGCTGACCCTGACTCGTCGCGTGTTTCATTCGCGTGTTATGTCGGACGTGATTTTGGAGTTACTCAGGGACTACCTGCCGGCCGGCCAGGAATTCGTGATTCGCAACCTGAATGCCATGGTCAACAGCCGCCACCGGGTGCAGATACTTTCGTTGATTATTTTGCTGGTGACTTCCTCTGGTGTTTTCATGCCGCTCGAAGTGGCGCTCAACCGGATCTGGGGCTTCGCAAACAATCGTTCTTACTTTGGCAATCAATTGATCTCCCTGGGCTTGGCTTTCGGCTGCGGCGTGCTGGCGCTGCTTTCGGTTGCCATGACTGCCGGCAATGTGGCAATGCTCGAACTTTTGCTGCGCGGCCACGGGTCCGCCTTTATTCGGCTGGTGGGGTTCGGAGTGATGAAGTTGTTTGCGATTGCCGCCAGCGTCGCCATTTTCTTCCTGATTTATTGGGTCTTGCCCAATGGAAGAGTTCCGGTGCGGACCGTGCTTCCGGTTGCAATAATCATGGGACTGCTTTCCGAAGCCCTCAAGTACGGCTATATTCTTGCACTGCCCTGGCTCAATTTTTCCGAGGTCTACGGACCGTTCGCACTTTCAGTGAGCATGATGTTTTGGGCGTTTCTCACGGGAATGCTGCTGCTGGCCGGCGCTAACCTTAGTGCCCGGGAGCATATTCTGCGCACGAAGCAGAGCGGGCGCAAAGGGTAAGCTGCTCGCAATGTTTCAACCACTTCTGCAAGCGTTTTTCTCGGAAATCCACAGGTATGTGTGACATCCATCACCGCGAGCACGATTCGGTGTAGGTACGATCAGCGCGGTTTCCCGACCTTCCGAGCAGACATTCATTCCAGGTGATTGGCAATGGCTGGCATTATTGGCTGGCGTCTGCTCGCTGCATTTTCGCTGATCCTCGTCGTGTCCGCGTCCCGCGGGCAGGATGCTCAGATAAATCGCACGTACCAGTTCTCGTCGGGATTAGAAGTGCGCCCGCAGAACGCGCCGGCTAGACCGGCTCCTTTCGACCCACCCATTTCGCGTGGAGGCCCGGTTCTGCATTTCCTTCCAAGGATGATTCAATCCGCCGGAATCATCTTCTCCGGACAGGTCCTGTCTGTAACTCGCCGTGGTGCCGCCTCTGGCCAGTTGGCAACGCCCACCGTAGTCACATTCCGTGTTCAACACGCAATTCGTGGTGCCGTGTCTGGCCAGAACCTCACCATCCGCGAGTGGCCAGGGCTTTGGAACCGAGGGGAGCGTTACCGGGTCGGCGAGCGCGTGTTTTTGTTTCTATATCCGCCAAGCAGGCTGGGACTGACGAGTCCAGTGAAAGGCCAATTGGGACGACTGGCGATGGATCCGCAAGAGCGGATTTTATTGCGTCCCGAAATCACTGGCGCGTTCGAACCTGATCTTGTATTCGAACGGAAGGATGTGATTCCTTACCTGGATTTTCAGCGAGGTTTGCAAAGGGTCGGCTACGGAAATGAATGATTTGCCTCGAAGAGTGCCGTTAAGGTCCGGACGAAAATCCATCTGGACCGTCGTTTCCGTGCTGGGATTTTCGGTGCTGACGCTGTGCTTCGCTGATATTGCACATGCGGGCGGTCCCGAGTATGTCGCTGGCTCGACCTATTTCAACTCAACGACTATGGGTCAGCCCATTATATGGTCGGGAGGACAGCTGAACTATTACACCGATCAGGGGGATCTCAGCCCCATCCTGCCAAATTCCGCCGCTAATGCATTTGTCGCGAACGCATTGGCGCAGTGGACTTCGGTATCCACAGCCGCAATCACGGCCAATGCCGCCGGCCAACTTGCCGAAGACGTGAATGGAAACAATGTTGAGGTCAATTCGGAAGGTGTGGTAACCGCTCCTGCGGACATCACTCCATCCGCTACACAGACGCCGATAGGGATCGTCTACGACTATGACGGTTCAGTGACTGACGCATTGCTGGGCGAAGGAGCCGGCGACCCATCGGAATGTTTCTGGAATGCCGTTTACGGTAGCGACGACAACTTTGGAACCGGGGCAAACTTTTTACATGCGCTGGTCGTTATCAATGGCCAATGTGCATTGCAGTCCTCGCAACTCACCGACGTGGAATACCGGCTGGTACGCGTACTCGGAAGCGTGCTTGGTCTTGGGTGGTCGCAGTTGAATCTGAATGTAATCACGGGAGACCCTCCAGCGACACCGGAGGATTACGCCGGATTTCCGGTGATGCACTACATGGACCCAGTCAATTGTGTGCCGATCACAGTCTGTTACGCCAATCCATACCAATTGGCTCCAGACGATGAGGCGGCGCTGGCACGCTTGTATCCACTGCCCTCTAATCCCTTATCGGCGCGCATCTACGGCTCAGTTTACTTTACGAACAATACAGGCCAGCAAGGCCAGCCGATGCAAGGAGTAAACGTAGTGGCGCGCTGGATCGACCCTTCCACAGGGCTGGCTTCCGATCAATATTCGGCGTCGTCGGTTTCAGGATTTCTTTTCACCGGCAATGCGGGGAACCCCATCACCGGCCTAACCGATCCGGTGGGAAATCCATACAGCGAATTCGGGTCGGACAGTCAAGCGGTAGAGGGATTTTTCGATCTGGGAGGATTGCCAATTCCTAACGGCGCAAGCACGGCACAATATCAGCTTACTGTCGAAGCGATCGACTCCACGTGGTCGGCTGGCGTGTGCCCGTATGATTTTCTACAGGTGACGCCATCGGGCAATTACGCTTCGATCATAGTAACGGTAAATTCTGGCGGAGAATTCGAGCAGGACATTCTCATGCCCGAAAGTGCACAGCCTGCGGCACTCTGGGAAACGACCAAGACTTGGGATGCACCCTCGCCGCTCGCTGCTGCAGGTGATTGGATTGGTACTCTCAGCGGCTATGGGGACGTGGATTACTTTCAGATCGCGGCGCAAGCGAACCGGACTCTCTCAGTCGCTGTTACCGCATTGGATGAAACCGGCGCTTCGAGCGAGTCAAAAACCGAGCCCGTGATTGGAATGTGGACTTTGGGCGACGCGCAAGGCACGCCGCCGCCGGTTTTCACATCCGTACCGTTCAATGCTGCGACGTTCGGAATGAGCCGAATTGATACGCAGGTATTGAATTCAGGCACCTTCATCATCGGAGTCTCCGATCTGCGCGGCGACGGCCGCCCCGATTATTCCTACCACGCTCACGTGCTTTATTCGGACTCCGTGAATCCATCGCGCGTTCCGGTCAGCGGTGGCCCAATTGTCTTGCAGGGCACAGGTTTCACGCCAAGCCTCGAAATTACGGCTGGCAATGCGAGCATCCCGCAACTAGCGAGTAACTCGGGTCAGATTCTTCTGCAGGCGCCTGCACAGAGCGATGGGCCCCAGACGATTACCGTTACCGACCCAATCAGCGGCGCATTTTCGATTATGACCGACGCCATCACTTTTGGAGCCGCGGCCACCGACCGGATCCTTCTATTACAGGGAGCGAACCCACCTACTCCGGTTGGAACTCAGGCCACCAACCCGGTGACCGTTCGCGTTGTAGCATCCGATGGTGTGACGCCCGTCAGCGGAGCGACGATTGGCTGGAGCACTACCAATGGGACCACTCTCTCGGCTTGCAATGGCGCGACTGTTTGCTCGACTACCAGCGACGAAAGCGGTGTGGCTTCGACCTGGGTCACCCCGGGTGCGACCGGAATCGCAACCATTACAGGCAGTCTCGCCCCCGGCGTTTACAATCCCACACAATCGGTTTCCGGGACGCTGTTTGCGACCTCTACTGCTCTGGACATTGGCGTGACAACGCCATATTTGTGGATCGCTCAAGGGGCAAGCGTCAGTGTGCCGGTTACTGCACGAGTCGTTGACCTGGGCGCGCCAAAGAGCGGGGTCACCGTAAACTTCAACATCGCGCAAGGTTCGGGCTCTCTCAGTTCGGCCAGCGCAATTACTAACAGTACGGGCTATGCCACGGTGACTCTATCGCTGACGAACTTCACGGCGAATATACAAGTCACCGCATGTGTTGCCCCGGGAAACAGCCCTTGCCAGACTGTCTATGGAACCTCCATCGCCCCTGCGCTATTTAATCTGCAGGCGGTCGCTGGGGCGGGACAGTTAGTTAGCGGCACGGCATTTCAACCCTTGAGTGTACGGGTCACGGACTCATCCACTCCGCCCGATCCGATCTTGGGTGCCTCTGTAACCTTTCAGTCGATTGTGTTGCGTCCGGCAGGAAACAATCCAATATTGATCAACGGTGATCCCGGTTCCGGGCAGAACCAAATGCCCGTGCTCTTGAGCACCAGTCAGACCATCGTGCAAAGTGCTGCTAACGGATTGGCCAGCTTCGCACCCTCGGTCGGATCCTTCACGGGGACGCTGGAAATTCAGATTCAGGTTTCCGCCGGAACTTCTGCTTTGCTGCAAGATGTTATGGAAAGTCTCCCCCAAGATGATGGGAACGCTTCTCTGCCTCCAGTCAAGGCTCCACGGCGTGTAAGCGTTCCCATCGTTAGAGAATCCGAGAAGGATTTCGAGCGGTAGCCGCACTTCGAATTCTTCCTTTTCCCAGCGACGTGATCATCTTCTGAGTCGTTGATCCTATTGTTTGGCGGCAACTCGACCTTTCAGCGGCTCGCCAGGCCGCCGGCAGTTTCGCCGCCGTCGAGCGTGAACACGTGGCCGGTGGCATAAGCGGCGTCATCGGACGCGAGGTAAGCGAAGAATGCGGCAATCTCTTCCGGTTGCGCGTGACGCCGCAGAGGAATCTTCTGGTTGACTTCTTCCAGCATGGCGTCAGTGTACTCGGCGCGCTGCATCGGTGTGAGCACGTAACCGGGGGCAAC
>Ga0070735_10003185_pt1 | contig 14475 bp, 19 predicted proteins | sample Coa_R1_FD_66443 | JGI IMG/M metagenome (GOLD analysis project Ga0070735, IMG submission 66443) | Surface soil microbial communities from Centralia Pennsylvania, which are recovering from an underground coalmine fire - Coalmine... | ecosystem: Environmental > Terrestrial > Soil > Unclassified ...
ATCTCCGCGTCAGCCTCGCCACCGTGCACCAACCTCTCGTCTCGGTCCCCGGCGCCTTGACGATCGAGGGCCTGGTGAACACCGCGCTGGTGACCGCCCAGGCGCTTCGCCGCGACTTCGGCGTCGAGCGTCCCCGGCTGGTCCTGGCCGGGTTGAACCCACACGCCGGCGAAAGCGGAACGTTGGGCCGCGAGGAGGTGGAGATCATCGGGCCGGCCGCTCGAGCGCTGCGCGCGTTGGGCGTCGACTGCGTCGGCCCGAAGCCGGCCGACAGCCTTTTCCACGCCGAGGCCCGGCGCGCCTATGACGCGGTCGTTTGCATGTACCACGACCAAGGGCTGATCCCGGTCAAGATGCTGGACTTCTGGGGCGGGGTGAACGTGACGCTCGGCCTGCCGATCGTGCGCGCGTCGCCTGATCACGGCGCGGGGTTCGACATCGCCGGGCGCGGCCTGGCGCGCCCAGACAGCATGGTCGCCGCGCTCGGCATGGCGCACGACATCGCGCTCCGCCGCCGGCCGCTGAGCGTCGCCCCCGCGTGACGCTGGACGCCCTCCCGCCGCTCCGCGAGGGGCTGGCGGCCCATGGTCTGATCGCCAAGAAGAGCTTCGGCCAGCACTTCCTGCTCGATCTCAACCTGACCGCCAAGATCGCCAGGCTGGCCGGGCCGCTCGACGAGGGCGTCGTCATCGAGGTGGGACCGGGGCCGGGCGGCCTGACTCGCGCGCTGCTCGCCGCCGGCGCAACGGTGATCGCCATCGAGCGCGACCGGCGCTTCCTGCCGATGCTGGCCGAGCTCTCGTCGGCCGCGTCCGGGCGCCTGACTGTCGTCGAGGGCGACGCGCTCGTGGTCGACGAGGCGGCGCTCGTTCCGCCCGGCGCGCCGGCGCGGATCGTCGCCAACCTGCCCTACAACGTCGGGGCCCCGCTGCTGATCAAGTGGCTGACCGGCCCGCTCCGCCCGGTTTCGATGACGCTGATGTTCCAGAAGGAAGTCGCCGAGCGCATCGTCGCGCGCGCGGGCGAGCCAGCCTACGGGCGGCTTTCCGTGATCAGCCAGGCGATCTGCGCGACCGAGGTCGTCCTGACGCTGCCCGCCCGCGCCTTCACCCCGCCGCCGAAGGTGGACTCCGCCGTCGTCCGCTTCACGCCGCGCGCCGAGCGCCCGAGCGAGGCGCTCCTGGCCGCTCTCGAACGCGTCACGGCCGCCGCGTTCGGCCAACGCCGCAAGATGCTGCGCTCGAGCCTGAAGGCGCTGGGCGGCGAGGCGCTCTGCGCGAGCGTCGGAATCGACGCCAACCAGCGCGCGGAAGCAACGACGGTCGAGGGGTTTCTCGCCCTGGCCGCGACCCTCGCGCGCTAGAGCTTCTCGTCGAGCAGGCGGCCGACGAAGCTGTTCAGCCACGGATTGCGCGCCCGCTTCAGCCGCTCGGCCTTGAGGATGCTGTTGAGTTCGGCATAGGCGCGGTCGAAGTCGTCGTTGACGATGACGTAGTCGTACTCGCCCCAGTGGCTGATCTCGCCGTAGGCCCGCTCGAGCCGGCGATGGATCACGTCCTCGGCATCCTGCGCGCGGGCGTGCAGCCGGCTAGCGAGATCGCCCATCGAGGGCGGGAGAACGAATACCCGCACTACCTCCTCCGGCTGAGCCCGCGCAATGGCCGCCGCGCCCTGCCAGTCGATGTCGAAGAGCACGTCGCGGCCAGCCGCGATCGTTTCGAGCACGGGCGAACGCGGGGTGCCGTACCGATGCTCGTGCACCTCCGCCCACTCGATGAAATCGCCGGCCGCGACCATCGCGTCGAAGGCCTTTGGCGTCAGGAACCGGTATTCGCGCCCGTCCTGCTCGCCCGGCCGCGGCTCGCGGGTCGTGGCGGACACCGAGAGCACGAGCCCCCCGTTCTCAGCAATCAAGCGGCGAGAGAGCGACGTCTTGCCGGCGCCGGACGGGCTGGAGACGATCAGCATCAACCCACGGCGCGACGCCTCACTCGACATTCTGCACCTGCTCGCGCAGCTGATCGATCGCCGCCTTGAGTTCGAGCCCGACGGCCGTAAGCGCGGTCGTGGCCGACTTCGAACACAGCGTGTTGGCCTCGCGCATGAACTCCTGGGTCAGGAAGTCGAACCGGCGGCCGACGCCCGCGCCTTCGGCCAGCAGCGCACGCGCCGCGGCGACATGCGCGCCCAGCCGGTCGAGCTCTTCGCGAACGTCGGCCCGGCCAGCCATGACCGCCGCTTCCTGCACGACGCGCTCGTCGAACTCGCCCGGGCGATCGACCAGTTCGGCCATCCGCCTGGCGAAGCGCTCCTTCAGGATCAGCGGCTGCGCCTCGGCTTGGCGGCCAGCGGCCGCGGTGAGCGCCTCGATGTCGTCCACGATCGCGCCGAATACGCCGGCCAGCGCCGCGCCCTCGGCGAGGCGGGCGGCCTTCAACCCATCCAACGCCTCGGCGATGGCGGCCGCCAGCGCCTTTTCCACCAGCGCCAGGTCCTCGCCGGCGTCGTCCGAGCCCTGTTCGATGACGCCCGGCAGGGCCATCAGACCCTCGAACGTCGGCTGCGGCGTCTGCCCCGCTTCGACGTAGGCGCGGCTGAGCGCGAGGTAGCGATCGAGCTGGGCCCGGTTCACCTTGACCGCGCCGGCCTCCGCCGCGAGGCGCGCCTGCACCGTCACGTTCAGCTGGCCGCGCTGGAAGCGCGCCTGGGCCGCCTCGCGCGCAGTGCGCTCGAGCGCGTCGAAGCCCGACGGTCCGCGGAAGCGCACCTCGAGCCCGCGCCCGTTCACCGAGCGCGCTTCCACCGCCCACGTCCAGCCGCCGGAAGCGCCGTCGGCGCGGCCGAAGCCGGTCATCCCCGAGAGCGGCATGTCAGGGATGCGCTCCGGATGGCGCGGCGGGCGCCGGCGGCTCGTGCTCGATCGCCCGCCAGCGGGCGACGTTGGCCAAGTGCTGTTCGAGCGTCGTCGCGAATGCGTGCCCGCCCGTGCCATTGGCGACGAAGTAGAGTTCATCGGTGCGCGGCGCATCGAGGACCGCGGCCAGCGAGGCGCGGCCGGGGTTGCAGATCGGCGTCGGCGGCAGCCCAGTGATCACATAGGTGTTGTAGGGCGTGTGCGACTGCAGCTCCGACTCGCGCATGCCGTGGCCGAGCGGAACACCGCGGGTGAGCCCGTAGACGACGGTGGGGTCGCTCTCGAGCTTCATGCCCTTCTGCAGGCGGTTGATGAACACAGCCGCCACGCGCGGACGCTCGTCCGTGAGGCCGGTCTCCTTCTCCACGATCGAGGCGAGGATGACCGCCTCCTCCGGCGTCGACAGCGGCAGGTCGGGCCTGCGCTGCGACCACAGCGCCGCCAGCAGCTGGTCCCGCGCGTCCATCATCCGTTGCAGCACCGCCGCCCGGTCCTCGCCGCGTCTGACTTCGTAGGTTTCGGGCAGGATCGCGCCCTCGGGCGGTATCGGCGCCGACCCGGTCAGGACCGCATTGTTGGCGAGCACGTCGACGACGGCCTCCGAGGTCAGCCCCTCCGGGATGGTCACCATGTGGTGCACGACTTCGCCGCGCCGGATCATGCCCATCACGCTCGCCATCGAGGCGTGCGGCACGAAAGCGTATTCCCCGGCCTTCAGGTGACGCGCGGCGCCGGTCAGCGATGCGGCGGCCAGAAAGACGGTGGAAGAGCCAATCGCGCCCTCGCGCTTCAGCGTGGCGGCGATCTCCGGGAGGCCAGCGCCTTGCCGGAGGACGACGTCGGTCGATTGGCGCGCGGGGCCGGGGCCGGCGAAAAGCCAGACGGCGACCAGCACGACCAGCAGCAGCACGACGCCGAGCGTCGCCACGGCGCTGCCGCCGGTGATGGCGAGCCGGCGGGTCAACGGGAGCCCGCGGTCGGACGGTCGTCGGCGCGTTGGGCGCTTGTCGCTCACGCGACTTTCTTGAGCACCAGAGAGGCGTTGGTGCCGCCGAACCCGAAGCTGTTCGAGAGCGCGACGTCGATCGCCATCGGCTTGGCCTTGTGGGGCACGAGGTCGATCGGCGTCTCGATCGACGGATTGTCGAGATTGATCGTCGGCGGCGCGATCTGGTGATGGATGGCGAGCGCGGTGAACGCCGCCTCGACCGCGCCCGCGGCGCCGAGCAGATGCCCGATCGAGGACTTGGTCGCCGACATGGAGACCTTGCCGGCCGCCTGACCCAGCATGCGCTCGACGGCGCCCAGTTCAATCTCGTCGCCGAGCGGCGTCGAGGTGCCGTGCGCGTTGATATAATCGATGTCGGCGGGATCGATGCCGGCATGGCCGATCGCGGCGCCCATGGCGCGGAAGCCGCCGTCGCCGTCCTGCGCCGGCGCTGTGATGTGGAAGGCGTCGCCGGCGAGCCCATAGCCCGCGACTTCGGCGTAGATCTTCGCCCCACGCGCTTTCGCGTGCTCGTATTCTTCCAGCACCAGGATCGCCGCGCCCTCGCCCATCACGAACCCGTCGCGGGCCTTGTCGTATGGGCGCGAGGCCTTTTCGGGCGCGTCGTTGAAGTTGGTGGACATGGCGCGGCAGGCGATGAAGCCGGCGATGCCCAGCGGGCAGACCGACGCCTCGGAGCCGCCTGCCACCATCACCTCGGCGTCGCCGAACTGGATCAGGCGCGAGGCGTCGCCGACAGCGTGGGCGCCGGTGGCGCAAGCCGTCACCACCGAGTGGTTGGGACCCTTCAGGCCGTAGCGGATGGAGACCTGCCCGGACGCGAGATTGATCAGCGCCGAGGGAATGAAGAAGGGACTGACACGCCGCGGACCGCGCTGGTGCAGCTCGATGGCGGTTTCAGCGATGGCGTTCAGGCCGCCGATGCCGGAGCCGATGATGACCCCCGTGCGCTGCTTGTCCGCCTCGGTCTCTGGTTTCCAGTTGGCGTCGGTCAGCGCCTCCTCGGCGGCGGCGACCGAATAGAGGATGAAGTCGTCGATCCGCCGCTGATCCTTGGGAGGCATAACCTTGTCGGGATCGAAGGCGCCGATCATGTCGGCCGAGCCATGGCCGCGCCCGTCGACGCGCGGCACCTCGCAGGCGATCTGGCAGGCGTAGTCGGTCGTGTCGAAGGTGGTGATCCGGCCGGCGCCCGACTTGCCGGCGATCAGCGCCGGCCACGTGGCTGCGACACCCCAGCCCAGTGGGGTGACCATGCCAAGACCGGTGATGACGACGCGGCGCATGCGAACTCCTCGACTCTGCCAGGGATAGCATTAAGCCGTCGGTCGCGATCTTGCACGCGGCGCGACGGCTTGGAGGAAGACCGGCCAGGCTTTGCCGTCAGGCGGTCAGACGCTCGTCGATGAACTTCACCGCGTCGCCGACCGTCTGGATGTGCTCCGCGGCGTCGTCGGGGATCTCGATGTCGAACTCTTCCTCGAACGCCATCACCAACTCGACGTTGTCGAGGCTGTCGGCGCCAAGGTCGTCGATAAAGGAGGCCTTGTCTGTGACCTTCTCAGGATCGACATCCAGGTGCTCGATCACGATCTTGCGGACGCGTTCGAGTGTATCGGACATTCGCTTTTAACACCCCTTGTCTCAATCGCCGGACGCCTGGCGGCGCTTGGCCGCCAATATCCGAAGAAAATACAGTTCTACAAGCCCGGCGCCGACGAAGAACCGGCTCGCTCGATTGTCCGCCTAGCACGTTCCTTTTGGACAGGCCAGCGGCGCGCGGGCGCTCAGATCATCGCCATGCCGCCGTTGACGTGCAGCGTCTGGCCGGTGACGTAACGCGCCTCCTCCGACGCCAGATAGACGCAAGCCCATGCGACATCCTCGGCGGCGCCGAGATGGCCCGCGGGGATGCGAGTGAGGATCGTCTCGCGCTGCGCCTCGGTCAGGGCGTCGGTCATCGGGCTCGCGATCATGCCCGGCGCAATGCAGTTCACGGTGACGCCGCGGGGCGCAATCTCCTGCGCCGCCGACTTGGTGAACCCGATCATACCGGCCTTCGACGCGGCGTAGTTGGCCTGCCCGGCGTTGCCCATCACGCCGACCACGGACGTGATCCCGATCACCCGGCCCCACCGGCGGCGGAGCATGCCGCGCAGCGCAGCGCGCGTGAGGCGGAAGTAGGCGTCGAGGTTGACGCGCAGGACCGTGTTCCACTCCTCGTCCTTCATGCGCAGCAAGAGATTGTCGCGCGTGACGCCGGCGTTGGCGACCAGGATGTCGACCGGTGCGCCGAGCGCCTCGGCTGCGGCGACGAGGCCATCGACGGCTGCATCGTCGGCGAGGTCGCAGGCCAGCGTCTGCGCGCGCTCGCCGAGCGCGGCCGCGAGTTCGTCCAACGCGCCCTGACGCGTGCCGGAGAGGACGATGTTCGCCCCCTGGGCGTGCAAGGCGGTCGCGATCGGCCCGCCGATCCCGCCCGAGGCGCCGGTGACGAGCGCGGTCTTGCCGGAAAGATCGAACATGCGGGCTCCCTTCAGAGCGAGCTGGCGAAGGCGTCGAGATCGGCCGGCGTGTTCAGCGCCACCGCGTCCGCGTCCGGCGCGATGCGCTTGGCCATGCCGGTCAGCACCTTGCCGGCGCCGGCTTCGGCGAAGCGGGTGACGCCGCCCTCGCCCGCCAGCCACTCGACACTCTCACGCCAGCGCACGCGGCCGGTGACCTGCTCGACCAGCAGGCGGCGAATGGTCTCCGGCTCGACCGTCGGCCGGGCCGTGATATTGGCGACCAGGGGCGCGAGCGGCTGGGCGATGGCGGCGCCGGCCAGCGCCTCGGCCATCTCGTCGGCGGCCGGCTGCATCAGCGGGCAATGGAACGGCGCCGAGACATTGAGCGGGATCGCCCGGGCGCCGAGTGCCTTCGCCGCCTCGATCGCGGCGTCCACCGCCGCCTTTTCGCCAGAGATCACGACGTTGCCGGCGTTGTTGTCGTTGGCGACCACGCAGACCCCGACCTTCGCGCCCTCGGCGGCCGCCGCTTCGGCGAGCGCGACGTCGGTCTTCGGCCCGATCAGCGAGGCCATGGCGCCGGCGCTGACGGGGACGGCGCGCTGCATCGCCTGGCCGCGACGCTTGAGCAGCCGGGCGGCGTCGCCAAGGGTGAGCGCCCCGGTCGCCGCCAGCGCGGAGTACTCGCCCAGCGAGTGACCGGCGACGAAGGCCGCCTTGGCGATCGCCACGCCATGCTCGCGCTCCAGCGCCCGCATCACCGCCATCGAAACGGCCATCAGCGCCGGCTGGGCGTTCTCGGTCAGGGTCAGGTCTTCGATTGGGCCATCGCGCATCAGGCGCGAGAGCGCTTGATCCAGCGCATCGTCGACCTCCTGGAACACTTCGCGCGACGCAGCGAAGGCATCGGCCAGTTCGACGCCCATGCCGACGGCCTGGCTGCCCTGCCCAGGAAACACGAACGCCAGAGCCATGCCCGCTCCTTACCCAGCCTTGGGAATTCGAGGCCGGAGGGTTAGGGGAAAGGACGCGGGCCGGCAAGCCGAGTGCGTTGCATAACGGTGTTGCAGGTCCAAGAGTCGTGGCAATAGGAGACACACCGTCTCTTGCCGCCTGCCGAGGAGTTGATCGTTCGATGATGAAGACAACCGTTTCCGCCCTTGCGGCCGCCGCGGCGCTTGCCGCCAGTCCGGCGCTGGCCGCCCTGCCCGCCGGCGCCCATGCGCCAAGCTTCGACACGACCGCCTCGATGGCTGGCAAGTCCTTCGACTTCAACCTCGACAAGGCGCTGCGCAAAGGGCCGGTCGTGCTCTATTTCTTCCCGGCGGCGTTCACGACCGGCTGCACGATCGAGGCGCACGACTTCGCCGACGCCAGCGACGCGTACAGGCGGATGGGGGCGACCATCATCGGCGTCACCGCCGGCAACACCGACCGGCTGGTGGAATTCTCGACCAGCGAATGCCGCTCGAAGTTCGCCGTCGCCGCCGATCCGAACTTGGCTATCGCCAAGAGCTACGACACGGTGTTCGCCGAGTTCCCCGGCCACACCAACCGCACGTCGTTTGTGATCACGCCCGATCACAAGGTGCTGTTCGTCTACTCGAACCTCGACCCATCGCAGCACGTGCAACAGACCATGGACGCGCTGAAGGCCTGGCGCTCGTCGCACCCACAGTAGCTTAGAGTCGATAGGGAACGCGGACGCCGGGGTCGTCCGCCGGAAAAGCGCGCACGTCGCGGGTGATGAGCAGACGCGCATCGCGCAGAGCACTCGCCCAGACGATGGCGTCGGGCAGCTTGATTCGGTTTGACCGCCGAAGCTCCACCGCGCGCTCGGCGACATCCTCGTCAAGCCGGATGAGCGTAAATCGCGAGAGAAAGCGGCGGGTCATCGCTGCTGTTTCCTCGGCCGCGCCGGCGAGCACCTCCATCCATGTGATCACGCTGATGGCCAGGTCATCGTACCGCGCGAACTCGTCGCGGGCGTCTTCGACCCCGTTGAGAAAGTCGATGACAATGTTGGTGTCGAGAAGCGCCTTCACCATTCCGAGCGAAGGCGGCGTTGATGTTCCAGCGCGCTCACGGGCTCGTCGCGCCACAGCCCGAACGCCTCGACGACGCTATTTTCAGCGTCCTCGGCCAGAAGCGCGCCGACCGCCTCCCTTACGAGTTTGGCGCGCGAGACGCGCCGCCGCTCCGCGAGCGCGTCCAAAGCCTTGATGTCGGCGTCAGGGAGATCGATCAGGGTGCGCATGAGCCACAGTGATATCTGATATGCACGTTATATATCACTTGAAACCGAGCTTCAAGCTCGCGCCTCGGCCGCCAGGATCTCGTCGAGGACGAACTGGTAGTAGGTCATCGCCTCGGAAACCGAGAAGCGGTCGCGGGTGAATTCGATCTCCGGCTTGCCGGCGCGCACCGACTCCGGCGTCATGTTCGCGCCCAGCGCCGGCCAGCGCATGATGCGCGGCATCTGGCGGTCGCGGATCGCGATGGTCTGCTCCTTCACGTCCGGATTGAGCTCCAGAAAACGCAGGTAGCCTTGCGCGCAGGCGCGCACCGCGTCGGCCCCCTTGCCCGCCCGCATGGCGGCGAAGGCGCTTTCCAGCGTCTGGCGCAGTTCAGGGTTCTGGATGTCCGACGGCTTCGGCATGACCGGCCTACACCGACGAGTTGATGACGGCGTCGACGCCCTTGAGCTGTTCGGCGCGCCAGGGCTTGTGAACCCGTTCGTGCCGCTCCTTGAACTCCGGCAGCAGCTCTTTGCCGAACCGCTCGATCGACTCCATAATGTGCTCGTGTTTCCGATCGCCGCACTGGGCGACGAAGATCATCACGTCCAGATGCTGGTCCTCGTACTTCGCCAGCGTCCTGCGCAGGGTCTCGGTCGTGCCGATGGCGTTGCCGGAGCGGGCGGCGCGATAGAGCGCCTTCTGGACCTCGTCCGCCGGCTCGCCGGAGGCGATCTCCGCCGGCGAGAGAAATCCGCCCCGCTGGGCTTGCACGCTGGCAGTTTCGCCAGACCGTGCGAGGAAATCCCGGTAAACATTTGAACCGCCGGGCTTATGGTTTCCGCCAACCGCCGGGTTGTAATAGTACCCCAGCGAGTAGGAGAAGAAAGCCGGCCCGTTGGCGCTGCGCCGCATGGCCTCCTCGTCTGTGTCGGCCATCATGAAGGTATTGAGCACCGCCAACGCCGGATTGATCGCGTGGCCGATCGGCATCAGCTCTTCCCGCACGAGCCGGTAGTATTCCAGCGCGCGCTCTCCCAGCTCCTCCGGCGTCTCGAAGCCGAAGCCCAGCGAGCCCATGCCAAGCCGCGCCGCAACCATGGTCGTCTCGCGCCGCGAGGCCGCGACCCACAGCGGCGGGTGCGGTTTCTGCAGCGGTTTCGGCACCACGTTGCGCGCCGGCATCGTGAAGAACTCGCCCTCGAAGCCCTCGTAGGGGGTCTGTGTCATCATGTTGGTGATTTCGCGGGTGGCCTCCTCCCACATGGCCTTCTTCATCCGCCGCTCGACGCGGAAGCCGCCGAGCTCCATCTCGGAGGCGCTCTCGCCGGAGCCGAACTCGACCCGGCCGTTGGAGATGATGTCGAGGGCCGCGATACGCTCGGCGACGCGCGCCGGATGGTTGTAGCCAGGCGGCGTCAGCACGATCCCGTGGCCGAGGCGGATGCGTTTGGTGCGCTGGGATAGCGCCGCCATCATCAGCTCCGGCGCGCTCGAGTGCGAGTATTCCTCCAGGAAATGGTGCTCGACCTCGAACACGTAGTCGAACCCCAGGCTGTCGGCCAAAGCCACCTGGTCGAGCATCTCGTGATAGATGCGCCGCTCGTCTTCCGGGTTCCACTGCTCGCGGTCGGCGGGTTTGGGCAGCTGCAGCTCGTAGAAGAGGCCGAACTTCATCGCGCGCGGCCCTCGCTCACTGGTCGCCGAGAGCGTCGAACGACGCGAGCAACGCGCCCGCGTTCGGCTTGGCGGCGATGCAGGCGGCGATCTGCGCCCGGGTCGCCTCGCGCTGCGTCTGCGGGACCTTTTCCGCGCCCCACTCGACGACCTTGGCCCACACCGGGTCGATGAAGGTCTTGCCCTCGACGGATCCATCCGGCGTCTTGAAGTGCAGGGGCCTGAGTTCGGAGATGACGAGCTGCAGATAAGCGACGTGGCTCGCCTCGTCCTGGCGGATCTGGTCGATGATCGCCGCCGCCTGCTCGGCCTTCTCGCGCCGGTCGGGAAAGGCCTCAGGGTCGCGCATCAGGTTCACGTTGAACTCGAAGCCCCGTTCGGCGCGGATCTCGATCAAGAGCACGTTCATCAGCTGCTTGAGCAGCGCCTCGTGCGGCGCGGGGATCTGCGGCATCTCGCGCCCTTCGCCGCCTGGACGCCCGCCGCGCTCGGGAATCTCGGGGATTGGGTGGGCGCCTTCGCCGAGCACGAGGTCGCGGGCGACGTACCACATCTGGTCGTGCGCCCCGATCTTGCCTGAACCATCGCCGCCCTCATCCAGCCCATGCGCGACGAAGAGGCCCTTGTTGAGGTGGGCGGTGGCGGTGTCGGAGAGGTCCTCCTCGACCAGCGGCTGGAAGTCCGGCGCCTGGATGGTCGCCAGCATCCGCCCCCGGCCCTCGATGATCCCGGTGGTGGTGAGGTTGTTCCACAAGGGCAGCGTCACGCCGTTGGCCAAGAGGAGCTTCATCTGCGCCAGGTTCGGGAAGTGCGGCGCGCGCAGGATGCGGGTCGTCGCGTCGATCAGTTCGCCGCCCTTGTTCACGAAGCTGTCGCGCCAGGCCTCGATGGCCGGCCAGCGGCCGGCCGTGCGCGGCGAGCGATAGGCGCCGGTCGCGTCGTACCCGCCGTGCAGCTGGCGCTTGCCGAACATGTTGGGACGGACAAACGCGTGGTCGGCGAGGATTTCCTCGGAGGAATAGCGCAGCTGCATGGCGAACACTCTCTGGTTTGAAAACGGCTAGGCGTCAGGTCAATGGCGGCGCCGGCGACGGCGGGCGCAGGGCGGCGATATCGGAAAAGCGGCGCTCCACGCCGGCCATGTTGTCGGGGTGGGTCAGCAGGTAGAATTGGTCGTCGAGGATGGCTTGCACGACCTTTTCGCCCACCTCGCGTGGCGCCATGCCCTGCGTCCGAAAGCGCTCGTCCATGGCGGCGATCGCCTGCCGCTGGGCCTCGGTCTGCGGGCCGTCGGGCTTCAGCCCGTCCGGGCGGTTGCGCGCCGAGGTGATGATGTTGGTGGCGATCATGCCAGGGCAAAGCACGGTCGCCCCGATCGCCGCTTCGGCTGCCTGCAGGTCGCGGTAGAGGCCCTCGGTCAGCCGCGTCACCGCATGCTTGGACACGCCGTAGATCGAGCCGGCCCCAGTGGTCAGTCCGAGAATGGAGGAAGTGTTGACCACATGCCCCTCCTCGCCGTGGGCCAGCATGCGCGGCACGAAGGCGCGGAGGCCGTTGACGACGCCCCAGAAATTGACGCCCATCACCCAGTCCCAGTCGGCCTGGCCCTGCGCCCAGATCGGCCGCGGGCCGCCGCCCCCACCGGAAACGCCGGCGTTGTTGCACAGCACGTGCACGCGCTCGAAGCGCCGCTCGGCGGCGTCGGCCAGCCGGCTCACGCTCTCGAACGACGCGACGTCGACGGCCTGCGGGAAGACCTCGAAGTTGGCGCGGGTGAGCCGATCCGCCTCGCGCGCCAGCACGTCCTCCTCGACGTCGGCCATCACCACCTTCATGCCGCGGCTGGCGAACGCCTCGGTCATGCCGAGCCCGATTCCGCTCGCCGCGCCGGTGACGACCGCGACCCTGCCTTCAAGCGTCTTCATGGGCGGGCATGCTGACAGGTTCAGGCGGCCGGCGCCAATAGGCCTGGCGAGAACGGAGGATCGCCGAATGCTGGGACTGGCGGACGTGAAGGCGTTGGCGGCGGCGAAACCCAGCGCGGTCGCCGAGCGGCCGTTCGGGCCTGAGCACGTCGTCTACAAGATCGGCGGCAAGATGTTCGCGATCGTTGCCGACTCCGAGCCCGTCTCGATGACGCTGAAGTGCGACCCGGTGCTCAGCGAAATCGTGCGCGGCGAGTATGCCGCCATCGCGCCCGGCTACCACACCGACAAGCGCCACTGGATCACCATCCGCCAGGACGAGGCTTTGCCGGACGACGAGATCGCGCGGCTGATCGACCACGCCTACGAGCAGGTGCGCGGCAAGCTCACGCGGGCGGCCAAGGCGGCGTTGGCAGAGGCCGAAGCGGCGAGCGGCGACTGAGCGCGGCGGCCCAAGGCGGCCTTGCGTTTGCGGCCGTTTCCGCCTATCAGCGCGCCCTTCTGGAAGGCGGTCCCCGCTGACGCCTACGTCTGCGATCCGGGATCCATCGTTCGAGCGCCGGGCTTCCGCCGGTGCGCGGGCGCCGCCATCCGCGCCAACGGAAGAAGGAACGCATGGCTTTTTACGAGCACGTGGTCATCGCGCGGCAGGACATCTCGCCGCAGCAGGCCGAGACGTTGAACGAGGAGCTGAAAGCCCTCATCGAAGGTCAGGGCGGACACATCGCCAAGATCGAGTACTGGGGCCTCCGCAACCTCCAATACCGCATCAAGAAGAACCGCAAGGGCCACTACTCCCTGCTCGCCATCGACGCTCCGGCGCCGGCGGTGAAGGAGATGGAGCGGCAGCTGTCCATCAACGAGGACGTGCTGCGCTATCTGACCGTGCGGGTCGAGGCGCTGGATCTCGAGCTTTCGCCGGTTCTGGCGCGCCGCGACCGCGAGCGTGGCGAGCGCGACGGGCCGCCACGCCGCGACTACGAAGACGCTCCAGTGGGAGGCGACAGAGCATGACCGACGCAACCGTCGCCGAAGCTCCGGCCGCCGCCTCCGGCCAGCGCCGCCCTTTCTTCCGCCGCCGCAAGGTCTGCCCGTTCTCGGGCGCCAACGCGCCGAAGATCGACTACAAGGACGTCAAACTCCTGCAGCGCTACATCTCCGAGCGCGGCAAGATCGTGCCCTCGCGCATCACCGCCGTCTCCAACAAGAAGCAGCGCGAACTTGCGCGCGCGATCAAGCGGGCGCGCTTCCTGGCGCTCCTGCCGCACGTCGTGAAGTAGGAGCGGCTCGCAAATGAAGGTCATCCTCTTGGAGCGCGTCGAGCGCCTGGGCGCGCTGGGCGACGTGGTCAACGTGCGCGACGGCTTCGCGCGCAACTTCCTCCTGCCACAGTCGAAAGCGCTCCGCGCCACCGCCGACAATCTGAAGACGTTCGAAGGCCAGCGCGCCGATATCGAGGCGCGCAACGCCCAGGCTCGCTCCGGCGCGGCGAAGTCGGGCGAGAAGCTCGAGGGCTCGTCCTACGTGCTCATCCGCCAGGCGGGCGAAAGCGGCCACCTTTACGGCTCGGTTTCCGGGCGCGACGTCTCTGACGCCGTGAACGCAGAGGGCGGGAAGATCGACCGCTCGATGGTGGTTCTCGACAAGCCGCTGAAGACGCTCGGCGTGCACCAGGTGAAGGTGCGCCTGCACCCCGAGGTCACGGTGACGGTGAGCATCAACATCGCCCGCAGCGCCGACGAAGCCGAGCGCCAGGCCCGCGGTGAAGACGTGATCGCCGCCCAGTTCGAGGAAGAGGCCCGCATCGACGCGGAAGCCGCCGCCGATATGCTCGAGGGCGGCGCCGGCCGGCGGATCGACACCGAAGCCGAGTAGCCGTCCACAGGCTTGCATAAATCTGTGAAGTGCGGCGCCGCAGCGTCGTGCCGGCCCGCTGCGTGTGGGCTATGGTCGCCCGGCCATGGCGCTTGCTCCCCTCCTCGACCTGCGTCCGCCCGGCGCCGACGACGCACCGGCGCAAACGCCGCACAACCTGGAAGCCGAGCAGGCGCTTCTGGGCGCGCTCCTCTTCGACAACGCCGCCTTCGAGCGGGTCACCGACGCGCTTAGAGCGCAGCACTTCTACGAGCCCTTCCACGCACGCCTCTACGCGGCGATCGAGGAGCACGTGCGCAAGGGCCAGCTGGCCGAGCCGATCATGCTGGTC
>Ga0070735_10003187_pt1 | contig 14470 bp, 12 predicted proteins | sample Coa_R1_FD_66443 | JGI IMG/M metagenome (GOLD analysis project Ga0070735, IMG submission 66443) | Surface soil microbial communities from Centralia Pennsylvania, which are recovering from an underground coalmine fire - Coalmine... | ecosystem: Environmental > Terrestrial > Soil > Unclassified ...
CCACGGGCGCGTGGCTTTTTTGTTGCGGACCGGAATGGGTTGATCGGCCTGCAACGCCCGGATGCAGTCGGGAACGATGCGGTCCATGGCCCAATCGCCGCCGCCGATCACATTGCCGGCGCGCGCGGTCGCAAGCGCCACGCCGTGCTCCGCGTGCAGCTGTGCGGGAAAGTACGACGCGGCATAGGCCGCGGCGACCAGCTCCGCGCAGCCCTTGCTGCTGGAGTAGGGGTCGCGGCCGCCAAGCGTGTCGGTCTCGCGGTAGCCCCATTCCCATTCGCGATTGTCGTAGCATTTGTCGGTGGTCACCACGACGACGGCGCGCACGCCCGGAACGGCCCGCACCGCCTCCAGCAGGTTCGCGGTTCCGATCACATTGATTTCGTAGGTTTCGACCGGACGCTCGTACGAGGCGCGGACGAGCGGCTGCGCGGCGAGGTGGAACACGATCTCGGGGCTCGACGCTGCGAGCGCAGCCGTGAGATCCGGCAGGCTCCGCACATCGCAGAGTCGCGACTTCATGCCGCGCGCGACGGCCGCGGCCTCGAACAGGGAAGGGGCCGTCGGTGGAGCGAGAGCGAACCCGGACGTTTCTGCTCCGAGCCGCTGGAGCCAGAACGAAAGCCACGCGCCCTTGAATCCGGTGTGACCGGTCACGAATACCCGGCGGCCGTTCCAGAAGACAGGATTCATTCCCAGACCTTCCAGGGCGCCTTGCCCGATTCCCACAGTCCCTCTAGCAGCGATTTGTCCCTCAGCGTGTCCATCGGCTGCCAGAATCCTGTGTGCTTGTAGGCCGAAAGCGCACCGCTTCGCGCCAACGTCTCCAGCGGACGGTGCTCCCAGATCGTCGTGTCGTCCTCGATCAGGTCGAGGACAGAAGGCTCAAGGACGAAGAAGCCGCCGTTCACCCATCCGGACTCTCCCTGCGGCTTTTCGGCGAACCCGCGGATTGTGTACTCGTCGATCTCCACGACGCCAAATCGGCCCGGTGGCTGGACGGCGGTGAGCGTGGCTGTCGCTTGCTGGTCCTTGTGAAAGGCAATCAGGTCGCAGATATTCACGTCACCCACGCCGTCGCCATAGGTCATGCAGAAGGTCTCGCTGCGGACGTGCTCGCGTACGCGGCGGAGGCGGCCGCCGGTCATCGTCTTCTCGCCCGTATCTACCAGAGTAACGGTCCAGGGTTCGGTAGAGTGGTGGTGCACGACAGTTTTATTGGCGCGGAAGTCGAACGTTACGTCGGACATGTGGAGGAAATAGTTCGCGAAGTACTCTTTGATGAGGTAACCCTTGTAGCCAAGGCAGAGGACGAAATCGTTCAGTCCGTAGTGCGAATAGGACTTCATGATGTGCCAGAGGATCGGCTTGCCGCCGAGCTCCACCATCGGCTTGGGGCGCACCGAGGTCTCTTCGCTAAGGCGGCTGCCAAGCCCGCCGGCCAGGATTACAACCTTCATCTACGATGCTGCCTCTCATCCCAACGCCCTCGATTGCGCCAGAACCAGGTACTCCACGACCCACCAGGCGCCCAGGACGAACAGGGGAACTGCGATACTCACGAACGTAAGCATCAGGCCGCCCGGCTTGCCGCTTCGCGGGGGGCGCGCCCGATCGATCGTCGCCATCCGGTTCTGCGCCGATACGGTCTGCAGCTTCAGCTCCGCCGTGCGCGTGAGCGTCGTCGTTAGGGCGGCGAGCTTTAGCTGCACGTCGTACTGCCGCTTCTGCATCTCGACCGTCATATTCCGGTTGTACTGAAAATTGCTCTCGCCGAGCGCGATCTGCTTGATGACCGTATCGTACTCGGCCTGAAGCGCCTGCCGCTTCAGCGTATCCGTCGTGTTTCCGTTCAGGATCGTCTGGACCTCGGTGTGCAGCCGGTCCTCGGCAATCCGCAGCTTCTCCTGCGCCCGCTTCACGCTCTGCATCGAAGGCCCGTACGTGATTTGCAGCGTATGGAGCTCGGCAGCCGCCTCGTTCACCTGCTTCCGAGCCGTTACCAGCAGCGGGTCCTCGTCCGGCAGGCTCGCGATATCGTGAGATTTGTCCGTGAGCAGCGACTTTACGCCGGTGTTCATCGCGTCCGCGGAGTGCATGCTGGCTTCGAGCGTTGCCTTGCGCAGGTAGAGCGAGCTAAGCTGCGTACCGGCGCTCATCACGTCGGACGCGCCGGTTGTCGCCCCGGCTGCAGGCGCGCCTGCCCCGGTCGAAACCGGCACGGCGCGGACGCGAGTGTGGCTGATGAAAGCTGCCAGCTCGTCGATCGAGGCTGCATACGCCGCCTGCGCCTTGGTCACTTGTAAGTCTGCCGCACGCAGCAGACTTAGCTCCTTATCCGTATCGGTATTCTTGAGATAGTCCTCTAGTACTTTTGCGTACTCGTTGGCGGCTTTCGCGGCGCCGGCCTTGCACTCGGCGCGGCGGGTTCCGCCAGGGTCCCCGCCGAGAAACGCGGGCCCGTCCAAATTAACGGTAAGGTAGAGGAGCCCGTCGGTCGGGTTGTCCTCGACCTTCAGGTCCCTCGTTACCTTGTCCAGCGCATCCTCCTGGCCCATCGGCGTGTCGGGAAGTCCGAGAAGCTGCCGGAAGTGCGCCACGCGGTCCACCTTCTCCGCGAAGTTGCGGCTCTTGATGACGCCCACGTACTTCTTGCCGCCGCCCAGGCCGCCGCCGGCAAGCGCCGCGAGCGGCGATGACGATGTGTCCGCCTTCTGCATGGAGATCGAGACCGTCGCGGAGTAGTTTTGCGGGTAGACGAACAGTGCAACGAAGGCGGACACGAGGAAAAGGCCAATGCCGAGGGCGGTCCAGAGCACCCGGCGGCGGCGGAGAATCTGCCGCAGCAGAACGAAATCTATGGCTCCGTCACGCTCCACGGAGTCGTGCGCGAGCGGCGGGACGGATTGGTGTTGAGTATTCATGGGCGTTGACCAGGCAGCGGACCGGCGCCCTGCGCGGGGCAGGTTATCGCTGGTTTGTTTCAGGCGTATACGGCGTGAGGCAAGGCGCGGCAACAGGTGCGGATTAATGCCTAATCAGTTATAGCAGAGGAAGGGGCCTGAGTCAACGCAAGCGCCCCGGGCGGGCCGGGCAGCGAGCCACGGACCGATCAGGGCGCCTTTTTCCGAATGCCTTCGGCGGCCGCTAGGACGACGGGCGGATAAAGCCCATCTGCTGTAGTGCTATCGAGAGGCTGGAGGCCGTCTCAGCGGAGTTGAACAGCGGCGCGGGAGTCGGCAGATCCGGTCCCCCGTCGGCCACGTGCCGCGAAGCCCATCCCGGCTCGCCGAGGTTGTTAAGAAACTGACGAATAGCAGCACGCACGTTCTTGAGAAGCTTCATGGCTGGTCTTTCCTTGTCGTTCGGGCCGGAAGCGCGTCGCGTCGTGGCGTGCGGCCGGCCCGGTCGAATGGTTGTATGACGTGTGGCCGCCGATTAAGTTCCGTATTTTCCTGTCATCTTGAGAAACTCTTTTTTGCAAAGTTTCCGGCTAGCCGGCGGACATACGAGGGAATGCCGGCACGTGCGCGGAATTAGAGCCGGAGATGCGGCTGCCCACGTCTTTGAGCGCGTTCGGGCGGCCGCGCGCACGACACGATTGTCAAGCAAGCGAAATAAGGACCGGGGGTGAATCGGGATGCAGGCAACGACAGGTACCGGCGCGGCGCCGCGCACGGTGGGCGTAGGCTTTATTGGCGTGGGCGGACGGGGCCATGCGCTGCTTCGAAGCATCCTGACGGTGCCGGGAGTCGAGGTGCGCGCGGTCTGCGACGTCGCTGCCGCGAATCGCGCAAAGGCGCGCGAAACGATCGCAGCCGCCGGCGGCGCGAAGCTCCTGGAGACCGTGGAGTGGTCGGAAGTGCTGGCCGCGCCCGGGGTCGAGGCTGTCGTGAGCGCCCTTCCTTGCGATCTTCACAAGCAGTGCTACCTCGAGACGATCGCGGCGGGCAAGGACCTGTACGGCGAGAAGCCGATGTGCCTGAGCGCCGCGGACTGCGAGGCGATCGTCGCCGCGGCGGCGGCGAGCAGCGCGATCGTGCAGATTGGCTTCCAGCGGCGCGCCGACCCACGCTTCGTGGAGACGATGCAGCTCGTGCGCGACGGCGAGCTGGGCGACCTTGTCGAGGGGCGCGTCGCCTGGTCGAACGCGTGGGGACCGCTCTATAACTGGTTCGGCAAACGAGAGCGCTCCGGCGACTGGATGGTGGAGCAGGCGGTCCACAACTGGGACGTGCTGAATTGGGCGACGGGCTGCCTGCCGAAGCGGGCAATGGGGATGGGCCGTGGGGGCCTCTACCGCGAGACGCAGCCGGACCGCGACGTGACGGACTACTACTCCGCAATCGTCGAGTACGAGAACGGCGTGATCGTGAACATCCTGCACAGTTGGGTTGCGCCGGGGAAGAGCGGCGCATTCAACCGTGCCTTCAACGACGAGTATACGCGGCTGATCGGAACGCGAGCCGGAATCGATTTCAACACAGGCACGCTCGCCTACCGCAAGGAGCTGGACCTGCCGGATCGGACGGCGCATACGACGCAGGGACCCGTGGACAGCACCCAGCTCTGCCTGCAGGCATTTGTCGATTCTGTTCGCACGCGCAAGCCGCCGGTCGCAACCCCGGAGAATGGCCGCGACGCGGTGCTGGCGTGCCTGCTGGTCCGAGAGGCCGTCTACCGCGGCGGCGAGGTGACAATGCACGAGCTGCGCAACAGCGGCAACTACTGACGGTCAGGAGTTCGCCGTCTGGTATTCGGGTATTCGGTGTTCCGGTGTTCAAGAGGGCTCGCCAGCCGGCGCCGGGCCTGAAAACCTGAACACTCGACACCCAACGCATTTCGGGAGACCATCCGTGAACCTTCCCCCTGCCATCGCGGCCGCCTGCGCGCCGCTCTTCGATCAGGCGCCGATGGAGAGCGCCATGACGGCCCTTACCGGCAGCCATCCGATTCACACGGAGCTGGTCGAGCAGGTGCTGAACGACCCGGCGATGCAGGGCCGCGCCGAGCTTGCCGCCGGCCTCTGGCTCTACGTGGACGACCTGGAGCGAAGCCACGCCACCAGCCAGACCCTCCCGGACCCGACCGGCGCCTTCTGGCACGGCATCATGCACCGGCGCGACGGCGACTTTTCCAACAGTCGCTACTGGATGCGCCGCGCCGCATCCCACCCGCTCATCGCCGGCGGTCCGCGCCTCGATCCGGGACGCCTGGTCGACGCGGTCGAGCGGTCCCGTGGAGACGACACAGCGGACCTGATCGCTCGGCAGCGGGCCGAATGGCAGTCCCTTTTCGAGTGGTGTGCAAATTCGATCTGAGACGGGAGACACCGCAACAATGTATGTCGGAATACTGACCGGCCCGTTTGCCGGCGACCCCCTGGACCACGTCGCGGCCTTCGCCGGCGAGTACGGATTCGGAGGACTGGAGGTGGTCGCCGGACCGGGAAGCAAGCATATCGATACCAGTGCATTCGGCGCGCAGCAGGCGGACGAAGTGGTATCGCTGATGGAGAAGCGCAACCTCCAGATATCCGCGGTTGCAGCGTACAACAACCTGACCGACGCGGATCCGGACCGGCGCCGGGCGAACAGCCAGACCGTGCGAGCCGCGATCGATGCGGCGGCGCTGCTCAACGTAGACGTGGTCTGTATCCTCGCCGGCCTGCCGCCGCCCGGCAAGGACCGCTTCAAGACGATCGAGGAGGACTGCGCCGCCGTCCTGCCGCCGCTCGTGGAGTACGCGGAGACGAAGCGCGTCAAGCTGGCGATGGAAAACTGGACGGCGACCAATATCCAGAACCTGGCCCATTGGGACCGCATCTTCGAGGTCGTGCCGAGCAAGACCCTCGGCCTCAACTTCGACCCGTCCCATCTGCTGTGGCAGGACATCGACTATATCTACGCCGTCGACAAGTTCGCGGACCGGATATTTCACACGCACGGTAAGGACACCGAGATCAACGACATGAAGCGGCGCACGGTCGGCAACCAGGGATCGGGTTGGTGGCGCTACGTAATTCCGGGCCTCGGGCGCGTCAAGTGGGGCGAGTATATTGCCGCGCTTCGCCGCAGCGGCTATAACGGCGTGATTTCTATCGAGCACGAGGACGGCGCGCTTGAGCGCGAGGAGGGCTTTCTTATCGGCAAGAAGTACCTGGAGCATTTCATGGCGTACTGAATGCGGGTATTATGCTTGCACGGTTGCCTGCGTGAATCCAATCTTAATCGCGGGAACAAAGCGACCAATTCGTTAGTCTGCCACGTATGCAAATGGAATTGGATTGCCCGGGCATCGGATAGATCACGACGTCGAAAAGGAGCATTTTCCATGAAATGGACGGTACTAACGCTGCTGTTTGCCCTAACGCTGTTTGGCCGCGCCGCCTCGGCACAGGTGATGGTACCGATTTCACCGCCGCCGCACGTGGACCAGGCCGGGCCATATCTGTGGGGCATCGGCGGCCATGAGATCATCTACGTAAAGGCGAGCGCGGAGGGCTGGAACGCCTACGAGCGCTGTTCGATCCTCGATCGCCGCACAGTCGAGATTCTGACGCGCGCCCAGGCGCCGCCGCTGCGCTCCGGCGATTTCAAGGTCGTCGAAAGAGGCGGCAGGACGATGCTCGTCGTACGCAAATACCTGCTTACGGACGTGACGCCGGCGGACGCCAAGGCGGACGGATCCACCGTCCACGCCACGGCCGAAAAGTGGATCAGCTCGGTCAGGCGCGCCTATCCTGACATCGCACCTCGCGCCGGCAAGTTTGGCATCTAAAGCTCGGCCTCGCTTCGACGCAATCTGCGCTTAAAGGCGACCCACTCGGGTCGCCTTTTTATGTAAATTAAGCCTGCTTTAAGGTTGATGTGTTACGATACGGCGACGCAGGACCGCAGGCGGTTCGATCGGCGTGAAGGAGGGAAGCGATGCTGGCAGGAGTGGAGCGGCTCATCGATTTGAGCGGCGTGAGAACGTGCGCCTGGACTGGACCGCAGGAGACTGAACTGGCAGATGTCGTCCGGTGCGGCGACGTGGCGACGCTCTCGCTGACGCGCGGCCACTTCTCGGCGGTCGCGCGCAACGGACAGACCGTCCGGCTTGCCCGCACGATCGGATTCCCGCTGCGCTATTTCGTCGCAAAGATGTTCCACGGCCCGTTCCTCGTCGTCGCGGACCGAATCGACACGCTCTACGACTGGTGCCACTCACAGAAGATCGGCTGGCAGTTCGATCCGCTGTACACGCGGATGGTCCCGGCGCACTACCTGCTCGAAATCGACCAGATCGGATGCCCGGACCCGGCGCCGCGCTATCGCCGGTTCTTCGAGCCACCGGTCGCGCAGGGGCCGGCGGACGTCGACGCACTGGGCGCCGCATATGTGCGGGCCGCCTACGAGGCGCTGAAGATCTGGCTGGCCGCGACCCCTGCCGGCGCGCCGATCGGCATCGCGTTCTCCGGCGGGATCGACAGCGCGTCCGTGCTGCTCATGGCGCACACTGCACTGCTTGAGCTGGGTGAGGATGCGGACCGCCTGCGGGCATTCACGCTGGACCTCGGCGGCGGAAAGGACGTCGAGCAGGCGCGGGCGATGGTCCGAGAGCTCGGGCTGGAGGCGCAGTGGCAGCCGATCCAGGCCTCGCCAGAAGAGGTTGACCTCGAGGAGGCGATCCGCGTCATCGAAGACTACCATCCGCTGGACGTCGAGTGCGCCGCGATGGCTCTGAGCCTGCTGCGCGGGATCCGCGAGCGGCATCCGGAGCTGCGCTACCTTCTGGATGGCGACGGCGGCGACGAGAATCTGAAGGACTATCCGCTGGAGGACTCGGACCTGACGCTCTCCAGTGTCCTGCGCAACCCGCTGCTCTACCAGGAGGGCTGGGGGGTCGATGCGATCAAACACAGCCTGACCTACTCCGGCGGGCTCTCTCGCTCCTACGTTCGGACCTATGCGCCGGCGCAGCGGTACGGATTCGACGCCTTCTCGCCCTACACGGACCGGGCAGCGATCGCCGCGGCCGTCGCAATTCCCTTCGACCGCCTGCTGAACGGCAGCGTTGAACGGCTCTACGCGATGAAGGCGGAGATCGTCCGTTCCGGCGTGCGAGCGGCCACCGGCGTCGATATGCCGGTCTATCCGAAACGCCGCTTCCAGGACGGCGTGGGCGGAGAGAGCTACCGGCGGTGGCGCGTGAACAAGGCCTGGTGCCGCCAGGTCTTCCTGCGTCAGTGGGAGGAGCGGCTGCAGGTGGCGTGGGATCCGGTCGGCGACCGGATATCCGGCAACGCGGCGCCCGTATAGCCGCCGAACGTGCCGCCCGACCCCGCGCTACAATCCGACTGTGCGGTCGAGTCCTATCCCACGTCGCCGCGCGAGCGGACTCGCTGGGTCGAGGCGCTGCGGCTGCAGGTGCCCGGCAAATCGCAGTTGGACCCGCTCGTCCCTTATGCCTTCATGGCGGAGGCAGAGGCAGATGGCGGCGGTGGGAAGATACCCACCGCGACTATCTTCCTCACCAACCGCGAGTGTCCGTACCGCTGTCTGATGTGCGATCTCTGGCGCAACACGCTTGACGACCGTGTTCCGCGCGGAGCCATCGCGGGGCAAATCCGGCACGCGCTCGCCCGGCTGCCGGAATTCGCCGGCGCGACCGCTGAGTTTCTCGCTCGCTCGCAGATTAAGCTTTACAACGCCGGCAGCTTCTTCGACCCGTCGGCGATCCCGCAGGAAGACTACGCCGAGATCGCCGCCGCCGTCGCCGGCTTCGGCAGGGTGGTGGTGGAGTGCCACCCTGCGCTCGTCGGACAGCGAACCCTCCGCTTCCAGCGACTGCTCGCCCCGCGGCTGGAGGTCGCGATAGGCCTGGAAACCGCGAGCCCGGAGGCGCTGGGCCGGCTCAACAAGCGCTTTACGGTCGAGGACTTTCGCACCGCTGCCGGCCGTCTGCAGGCGGCCGGTATCGATCTCCGCGTGTTCCTGCTGCTCCGGCCGCCGTTTGTTGCCGAAGGGGAGGGCGCAGCCTGGCTGCGCCGCTCGATCGATCTCGCCTTCGACTGCGGGGGCTCCACTTGCTGCATTATCCCGCTGCGGCACGGCAACGGCGCGATCGAGCGGATCGCGGCGAGCGGCGGTCTCCCCCCGCAGCGTCTCCGCGATCTTGAGACGGCTGTCGAATACGGCCTGGGCCTGCGCCGCGGCCGGGTCCTCGCGGACCTATGGGACATCGAGCAGTTCTACTCCTGCGATTGCTCTCCGGCGCGGGCTGCGCGCCTCGTGGAGATGAACAGGGTCCAACGGATCAAGTCACCAATTCTGTGTGACAGATGTCGTAGTTAATCTGCCGACCCATTATGATCACCGACTTCGATCTCATAATCGTCGGCTCGGGGTTTGGCGGCTCGCTGCTTGGCATGGTCGCCAGGCGGCTGGGCCTGTCCGTGCAGCTGGTCGAGCGGGGCCGGCATCCGCGGTTTGCGGTCGGCGAGTCGACCTCGCCGCTCACGAATCTCCTGCTGGAGGAGATCGCGCGTGGCTACGACCTTCCGCGCCTGCTCCCTCTTACGACCTACGGCGCCTGGCAGCGGACATACCCTGAGATCGGCTGTGGGCTGAAGCGCGGCTTTACCTACTACAAGCACGAGGCCGGTCTTCACTTTGAGAAGCGAGCGGACCGCGCAAATGAGCTGTTGGTCGCCGCCAGTCCCGCCGACGAAGTCTCGGATACACATTGGCTCCGCGCGGACGTGGATCACTTCTTTCTCAAGGAGGCGATCTCGCTCGGCGTGAAGTACTCCGACGAGACGGAGACGACGCTGGAGATGGTCGGCGAGGCAGGCGGCATCGTAACGCTCGCCCGGCGCGGCTCCGAGCGTCGCGAGACGTGTCGGCTGCTGATCGACGCGACCGGGCCGCGCGGGTTCCTGCACAGGGCGCTGGGTCTGGAGGAGCGCGAGTTCGTCGGGTTTCCGCGAACGCGCGGGCTCTTCTCGCACTTCGTAGAGGTGCCGCGAACGGAGGATCTGCCGCAGTTCGGCCGCTCCGAAGGCGCGCCCTACCGTCCGGACGATGCGGCACTGCACCACGTTTTCGACGACGGCTGGATGTGGGTGCTCCGTTTTGGGAACGGCGTCACCAGTGCGGGTTTCTCGGTGACGGAGGAGCTGGCGGCCGAGCTCGACCTCTCCGATCGCGAGAGGGCGTGGAGCCGGCTTCTCGCGCGATACCCGACGGTCGGCGCGCAGTTCGCCTGCGCCCAACGCGTGCAGCCCTGGCTCGCGTCGGACCGGCTCGCGTTCAGGTCCGGCGCCGCGACCGGGCCGGGCTGGGCGATGCTGCCTTCGGCCGCCGCGTTCGTCGATCCGCTGTTCAGTACCGGCATACCACTCACACTGATCGGCATCCAGCGACTGGGCGAGCTCCTCGCGGAGGCGTGGGGCGGTCCGCACCTTTCGGGGCGCCTGCGCCGATACGCCGATCTTACGCTCTCCGACGCCGACTGGTCGGCGGAGTTCGTCGGCGGCTGTTTCGCTGCCATGCCGCACTTCCCCGCGTTCGTCGACTACAGCATGTACTACTTCGCCGCCGCCAGCTTCGGCGAGATGGCCCGGCGCATCGGCCGCCGCGACCTCGCGTCCCGCTTCATGCTGCAGAACCGCCCCGATTTTGCCGCCGGCCTCCGCTCCGGCGCAATGAGCCTGCACGCCTGGCGCGCGCGCCGCAATGCTGGTGAGGCCGGAGTCCTTGGCGGCAATGCACACGGCCAGGGTCACTGTGGCCCGCAAGCCGACGCAGCCTCCCGCACCTATCGCGCCACTCAGATGGGGCCACCGGCGACACTTAACGCGGACGTAACGGCAGCCGTTCGCTCCTCCAACATTGCCGGCCTGTGCGACCCCGCAAAGCGAAACTGGTACGGGATAGACTTGCAGGATCTTATCGACAACGCCGAGCGCCTCGGCCTGACGCCCGCCTCCATGCGGGCACTGCTCGCGGAGGCGGACTGGGCGTCAGGCGGGGATCGTCAGTAGTCGACTCCCTTCACGTACTGGCTGATCGGCACCGGGGTTAAGTTCTGCGGATCGGAGCGCTCCAGCGCGCTCGCAAGATTACTATCGAGCGTGGCGTGCGCGCCCGTGGGCTCGTGCCGGACTACGCTCCGATCCAGAATGTGATTGATGAACCCCGCGGTAGAGCGGTCCATGGTGTCCCGCGTGGCCCGCGCATGTTCCATGGAGCTGGCCACACTTCTATTACGGGCCGCGTCGCCGGCCGCCCTGTTCTCGGCCATCCACTGCGCGGTCTGTTCGTTCATCCGGGCCATGAAGCGATTGGCGTGGTCCCGCAAGGCCGCCACGTCCAGGTGGACCGACTTTTGCATCGCGATGAGGGCGGGAAAGTCCTTCGCGGCGTTCTTTATCGGAGCGGCGAGAATCGTTATGCTTAACGACCAGCTTCCGACCGGAGGCGGCGGCGGGCTTGTCATCAGCGAGCCGGTGAATGCGAAGGTCTCGCCCCGCACGGTCATCGTCCCGGAGACCAATCTTCCTGTCCATCCGCCCGGGACGCCCTTCATCGCCTCATCCCGCAGTACTTGAGGATTGGCATCTTCGGTACCTCGCAGCCTGGAGTGCTCGGTCACGAATTTTTTCCACGCAGTCACAGGGTTCGGATCGTACTCGATCCAAACCCGTCCATCTGGAGTTGGATGGAAGTTAGGGCCGGCAAGCAGCTCAAGCTGGTGTTGACTCTTGTAGAGACTGCCGCGCGGGTCGCACATACCGTCGAACCCCATGACGTTCATGTACGATCCGTCGTCACCGAGCGCTACGGCGGTGCCCGTGCCCTGAAGGTGCGGCGTGTAGCCGGCAGCGATCCCGACGCTCCCGATGCCGCCGGGATACTGCGTGCTCGTCAGTGCTACGTGTGCCGCTTCCGCATTGAATCGCGCGAAATCAAGCTCCAGGCCTGAGGCTGCCGGCTTCGAGCGCTCGATCGCGGCCAGAGCCATGTCGCTGACGTGTCGCATCATCGGCGCAAGCGATGATTTCAGGTGTTCGGAGCTGTCGAACACGATTGCGAAATCAGAGTTGCCTTCCGGGTCATAGGCTGCGGTGGCGAGCCCCGTGACGGGGCTTCCTTTCAGCGTGGCGTTGAAGACGGAGACCGTCAGGTTGTGGTCCTTGCTGGCGACGCCGCTTAGAAGCTTCGGCGACTCGTCGAAGTATCCGCGAATTCGCGCCAGGCCGGATCGGAAGGCCTCCGGGCCGGAAGACACGCCGGAGAGTGGAGTGAAGAGGATGCGGCCGCCGCCGGCCTCGTCCACGACTTTGAACCCGGTCGGCGTCGAGCCGCCGGCCGCCTCACTGGAGGGCTTGGACCTGGCGCGACCGGAAGACATCGCGAAGCTCTTCTCGATCTGCTGGAAGGCGGGCTGGAAGCGGACGAATGCATCGGACGGCGCCGACATGATGAGCATATACGCGTCTTCGCCGAACGGGGCGGCATCGATCCGCATCGTCGCCTCGACGCCCTTCGGATTGACGCCCGAGACGAAGAGGTAGATGCCCTGGTTGCCGTCCAGCTTCAATAGTCCGCGGCTATCCTGCTTGAACCGCATCCACTGCTCGCCGATCTGGTCGACGACCTTCTTGACCAGAGACTCGTCCTGCGCGCCGCCGGCCACTTTGACGATTCGCACGTAGGCGTCGCCATGTGCGACGACCGTTCCGTCACCACCGACAGCCGTCGCTGTCCAGCCAGCCGGGACATCAAACGTATAGGGCGCGGCTTGCCGTTGAAGCGGCGCCGCATCCACGGAACGGTATGCCGCCACCGTGAAACAGGCTGCCATCGCCGCAAGACCGAGTACGAACCTGATTCCAAACATAGTGCCTCCCTGTAAATGCCGGCCGGCAACAGGTCCCGTCCTCGGCGCCGCCAACCAACTCGCGGTTCGCTGCGTACCGGAGATCCTGGATCGTTGCTGTGAAGCGAGTATATCAGTCCAGCGTTTACTCAGCATTAGCAGAGCGCGACCCTTCGCGCATCGCGGTCCCGATAGCGGTCGACCAGGGGCGCCACTTCAAATTCACGCCTGAGCCCGTGGGGCGGCCCTCGACCAGGGCGCAGGACGTCCCGACGGGCGCGGCGGGGCAAACAGGTGGCCTGTGGATCCGGCGGGACGGCAAACGCGCCGGCCCGGCGCCCCGGTTTCTGGACGGGAGTGTCGGATAATCTTACAATTCGGCTTGGGCGAATATCTTCCGCATGCAGTCGCCCACCGTCCGCAGCCGTGCCGCATCGTCCGGCAGCTCCTTCAGCTCCTCCTTGAACGGCTCGGGTGTCACGGGGCCGTCGTAGCCGATCTCGTCCAGGGCGCGCAGGAAGCCGGCGATATCGATCACCCCGGTCTCGCCCGGCAAGCCACGCTGGTTGTCTACGTATTCGTCCATCCCGACGCCGCGCGGCGCGTCGTTCACGTGCACGTAGACCACGTTCTTGGGATCGCGCAGCAGAAGGTCCTCCACTGTGCCCCCGGACGTGTGCCAGTGCCAGCAGTCCAGAAGCAGGCCGACGTTGGGGCCGATCTTTGCGGCCATTTCGAGCATGCCGCCCATCGTGTGAACGAAGGGGTACTGCCGGCTCCTGAGCAGCGTCCGCGGTCCGATGAACTCCAGGCCGAGCCTGCAGCCGTGCGCTGCGAGGATCTCCGCGATGGGCGTGAAGCGGTCGACGTGGAACGCCAGATTCTGCTCGAACGGCAGGTCGTTCGAACACGGCATGATCCATGTCATCGTGCGCGCTCCATCGATCGCAGCTGCCGCCTGAGCGAGCCGTGGCAGCCGCTCGAGCCCCGCGCGCCAGCCGTCCTCGTCGCCGCGCCAATCGATCGGCAGGCCGAATCCGGCCGGCCGGACGCCGGCGTCCGCAAACAAGCTCCTGACGTGCTCGACGCCCCGAGCTTCGATCAGGTCCGCGACCTCCGCCGAATTGAACTCGACGCCGCCGAATCCGCCGGTCTTCGCCGCCGCCATCGCTTCCGCCAGATTCCCCGCCCGTACGTGAATCGCCCCTGGACTAAGCGCGCTGTACATTCTGCGTATTCCTCTTTCGTTTTCTCTGTCTCTCAGTGCCCCTAGGCGAAGCCGTGTGGTCAATCCCGCTTCGAGAGCGCCTCGATCGCGAGCGCCAGCTTGAGGCGGTACTCCCGGTAGTCCCGGACGGGCCACTTCGCCTCATGGTCGCGGTCGCCGAGCTGGAACGCGGCCAGCCGCTCCTGCAGCAGGCGCGCTGCCGCGGCGGCGGCGCGATGATTTGGCCGGGCGCGGAGCAGCTCGGCGAGCGTGAGCATGTACCGGTAGTCCTCGATGCCCTCGCGGATCTCGCGCTCGAAATGGATCGTGGGGATCAGCTCGCGGCGGGCGTTCGTAGCGCACCACGAGTAGTCGTCCTCGCGGCAATCGAGCGCA
>Ga0070735_10003188_pt1 | contig 14469 bp, 9 predicted proteins | sample Coa_R1_FD_66443 | JGI IMG/M metagenome (GOLD analysis project Ga0070735, IMG submission 66443) | Surface soil microbial communities from Centralia Pennsylvania, which are recovering from an underground coalmine fire - Coalmine... | ecosystem: Environmental > Terrestrial > Soil > Unclassified ...
CCACGGCCGCTGCCGAGCCGGCGCGCCGCGCTGCCGACGCCGTGACGCCGGACACGCCGCCCGATACCGCGTGCAGGGCGCTATCGCTCGCGGGATATGTCGCGGCGCGGACGGGCCGCGCGCAGCAAGCGCGAGACCTGCTTACCCGCGCGGCCAACTACGGCGGCAACGACGTCTGGCTGTCGATGGGAACGGGTATTCTCGCGCAGCGCAGCGGGGGTATCGAACAGGCGGTCTCTTCCTTTACCGACGCGACTCGCCTCGACCCGCGCCGCGCCGAGTGCTGGCGCCGGCTGGGGGACGCGCTTCGCGCCGCCGTTGAACCGGACCTTGCCGTCGATGCTTACCGGCGCGCTGCCAGCCTCTCCGACCGGGATCCGCGCCTCCGATCGCGCCTTGCGGAGGCGCTGGTCGAAGCGGGCCGGCACGCGGACGCCGTCGCCGAATTCCGCGCGGCCGCGGCGCTTGCGCCCGGTGATCCCCAATTTGCCGCGCTGCCGGCCGTCGGCCTGGCGAATGCCGCCCGGACGGAAGCAGAATACTCGGAAGCAGTCAGGCAGGTCACGGTGGCGGTCGCTGCGCGCCCGCATCAAACGCGATTGCGCACCATTCTGGCGAATCTTCACATGCGGTTCTGGCGGTGGCCGGCCGCGCGCGCCCAAATCGAGGCGTGCGTCGCGGAGCATCCGGAGACCGCTTCGAACTGGCGGAATCTCGCAATCGTCGCGGATAGAATGGGGGACCCGGCAGCGGCGCGGCTGGCCAGTGCGCGCTTCGATCGCCTTGTCGATCTGAGGATCGAGGGCGTCCACCAGCAGGAAAGGATACTCGAGGTCGGTCCGAACGTACCGGCGCTCGCTCGACTTGCGGCGGTCTTTCGACAACTGGGCAAGACGCGCGAGGCGGTCCGCGCGCTGGAGCAGGCAGCGTCCCTCGCGCCGGACGATGCCGCGGTCCAGCAGGGCCTCGCCGAAGCGCGAGCGGCCGACGCGGCCGGCGCGGCAGACGCGATCCCAGGCGAAGGGCCCGACCAGCCGTGACCGAAGTACCGGACTACGGATCGCGGGCCGCCTCATCGGCGGGGCGGACGCGCGGGCCGCGAGTCACGGCCAATACGCCGCGAAGAAGGGCTCTCCTTCGGACCGTCACCGTTGCCGCCATCCTCGCGCCTGCCGCGGTCCTGTTGTCGCTATCCGGGTGTGGGCCGGGGACCGGCCCGCCCGCAAAGTCGCTGCCGGAACAACCGGCAGCCGACGCAGGCTTTGCCGGATCGAGGGTCTGCGGCGAATGCCATAGTCTCGAATTCTCAACGCACCATAACGATCATCATGCGACGACAATGCGCTCGGCGACCAGGAGCGCTCTTGGATCGCTCGCGCCGCCGGCCGGCCTGATTGATGGCGGCCCGTTCGAAATCGCGGAAGATCGGGATGTGCTCCGATTCCAGCGCGCAGGCCGGCCGGCCGATGGCCTGGACCTGCAGGCCGCGCTGGGGTCCGGCAAATATGCGATCACGTACATTGGCGAGTGCGAGCAGGAATCGCTGACCGAGGCTCGCATGACCTACATGCCGGCGCGCCGGGCCTGGTGCGATACTCCGGGCCAGGGAGTGACCGCGAACCTGCGCGTCGGCGAAAAGCACGAGATGGGCATCGCGCGGAAGTGTATTCTGTGCCACGCCGTGACGCTCGGGCAGGGATCGCTGCTGCCGGCGCCCGAATTCCAGGGCGTCGGTTGCGAGTCGTGCCACGGAGCAGGCGCGGCGCATGTCGCCGCGATGCGCGCGGGCGGCAAGGGCGCTCTGGCCATCGACGACCCGCGAAAGTGGCAGGCCTCTCCCATCAACGCGGTCTGCTCCCGCTGCCACCGTTCCCTGAACGACGTGCCCATCTTTACGGAGGACGCAGGGCAGACGGCGCGGTACCAGGGCTACGGCATCGAGCTCAGCGCCTGCTACAGAAAGAGCGGTGGCAGGCTCTCGTGCATCACGTGCCACAATCCGCACGCCAACGCCCCGACGAACGTGCGGTCGTATGACAGGGCTTGCCTCTCATGCCACGGCGCCACAATCGTGAACCACGCCGCGCCATGTCCCGTCCAGCCGACGGGCGGGTGCGTGCCCTGCCATATGCCGAAGCGCAACGTCTTCCCCGATCAGCACATCCCGATCGCGATGGCCGACCACCTCATACTCGCCCGCCGCCCCAGGAAGTAACGACAAGCGCCGCTGCCACTATTGCCGCGTCGCGATCACCAGTTTGTACCGGTCGAGTGGGGCGAGGTATACGCCTTCTCGGACGTCGACCGCAAAGCCCTCGCTCTCCAGCAGCTCGCGGGCGTCCGGCAAAACAAACGTGAGATAGTACATAATGAAGGGCGGCTTCAATACGGCATTGCGAATGCGCATGATGGTGTTAAATGCGCGCAACACAAAGCCGAGGAGGGACCACACGGGCGCGCGGAAGCCCGTAACGAACACGAATCGACCGCCCGGCTTGAGCGCGCGCCGCACGATTCGGACGAATTCGCGCTCGCGTTCCGGTGGGACGTGCCCGAGCGCGCCGAAACAGGTCACAAGGTCGAACTCCTCGCAGAAGCGCGGCTCGAATATATTGGCGCGGATCAGCTCCGGCTCGACAATGCCCGGCGATTCGGATAGATGGATCCGCGCCTGGGCGAGCATTCCGCGGCTGAAGTCGATGCCCGCAAGCCTCCGCGCGCACACCGGCCTCAGGTATCCCATTGCGGCGCCGGTTCCGCAGCAGACATCGAGAGCCGCGTCGACCTTACCGATCTCGGCGATCGCTGGCGCCAGTATCTCGTCCGGTGTCCGGAACGGCGTGGCGTCGAATTTAGGCGCAAGGAGATCGTAGCCGCGCTCCGTGGAACAGAGCGCCTGGTACAGCAGCTCGAAGAGCGAAGGGCCGTCTTTTCCAAACAAGATGATCTGGCTCCGCAAACAGCATTAATGTCGATATAACTGGGGTCGATCGCAACGCGCATGGTCCGCGCCAGCGCAGTTGCGGGGTGGGAGCGCTCGTACATTCGATGAAGATAACCCGCATTTTCGCATGCCGCGTGGAGCTGCCGCTGCACGAAGGCGCCTACCGCTGGTCCGGCGGGAAGTCGGTCTCGGTCTTCGACAGCACGATCGTCGGCGTCGAGACGGACGAAGGCGTCGCCGGCTACGGCGAGGTCTGTCCGCTAGGACCATTCTACCTGCCGGCGTACGCAAATGGCGTCCGCGCCGGCATTGCCGAGCTTGCCCCGCACCTGATCGGGGCCGAGCCTCGCGAGCTCGCGAAACTGAACTGGCTCATGGACGCCGCGCTGAAGGGCCACCCGTACGTCAAGTCGGGAATCGACATGGCCTGCTGGGACATTCTCGGGAAGTCCACGGGCCTGCCGGTGTGCGAGCTGCTCGGCGGCCGGTATGGCGACGACGTGACGCTCTACCGCGCGATCTCTCAGGAGGCGCCGTCGGCTATGGCCGCGCGTGTAGCGCAGTATCGCGCCGAGGGGTATCGGCGGTTTCAGCTAAAGGTGGGCGGCGACCCGGACGACGATATCGAACGCATCCACGCGGTAGCGGCGCTCATGCAGTGCGGCGACCGTCTCGTGGCCGATGCAAACACCGGGTGGCGTCCGCATGAGGCGATGCGAGTGGTGCGCGCGGTCCGCGATCTCGACGTGTATATCGAGCAGCCGTGCTTGACGTACGACGAGTGCCTGTCCGTACGGCGTCATTGCGACGCGCCGTTCGTCCTGGACGAGACGATCGATGGAATCGACGTGCTGCTCCGGGCGAACGCCGATCACGCGATGGATGTGGTAAACCTCAAGATCAGCAAGCTCGGCGGACTCACCAAGACCCGGCAGGCCCGCGACCTCTGCGTGTCGCTCGGCATCGCGATGACGCTGGAGGACAGTTGGGGCGGCGACATCGTGACCGCGGCAATCGCGCATCTCGCGCAGAGCACGCCGCCCGATCTCGGCTTTACCTGCACGGACTTCAACAGTTACGTCTCGGTCAGCATCGCCTCGGGCGCTCCGGTCCGCGAGCGTGGACGCATGTCCGCCAGCTCGGCGCCCGGCCTCGGCGTTACTCCGCATCCGGAGCTCCTTGCATGCCCACTGGTGGATGTGATGGCGTGAGACGCCATAGGGTACCGCACGTCGCACGGGCGGAGACGCTGATCCGGCCAAGCTGGTCATCGGCGCGGCGGGCCGGAACCGTGAGCGTCGCGCACTCCGCCCGCATGGAAACTTGCTGCCTTTGGCGATGCGTTCGATGGCCGCTCGGCGTCTGAATGACGTAGGGAACAGCGAAACTCGACCCTGGTGCGCCGCGAGCGCTGCGAGATCAGCAATAGAATTCGTTCAGCAGGAAGAACTTGGCAGTATAGTCGTTGGCCGGCTCGTTGGTGACGTAGTCCTGGGCGGCGTCGTTATAGACGGCGACCGCGTTTTCCGGCGGATCGGGCGGCTCCGGACCAGTTACCATGTTAGAGAACGCGGGGTCCGAGAGCGAGATCGACTCGTCGGCGACGGTCGACGGGCTGGCCGGACCTCCGACGAGCGCGCCCTTCAGCTCGAGTCCGTTGATATTCGCGATCTGGTGGTGCGGATAGTGGGGATACCGCGAGCCCGCGCCGATCAAGAATGACGTGCCGAACGGATTGCAGCCGAGCACGAAGTCACGCTGGCGTCTTGCAACGTCCGCATACGACGTGTCGCCGGATAGCTCCGCGTAGAGCAGGCAGCTAATCCCGCAGCCGGCGGCGGCCTCCGCCGTGCCCCAGATGTAAGGAGTCGCAAGGCCGAACGGGTTGTCCACACGGTCCCGAATGGACTTCGCGTCCTCCTCCAGGTAGCCGACGAGCGCGTCCCGGTGCTGTCGCGGCGCATGGCTCCAGAGCGTATAGTGCGCCAGCGCATGCGTGTTGTATACGCTCGTCTCCTTGCCGGCGGCTCCCGCCTCGTGCGCGAACTCCAGCGCTTCCGCCAGGTACATGCGATCCCCGGTGGCGCGAAACAACTCGGCGGCGCCCCACGCCATGTCGTCGGCCCACGTCTCCTCCGGATAGAAGGATTGCGGCTCCGTGGAGAGCGCGCTCCGGTTGGCGCTCCCCAGCGCGTAGACGGACTCCGCCGCGGCGCGGCAGCGGGACGCGAATCGCGGATCGTCTCCGCGGAACAGGCGCGAGGCCATCGCGAATGCCGCTGCGCACCGTCCGGCAAGGTTCGCGCCGACGCCGAAGAAGACGGGCCGCGGCTTCCAATCTGCGACGCGGGCCGGACAGTCGGCCTCTGGCAGGCGCCACGTATCGTGATCCGCTTCATCGCCGACCTGGAAGTAGAACTCGTCCGGCGCGGGATGCATCTTGAGCAGCCACTCTACACCGGCGCGCGCATGATCTCGAAGACTGACCGTCGCCGCAATTCCTTCGCTGGATTCGTGCCCTGCGGCTCTTCGGTCCAGGGCGAAGAGGAACAGCGCGGTCACGTAGCTCGACGTCTCGACGAACTTGAGATAGTCGCCGGCATCGTGCCAGCCGCCGGAGGCGTCGAATGGCGCGCCGTCCCTTGGCCCGCCGCGAATCACGCCGTCATCGCGGTGGCATACGGCGCGGAGCGGGTGGACCTGCTCGCCGCACCGCTGGAGGGCGAAGTAGTCCAGCATGAGGGGCCGAAGAGAACTGAAGGTGTCCGGGCCGATCGTGAACCGCGGGGAGAGGACGTTGTTCGCGAGCCGTATCCGGTAGTGGCCGGGGCGCCGGAGGGTGTCGAAATCCGCGAAGCAGTGCGAAGCAAAGGGTCCGTACGGCTCGCCGTCGGGCGCTTCGTAGGGCTTGAGCGTCCCCGAGTAGCGGACGGCACGGTGCGTGTCGTCGTCCACGACGGTGAAGGCAGGGCTCGGCAGTGCATCGGCGCAGGCGACAACGGCGCGCTTCGGATCGCTCGGCAGATAACCGGCCTGATTCACGTGGACCATGTCGCACGCGGGCCGCTGCGCCCGGTGCAGTCCGTAGCGGCCGGCCGGCAGCGCCAGTCCGAAGGCGAGCCCGAACGCCCCCTGCAGCACCCGCCGCCGCGTGGGATCTACGGGATCGTTGTCCATTATTGGGTAGGACTTGCGGTCGACCACGACTGTTGCTGGGCCCTCTCTCCGCCAGTGAGAATTGTTCCTATATCGCAAGGCAAACGTCCCTGTCCGCGGGCCGGCGCGTGCCCCGCTCGCGAGGCATCGCCGCTGCTGCGCCGGTCGCCGTATGGACTGTCGCAGTGAACGCTCATGTTCCGCGGATTGGCGCGGTCCGCCACCGAACGGGCCGAATCGCGGGACAGGCCGTCCTGCGACAGGTCCGCCGTCGTGTCATCCAGGCGGCCCGCCGAATCGCAGGCCGCGCGGTCGCGCGTTCCCCGAGAACCGTCCGCGCCATTTAATGGCGTCCCTTAGGCGAGGCGTTCGGTCCTCACAACGCACAATCGTTGAGTTGATCGCAAGCAATCAGTAGACAAAAAAATAGCCAGATCTGGCGATGCGCGCCAGAGCGAACTAGCTTATAATGGCGGTGGCACAGATGGCTGTGCCGCGCATCTAAATCGTCGGAAGGATCCGCAGAAAGGTGTAGGCCAATGATTTCACTGGGTAAGCGCGCGCACATCGCATTTCGCATTCTCGGCTCAACGGCGGCCGCCCTACTTCTGATCGCCGGAGGATCGGGCGCCAAGGCGCGCCACGCCGCATCGGCCTACTCGGCTAGGATTACGTCGGCCTGGATGGCGAGGTCGTTGGTCATGTCGAGCTTCGGTGACGGAGCGGAGTTCGCCGCGTGGCCGGATGATGACGACCCGCTGACCGAGTTTGACGACACGATCAATATCGCCGGCCATAATCCGTCCGACGGCTTCGGAGATACTGCCGATGCCTACGGGCTGCTTGGACTGGATGTTATGACGTCACAGGAGGAGGGCAGCGGGACGGCTGACTTCGACGGGGTCGCGTATATCACCGTGGACGTAACAGGGCCGACTGGCGACTACGCGACGGACGTCGCCATAGATCTCCATAGCAACGTATGGGCCTATGCCACCGCCGATACGGACGGCGACTATGGACTCGGATACGCCGTCTCGACGGTGACATCTCAGGGCCAGATCGCCGAGGGCGGAAGCAAGGGTCCTGACCCGAACGACCCGACCGACGACAGGACGACCCTGTGGGCAGAGGTATACATGCACGATGGGCATGGCTCGGCAACGTTCGAAATTCCGATTGAGGCTACGGTCGAGGCGGACAGCGACAATGACTACATGGGCCAAGCGGAGGGACATGCTGAGGTCGACCTAGGGGTCAAGTTCAATTCTGTGATCGGCCCATAACAATCGCAGGCGCGCACCCCTCAGCCGCGCCTGTAACATGCACGCTGCTCCCAGGCAGGGTGCACTTCCAACATGGTCCAGCCGGGCGTGCTCCTTGACACTGCCGATCCCGCAATGGTCTATCATGTCCGGCGCGACCCACACTGGAAATTGCGGACGCTCCGTGCCCGATGGTCGCCGTTCGCACGTGCACGCGAACGGCGATCATAGGTGCGACTCCCCAGCCCCTGGTCATGGCGATCTCGGTGCCACATCTCGGCGCTGGTGACACAGCCCCGATAGACGCTCCTTAACTTCAAGTGACACCTCAAGATACTCATCGGATTCGAAACAGTTGACACCCGAATTCCATTCGTGCAATACTTTACGTCGACTCGCGCCGCCGTCGGCGCAGCCATCCCTCACCGACCGGAGAATACCGTTTCATCCATCCGCTCCAATCCGCCCCGCCCGGGGCGCACAGACAGGAGGCACTTATGTCCGGTAATCGTCGCAACGCATTCACACTCATCGAATTGCTCGTCGTCATCGCGATAATCGCGATACTCGCAGCAATTCTCTTTCCAGTCTTCGCCCAGGCCCGCGAGAAGGCCCGCGGCACCACCTGCGTATCGAACGAGAAGCAGATCACGCTCGGGATTCTGCAGTACGTGCAGGATTACGACGAGATGTATCCGATCGGCCAGCAGTTTCACAACGGCCTGATGACCTCGGGCTGGGACGGCAACATCAACTCGGACGATCAGTGCGTCGGCATCGAAAACGAGATCGATCCCTACGTCAAGGCCGGCGTTCCGTGGGGCCCGGCCCGCGCGTCCAGCGTCTGGCAGTGCCCCAGCGACCCGGTCCAGCGCGACGACTGCGACGGCGCGCCCGGCATCGGAACCGGATACAACATCAGCTACGCGTTCACGAACTACGGCCCCACCGCTCCGCTTACGCAGTTCGGCCTCTTCTCGTTCACGCAAGACGCGAACAAGAACAGCAACCCATCGCAGGTGCTCGCCGGAGTGGGCGCCCCCGCGGACACTGTGATGATGTGGGAGTGGTTCAATCCGCAGGCCTACTCCAGGTTCATCGCGGTTACGCGATCGAACATGGCCGCACTGCTAGGCTTCCCGGTCTACCCGAAGGCCCTCAGCATCGGCAACAACTGCGGCGACGGCTACAACTGGTTATTCTCGTTCGGCGCCCATAACGGCATGACCAACTTCGCGTTCGCCGACGGCCACGTCAAAGCGATGCCTGCGAGCCGCCTGTGGAACGTCAACTCGAGCGGCAACTGGAATCAGCTGAAACCCAACCTGATGCACTGGGACGCGCAGTACCATTAGTGCGAGGAACGGAGGTAGCGAACGTGGACGGTTCGATGGATGCCAAGAGGCTCGGTCTGATCGCACTCGCACTGGTTGCGGTCGTTATCGCGGGGATAGTCATCTGGAAGACGGTTCAGAGTAACCAGATCCAGGTGGTCAAGACGGTTGATGCTGGAACCGGCACGAATCCCAAGGTCCTTTACATGAAGGCGCAAAAGGAGGCCCAGGCCTCTGGCGGCGCGCAAAAGGACCCCAACGCGGCGGGCGACACCGCCGCGAAAGACCCCAACGCCGCTGGCGACAAGTAGAGGCCCGCACTGAAGCGCATGCGATCCGGGCCCGGAGCGTCCGCGTCTCCACTTAGCAGCCGCAGGCTAATCGCCTGCGGCTTGCTCTTGCTTGGCGTTGCGATGGTTGTGCGTTACTGGCACGATCGGCGGCAAATCTCGGCAGCTCCTGCGGCCGACCTGGCGGATCTGCAACGCCGCGCCGAAGCCGACCCCTCCGGCGAGCAGGCCCAGCTCGCGCTCGGCATCGGGCTCGAGCGCGCCGGCAAGCTGGGCGAGGCGCGCCAGGCGCTTCTCGCTGCGGATCGCGCCGCGCCGGCCGACCCCAAACCGCCGCTCTGGCTCGGAATGGTCGCCATCGAGGCCAAAAACTTCCCTCAGGCCGAGCGCGAACTGGTCGAAGCGCTGCGCCGCGACCCTGGCAACACAGACGCGAGCCGCGCCCTGGGCCAGCTCTATCTCCGCGACGGCCGCGACGCTCAGGCGGTACCGCTGCTGGAACGGGCCGCGGCCGCGCAGCCGAACGACGCGGCGGCGTGGCGGCTGCTCGGCTCCGCCGAGTTCCGGCTGAGGCAGCTATCCCGCGGCCGCGAATCGCTCCAGCGCGCCGTAAAGCTGGATCCCGGCGATGCCACGGCACTGGCGTCGCTCGCCGAATCCGACCTACTGTTAGGCCTGCTGGAGGAGGCGCGCGCGAGCTACGCCGCCGCCCTCAAGCTGCGCCCGGACGACGCGGACGCGCTTACCGGCATGGCGGAGGTTTCCGTTCAGCTTGATCCGTCGCCGAACGGCCTCGCCGCCGCGAGCGAACCGTTGGACCGGGCAATGCGCGCCAACCCGACGCCGCGCGCCTACCTCGTCCGAGGCCATATCCACTTGCTTCGCCAGGAGTACCCGGCGGCGGAGGCGGATCTGAAGCAGGCGCTCGCCGGCTCCCCGACCCTGGCCGAAGCGGATGGCTACCTCAGCCAGGTCTACGCGCAGACCGGCCGGCCCGAAGAGGCCCGAAGGGCAGTCGCCTCCTACGAGCGCGCTGCCGCAGCCCGCAAGGCGCCGGCCGCCACGGCGCCGCGATGACCGACCCACAGCCGTCCGACTCGCGCGTCACGCGGCAGCCCTCCTCAAAAGCGCATGTTCTGAGCGCTCCGCAGTGGCCCGGATGGGCAATCCGGTGGCCCCGCAGCGACGACGACCACGTCATCGCGCCCCGCCAAGAGTCGGCTGACGGAGGCGCTTGCACGCTCGCGTCAAGTGAGGCGCTCCCGCGCGGAGCCGGTCATGCCGGACGGTCGCGCATCCGGCGCGGCGCGATCACGACGGCACTTCAGTCGGCCGGCTTGATAAGCGCACTCGCCCTCGCCGCCATTGCGGTTCTCGCCTTCGGCTGCCATTCCGCGCCGAAGACCGGCACGCCGCCGGCGCAGGCCAAGGCCGCGACCGGCGGCGAGTTTTCGTTCGTCGACGTCGCGGAGCGATCCGGCATCAAGCTGCGGCTGGGCCACGCCGATCGGTCGCACGTGAATATCCTGGACGGCATCGGCCACGGCTGCGCGTTCCTGGACTACGATGGCGACGGCCGGCTGGACGTGCTGCTTGTCGCGAACGATGGCGCGCGCCTGTATCGAAACCGGGGCGACGGCACGTTCGACGACGTCACGGCCGCCGCGCTGCCGCCTCCGCCGACGCGTGCCCACTTCCTCGGCTGCGCGGTGGCCGACTACGACGGCGACGGCCGGCCGGACATCTTCCTCACCGGATACGGATGCACGGCCCTCTACCACAATCTTGGCGGCGGCAAGTTCGCGGACGCGACGCGTGGCTCCGGCCTCGAGGCGCGGAGCCCGCACGACTGGACCACCAGCGCGGCTTGGGCCGATGTGGACGGCGACGGCCGCCTCGATCTCTACGTCTGCCGATACATTCAGTTCGACCCGGCAAGTAAGCAGTTCTGCCGCCAAAAGGCGCTCGATGGCGCCAGCCTGGAGATGGCATGCCCGCCGACCACCTATCCCTCCCAGAAGGGCTCGCTCTATCGCAATGAGGGCGGAGGCAAGTTCCGCGATGTGACGGCCGAATCGGGCCTCGCGACCGCGCACGGTAAGGCGCTCGGCTGCATGTTCTGTGACTTCAACGGCGATGGAAAGCCGGACCTGTACGTTGCCAACGACCTGAAGCTGGGCGACCTGTTCATGAACGTCGGCGGCGGGAAGTTCCGGAACATCGGTCCCGAGTCCGGGACGGCGCTGGGCGCCGATGGCGGCGCGATGTCCGGCATGGGAATCGACTGGGGCGACTACGATAACGACGGCCGCTTCGACCTGCTCGCCGCGAACTACGCGCGCCAGCCCAAGTCGCTATACCACAATGAGGGCGGCGCCCTGTTCACGGATCGCAGCTATGCCAGCGGCATCGGCGCCCCGTCGCTGCTGCCTCTTACGTTCGGCGTCGGCTTCCTCGACGTCGACAACGACGGCCTGCTCGACATCGTCTTCGCAAACGGTCACGTGGACAGTCTCGCGGAGCGCGTCGACCCCACCATGAGCTACTTCCAGAGCGCCCAGCTTTTCCATAACGCCGGAGGCGGACGCTTCGCCGACGCCAGCCAGCAGGCCGGCCCCGACTTCACCCGCAAGATCGTCGGGCGCGGCCTGGCGATCGGCGACTTCGATGGCGACGGCCGCGAGGACCTTCTTATCGTCGACGACGAAGGCGCGCCGCTGCTCCTTCACAACGAATCGACGGCGAAGAACCACTGGCTCACGCTGCGATGCGTGTGGAAGTCTGCGCATACCTATGCGGTCGGAGCGCGGGTCTCCGTTACGGCGGGATCGCTGCGGCAAGTCCGCGAAGTTCGTGCCGGAGGCAGTTACCTGTCCACGAATGCGCCGGATCTCCACTGTGGCCTCGGTCCCTCAGCCACCTCCGTCAGCCTTGAAATCCGCTGGCCTGATGGCAGGAAATCCAGGTTCACCGGCCTCGCTCCCGACCACACTTACGAGCTATCAGCGCAATCACCAGCCGCACGACTCATCCGCTGATACGTTTGTAGCCGCCCGGCCGTCTAACCGGTGATTGGCGGCCTGGTGTACTCTGCCACGCCAGTTCTGCCGGAAGAAGGCGCGTGTACCGCGAGTGGGCGCCGATGGCCGGCGAACGGCAGGTGCGCCGGGGAAGACCGACGCCAGTGGAACGCAGGCGGCCGGTGTGCCGCGGAAGGTCGCCTGCCGTGGAATGCAGGCGAACGGTTTGTCGCGGAAGGTCGCCTGCCGTGGAATGCAGGCGAACGGTTTGTCGCGGGAGGGTCGCCGGCCGTGGTTTCCGCCGGGCTGAACCCCGCGGCTGGGTGGCCTTCGGCCCAGTCCCCGCCTGCGCGGGCACGGAACCTGTTGCCCACGCAGGCGGGCAATGAGCCGAAGGCTACCGAGACACCGGGTTCAGCCGGTGGCCACAAACGGCGACCACAAACGGTGGCCTCAAACGGTGCCCACTGGCCACAAACGATGGCGACAAACCGGCGGCCGCGAACCGATGGCCGCGAACCAATGGCCGCGAACCGATGCCCACTAACTGGTGGCGACAATCGGGCGGCGACAAACCGGCGGCCGCGAACCGATGGCGCTTGCCGCTGATCGATGGCGCTCACGGTATCGCTGTGCAGGTCTCGCCATGCCGCTGCCGCTTTCACAGCGATGCCCCGACGCCTGCTCTCATCGACGAAATCCCGGAGTCAAGTTCGAAGGAGAATCTCATGCCCACGGTCCACGGTCTTTGCCTCGCGGCGCTCTTCGCGGTCGGCGTGCCCGCAGTCTGCGCCGCGCAGGCCCGCGATAGCCAGCCTGAGCCGCTACCGGTGCGGCAGGTCACGCTCTTTAGCAGTGGCGTATCCTATGTCGAGCGCCGCGGCGCCTTGGACGGCGATGCGACGGTGCCGCTTACGTTCCGCGTCGGGCAGATCAACGACATCCTGAAGTCGATGGTCCTGCTGGACAGCTCCGGCAGCGTCCAGCCCGCGACGTACACCGCGCGGGATCCGATCGGCCGGACGCTCCAGTCGTTCGCGGTAGACGTGAGCGGCGATACTACGTTCCAGCAGATCCTTACACAGCTCCGCGGCGCACGCGTAACGGTCGAAGCGCCGAACGTTCCACAAGTAACGGGACGCATTGTCAGCGTCGAGGAGAAGGAGGTCGCCAGGGCAGACGGAAAGCCGGTCACTGCGCTCTTCCTCAACGTACTGACCGAGCCGGCCGAGGGCAAGGACTCGGCCCTGGTCGCACTGCGCCTCGACGGCGAGCGGCAGGTACGGTTTCTCGATGAGCGGATCAACCGTGAGTTCCAGAGTGCGCTCGGCCTGCTTGCCACAGGCGCCGACGATCAGCGCCGCACGGTGACGCTCCACTTTGCCGGCAATGGGCGCCGAGAAGTCCGGGTCGGCTACGTCGTGGAGGCGCCGATCTGGAAGATGAGCTACCGGCTGCTGGTCGGCGGCACGGCGCCGGGGCAGGCTGCCGGCCGTCCCTATCTGCAGGGGTGGGCGATGGTGGAAAACACGTCGGATGAGGACTGGAAGGAGATCAAGCTCTCGCTCGTCTCCGGCCGGCCCGTCTCCTTCATCGAGGACCTCTGTCAGCCGCTCTATCTGCACCGTCCGGAGGTCGCGCCGGACGTGATCGCCTCGACGATGCCGCAAACTCACGACGGCGATCTCGGTACCTTCGTCACGCCGCTTAGAAAAGCCAACGCTGAGGACGCCTCCAGAGCGTTAAGCCAGGCGTTCGGCACGGTAGACGGCAGCGCAAAGAGTCCGTTCAGCGGTCTTGTCGGCGGCAATGGTGCCAACCAAAACAGCACGAACGGCAGGCAGCAGAGTCGGGCCGCGGGCGGTTTCGGCGGAGGGCGGCCGGAGCCGGGCGGCGCCCGTCCCGCCGGCGAAAGGGGCGAGCCGGGACCGGCGGATGCGCCCGCGCCACCTCAGAAGCCGGCCGAAATCGCGGAGTTGCTGCGGAGGTCGGTGGTGGCACAGGCTGCCGGCGAGAAGGCCGGCGCGCTCTTCCAATACAACGTCAGCGCGCCGATCACGCTGCCGCGCCAGCAAGCCGCGCTGATTCCCGTCGTCGCCCGGGACGTGGAGGCGGACAAGGTGCTGCTCTTCAACGCGGACGCTGGCCAGCGCTTTGCTCTCGACGCCGTCCGCGTGCACAACGTAACCGGCCTGCACTTGAAGGGCGGCCCGGTCACGCTGTTCGAGGACGGCGTCTATGCCGGCGACGCGCGCATGGAGGACATTCCGCCGGGCGACACACGGCTCCTCTCCTACGCCGTGGACCTGACGGTGGAGTGCGAGCGGCAGGCGACAGCTGGTTCGAATACCGAGACGACCTTCACCCTGAGGCGCGGAGTGCTGCAGGTCTCCATCCGCAGCCGGATCGAGACGACCTACTCGATCAAATCGAAGGCGGACAAGCCGAGGACGGTCCTGG
>Ga0070735_10003190_pt1 | contig 14463 bp, 7 predicted proteins | sample Coa_R1_FD_66443 | JGI IMG/M metagenome (GOLD analysis project Ga0070735, IMG submission 66443) | Surface soil microbial communities from Centralia Pennsylvania, which are recovering from an underground coalmine fire - Coalmine... | ecosystem: Environmental > Terrestrial > Soil > Unclassified ...
ACGGCGTCGTGAATCGTGCCAGGGGCCACTTCGAGCGTATCGGGATTCGAGTTTGTGGCTTCCGTGTGGCCCGGCCGATCCGCATGGCGTGGGCCTGTCAAGCGCTTGTCTCCTCAAATTGGCCCTTGGTCGCTTCGATCTGAATCAGCGGATTGTAAGAGTGCAGGGGTTTCGCGGGCTCGTTGAGGAGTGCCAGCGCATCTGGGTCGGCGTAATTTCCGGAAAACGTGGCCTTTATCGTGGCGAAAAGGCCGCGAAGACCGCTGAAGGTGTGGTCAACCGCCGAGGCTTCGTAGCCGCTGTGAACCATGCAGTTGGCGCACTTCGGATTTCCGGATTCCGTCCCGTAATTCTGCCACTCGGTTGTTTCCAGCAATTCCTGGAAGGAGTCGGCATAACCGTCCTGGAGCAAATAACAAGGCTTCTGCCAGCCGAAAACGTTGTAGGTGGGCATGCCCCAAGGCGTGCAGGCATATTGTTTTTTGCCCATGAGGAATTCGAGAAAAAGAGGAGACTGATTGAACTGCCAGCTCTTTTTGCGGTTGGAAAGGATGGCGCGGAATGTGCGGCGCGTACGTGCGCGTCCCAGGAAGTGCTTTTGATCCGGAGCCTTATCGTAGGAGTAGCCCGGGGAAAGCATCATGCCTTCGACGCCCAGCTCCATCATTTCGTCGAAAAACTGGCGGACGCTGTTGGGATCGGCGCCGTCAAAAAGGGTGGTATTGGTGGTGACGCGGAAGCCGCGCTTGAGAGCTTCCTTGATGCCGTCGACGGCGAGATCGTAGCCGCCTTCGCGGCAAACGGAAAAATCGTGATGTTCACGCTGGCCGTCCATGTGGACGGAGAAGGTCAGATACTTGCTCGGCTTGAAGAGGTCCAGCTTTTCTTTCAGAAGCAGCGCATTGGTGCAGAGATAGATGTATTTCTTGCGCGCAACCAGGCCCTCGACGATCTTGTCGATCTGCGGGTGCATTAGCGGCTCGCCGCCGGGGATCGAAACCATGGGCGTGCCGCATTCGTCGACGGCTTTGAAGCACTCTTCGGGGCTCAATTCCTTCTTGAGGATATGCGCGGGATACTGAATTTTGCCGCAGCCGGCGCAGGCCAGATTGCAGCGAAATAGCGGCTCGAGCATCAGCACAAACGGATAGCGCTTGCGCCCTGCAATTTTTTGCTTGAGGACGTAGGTTGCCACTGTCCACATCTGTGAAATCGGTACCGGCATTTATCCTGCTTACGAACGGAGTAAATAGGGGCATACGGCGCGCCCCTCAGCAGAAGCTATTGTACCGAAAATCAGCACGGTCTGCTTGCGTGGTTTTCGTGAGATGCAAGGAGGCGTTCTTTCGTGGCATGGGGCTTTGGTGGCCCGGAACGTGCTATCTCATTGCATGGCCGGAGCTTGTGTGCTCCCCGCAGGCGTAGAATCAAGCTATCTCAGAAGCTTTAGAACCCTAGGGATTATGTCCCGAGAAAACCTCCTATCTTTGTTTGGGGAATTCGAGCGCCATAGCAACGACGTTGCGTTCGTGCAGCGGCGCGGCTATCGCCGCGAGACGTGGACGTACCGCAAGATCGCTGGCCTCGGCATCGCGTGCGCTCTGGCGCTGAAGGAGCGCGGCATCAAGACTGGCGATCGCGTGTTGCTGTGGGGGCCGAATAGCGCGGAATGGACCGCGGCTTTCTGGGGCTGCTTGCTGCGCGGTGCGGTGGCTGTACCCATGGATGACGGCGCCACTCCCGATTTTGCTGGACGCGTGGCACGGGACGCCGGTGTACGGTTGATTTTCTCCTCGCGCGAAAAAGCTTTGAGTGTCCCCGCCATTCCGGGACTGGCATTGGAGGATTTAGCCGACACCTTGTGGGGGGCAGGGGTCGCTGTCTCCTCGTCGGCGAGCGGGCAGCGGAAAAGGGCCGCCTATGAAAGCCTTGCCGACGAGCCAATCACGAGAAATCACATTGCACAGATTCTTTTTACTTCGGGCACGACGGCGGAGCCGCGCGGCGTCGTCTTGACGCATGGAAATTTTTTGGCGAATCTCGAGCCGCTCGAACGCGGCATCGATCCTTATCGCGCGTATGAGCGATGGTTTCATCCGTTGCGATTCGTGACGCTGGTGCCGCTTAGCCACGTCTTTGGACAGTTCATGGCGCTGTTTGTGCCGCCGCTGCTGGGAGCGACGGTAGTTTTCGAGCATTCCGCGAATCCTTCTGAGATCATTCGAACCGTGAAGCGCGAGCGAGCCACGGCACTGATCGCGGTTCCGCGCATGCTCGATGCTTTGCATGCGGGAATCAAACGAGATTTTGAAGCGCGGGGACAGAGCGCATGGCTTAAGAAAGCTTTCGCCTCCGCGAACGGCAAGAAATTTCTGCGCCGGGCGTGGCGGTTTCGCCGAATCCATCGCCGATTCGGGTGGAAATTCTGGGCGTTTATTTCCGGCGGAGCGGCGCTCTCCACCGAAACCGAAGAGTTTTTCAAACGGGTGGGCTACGCGGTGGTGCAGGGCTACGGCATGACGGAGACGGCGTCGTTGATCAGCTTAAATCATCCCTTTCGCGCTACCGAGGGTTCGATTGGAAAAGTTCTTCCGGGCCGGGAATTCCGTCTGGCCGAGGACGGCGAGATTTTGGTGCGCGGCGAAAATGTTGCGAGCGGCTATTGGGAAGGTGGAGCGGTCCGCCCAGGAGTGCGCGATGTCGAAAATTGGCTGAGGACCGGGGATATCGGGGAGATGGATACCGAGGGGAATCTCCGGTTCAAGGGGCGCAAGAAAAACGTGATCGTTACGCCTGCGGGACTGAATGTTTATCCCGAGGACGTGGAGGCGGCGCTTCGTAGACAACCCGGGGTACGCGATTGCGTGGTCGTTCCGGACCCGCGCGGCGGTAACGCCGAGCCGTTCGCCATAGTGTTGATGGACAATGGGACAGAAAGCAGGGCTCAGCATTTGCGAGAGGCGATTGAGAATGCCAACGCTTCGCTCGCCGAATACCAGCGCGTGCGTCGATGGGTTGTGTGGCCAGAGCCTGATTTTCCGCGCACGCCGACCGGCAAGCCGCGGCTGAGCCTCATCACTGCGCGTGCGGCAGAATTGTTCATTGGCTCGTCGTCGGCAAACGCGCGGGCTGGCACTCTCGATGATTTGCTAGCGAAGTTTTCAATCGCAAAAGGATCTTCAGAAAAGTTAGAGAAGGAGTTGAATCTTACTTCGCTCGACCGTGTGGAACTGATGAGTGCGCTCGAAGAGCGATTCCAAGTTGAGCTAAACGAAACGTCCTTTGCGGGAGTAAGAACCGTTGCGGATGTGCAGCGCCTTCTGCAGCATCCCGCAGCGCATCGCACGGAGTATGTTTATCCGCGGTGGACGCAACGGGCGCCGGTGCGCTGGATCCGGCTGGCCGTCTACTACGCGCTGGTGTGGCCAGCGACGCAAATTCTTGGGCATCCGAAGATTGTTGGACGAGAGAACCTGCGCGACGTGCGCGGGCCGGTGCTCATCGTTTCCAACCACATCACGCGCCGCGCCGATATTGGACTTATTCTCGCCGCGCTCCCGCGGCGTTTTCGTCACCGTCTTGCGACAACCATGGCCGGGGAGACTCTGCAAAATATGCGCCGGCCGCCGCACGACTGGTTTTTCGTGAAACGCTGGTCCTACTACTTCGGCTACTGGCTTGCCACGGCACTCTTCAACGTGTTCCCACTGCCGCAGCATTCGGGCTTTCGCGAGAGTTTTCGTTTTGCCGGTGAATCCGCCGACCGCGGGTACAACATCCTTGTTTTCCCGGAGGGCGAGGTCAACAATTCCGAGGATGGCCGCATGGCCGCTTTCCAGAGTGGGATTGGTTTGTTAGCAGAAAACCTCCGCCTTCCCATTATTCCGATGCGACTCGACGGTGTTTGGCAGATGAAGCGCGAACGACGCCGCCTCGCTCACTTCGGTGAAATTACGGTACATATTGGCGCGCCGATCAGATTTCCTTCCGACACGTCCCCCGAAGAGATCGCACGCTCGTTGGAGTCGCGAGTCATTTCGTTGTGAAAGACCGCCATTGGGAGCCGCAGCGCTGCCGAAAAGCATGGCGATGGGTTCTGTGGCAAAATAGAGGGTTGTCTAAGATGGATTTATGGCTGACCGTACAATCATGGCGTTGGAACGCCCCGGAAAACCTGTCAAGGGTTCCAAGAAAACTGCAGCGAGTAATGAACGGCGCGAGCGAGTTTTTGACGCTTTTCGGCGTTGGGGCTATCTCGATGCTACGCTGGATCCGCTTGGCGTTTTTCAGCCGCTGAAGAGCGCCAATTTGGAGCTGACTGGCGAGGCTGCCGAGGAAGCACGTCGCATCTACTGCGGAAACATTGGCGCGGAATTCATGCACCTACCCGAGCCAAAGAGGCGGCGATGGATTGCGGAGCGCATCGAGGGGCCCGAGCTGGAAGTTAACCAGGAAAAGATTCTCGAGCGGCTGGTGCGGGCGGACCTTTTCGAGCAGGTGCTTCAGGCTCGCTATTTGGGCACGAAGCGTTTTTCGCTGGAGGGCGTCACTTCGCTGATCCCGCTGCTTGACTCGATCCTCGACACCGCCGGAGATTTTGGCGCGGTGGACTGCATTATGGCGATGAGCCATCGCGGCCGTTTAAATGTGATGGTGCACGCCGCGTGCAAATCGCCGCATGAAGTGGTTGCCGGATTCGAAGACGTTGATCCGCGGAGCGTGCTGGGTGCGGGGGACGTGAAATATCACATAGGCGCGACCGGCGTATACACAACTACGGCGGGCAAGCCCATCAACATGCATCTGGTTTCGAATCCCAGCCACCTCGAGGCGGTCGATCCGGTGGCTATGGGCCGGGCGCGCGCCAAGCAGACGCGCCACGGCGTGGATGGGCCGATCATTGACCGGACACCGGCTACGCTCAACAAAGTCTGGCCGATCATCATGCACGGCGACGCGGCGTTTGCCGGTCAAGGCATCTTGGCGGAAACGCTGAATCTCGCGGACTTGAAGGCTTACACTGTGGGCGGCACGGTGCAGATCGTTGTAAACAATCTGATCGGGTTCACTACGCAGCCCTACCAAGAGCATTCTTCGCGCTTCGCTTCGGACATTGCGAAGCGACAGAGTATTCCTGTGTTTCATGTGAACGCGGAAGATCCCGACGCGGTGGTACGCATCGGGAAGCTTGCGGCGGAGTATCGTGCGACGTTTGGCAGCGATGTGGTGGTGGACATCATCGGTTATCGGCGCCATGGGCACAGCGAAGTGGACGATCCCACCATTACGCAGCCGGTGCTCTACGAGCGCATCAAGAACCATGCGCCGCTGTGGAAGATTTACGCGGAACGGACCGGTATCGATGCTTCGCTGATCGTCGAAGGAGTGAAAAAAGAATACGAAGTGGAGCAGGAAAAAGCCGGGCAGCTTACGAAGATCCCGCATTTGCGGAAACTGCCGGACTATTGGTCGCCCTATACGCACGGGAAATACGACCCCGCGTACGAAGTTGACACAGGGCTGACTCAAGAAAAGCTTGCGGAACTCACGGACGGGCTGGTGCGCGTACCTGCCGGTTTCCATTTGCATCCGAAAATCGCGAAACTACTGGAACAGCGCAGCGAGATGGGGCACGGCAAGCGCGCCATCGATTATGGTTTTGCGGAGGCGCTGGCACTGGGTTCGCTCGTGCTCGAAGGCAATCCCGTCCGGCTTACTGGCCAGGACACGCAGCGCGGGACGTTTAATCAGCGGCATGCTGTGCTGATCGATACGGAGAACGAGCACAATTACCTGACGCTTTCGCATCTCTCGCGGCAGCAGGCTTTTTGCGAGATTTACAACTCTCCGCTTTCCGAAGCGGCTTGCGTGGGATTCGAATACGGCTTCAGCCGCGACTATCCGGAGGCGCTAGTTATGTGGGAGGCGCAGTTCGGAGATTTCGCGAATGGCGCGCAGGTGATCATCGATCAGTTTCTGAGTGCCACGGAAGACAAGTGGAATCTGCCAAGCGGGCTGGTGCTTTTGCTCCCGCACGGTTATGAGGGGCAGGGGCCGGAGCATTCCAGCGCGCGCATTGAGCGTTTCATGCAGCTTGCCGCGGAAGACAACATTCAGATTTGCCAGCCTTCGACGGCCGCGCAATATTTCCATATGTTGCGCCGGCAAGCCCTGCGTGTTTGGCGCAAGCCGCTCGTCGTTTTCACGCCGAAGAGCATGCTGCGGCATCCGGACGCCAGTTCGAACATTGAGGACTTCACGCGGGCGCGATTCCTGCCGCTTGTTCCCGATCGCGAGGTGCAGGACGCAAAGCGCATCTTGATCGCCAGCGGGAAGGTCGGCCACGAACTTCGTGGAGAACGCCGCCGTCGCAAGGATACCGGCACAGCCATCTTTTTCCTTGACCAGCTGTATCCGCTGCCGCGCACCGAAATCGTCGCAGCGCTTGCCGAGCATCCCCATGCGCGAGAGATCGTGTGGGTGCAAGAAGAGCCGGCGAACATGGGCGCGCTGTTCTACATATTGCCGAGGCTCGAACGTCTGGCACAAGCCAAGAGTCTCCAAGTTCGCTCGGTGAAGCGCTCGGCCAGCGCAAGCCCCGCGACTGGTTCAGCCAAGGCGCATGAACTTGAGCAAAAAACGCTGCTGGCCCTGGCATTCACGACCTCGAGCAGAAGCTGAGCGTTTCAAAGAGCGTTCACATTCCATTCACATTCATGTTATCCCAGCGTTACACGCGCGCTGCCACAATGAGCCGTGCTACGCACATCTCACCGTGACTCCACTCTCGCAACCTCCTATCGCATTTCTCCGGCGTACGGTAGACTTTCGCCAAGCCGGCGAGCGGAACGTGCCAACCTTATGAAACGCGTATTAATCATCGAGGACGACAAGGACATCGTCGAACTCGTTCGCTATAACCTCGCCAATGAAGGATTTCAGGTCAGCGCCGCTTTCGACGGCAGCGTCGGCTTGAACACCCTCAAGAAGACGCCGCCTGATTTGCTGCTGCTCGATCTCATGCTCCCGAAACTTTCCGGGCTGGAAATTTGCCGGGAAGTTCGCCGCGACGATTCCTTGAATCGTCTGCCTATTTTGATGCTCACGGCGCGCGGCGATGAAGCTGATCGTGTTGTAGGCCTCGAGATGGGCGCTGATGATTACGTGACCAAGCCTTTCAGCCCGCGCGAGCTTCTAGCGCGCGTGAAGGCGTTGCTCCGCCGCGCGGAGCCGCCTGCTGATTCGCCGCGGGTCATCGAGATCGGCAGGCTGGCGATCGATCCGGCGTCTTACCGTGTGAGCCATTCCGGGAAGGCCGTTCCGCTTAGCACGCTCGAATTCCGGCTGCTCTATTACCTTGCTTCGCGCCCGAACCGGGTCTTCACGCGGGATCAGTTGCTTGATGCCGTGTGGGGAACGGATCGTTTCGTGACTCCGCGCAGCGTGGACGTATACGTCCGCCGGTTGCGCGAAAAAATCGAAAGCGATCCGGAGAATCCCGTTCATCTGAAGACCGTGCGCGGCGCGGGGTATTTGTTCGAAACTCGTGCGGCTTAATCTCTTCTGGAAATTCGCGTTCTCTTTTCTTGCGCTGCTGGCGAGCGTTCTGCTTGCGGTGGACTTTTTCGCGGAGCGTGCGCTTCGTAGCGACTACGAACGCACCGGCTTCGAAAAACTCGCCGCCATCGCGCGCATCGCGCAAACGCGCCCTCCCCAATGGACATCTGCCTCACCCGGACATCCCGAGGATCTCTCAGGCTTGCGCGATTGGGTATCGCAGATGGCAGCCAGCGGCGCACGCGTCACGGTGATCGACGCCGATGGCCGGGTGCTTGCCGATTCGGAATCCGAAGTGCAAACCATGGAAAACCATGCCACCCGCCCGGAGGTCGTTGAGGCCCGGGCAAATGGAGAAGGGCGCTCGATACGCCATAGCGTCACCATCAATCGCGATCTTCTGTACTACGCGGTGCGCCAAAATGCATCCGGGGGACCGTCCACTATTTTGCGCTTTGCGCTTCCACTGGAAACCGTCGACGAAGTTCTTGGCTCGTTCCGGCGCAGGCTTTGGCTCGCGTCCTTCCTCATTCTGCTGATTGCGGGTGGAATTTCTTTGTTGTTCTCTCGCAGTTTTACGGGCCGCGTCGAACGGCTGAAGGACTTTTCCCGCCGCGTCGCCGAGGGTGATTTCCGCCCGCTGCCTCGGGACGGTTCGGGCGACGCGGTGGAAGCTCTCGGCATTTCGCTAAACCGGACGGCGGCTCGTCTGGACCGTACCATCCAAACCTTAACGGAAGAACGTAATCTTTCCGCCGCGATTCTGGGCAGCATGGTCGAAGGTGTTGCGGTCGTGAATGGTTCGGAGCGGCTGGTGTTTGCTAACCCTGGCTTTGCGGAGATTCTCGACTTGGATGTGCCGCCAACCTCGGGCAGCGCCCTCGTGGAAGTGGTTCGCCAGACGGAGCTGCTGGAAGCCGTCCGCCAGGTTCTCGGTGGCGAGCCGCGCGTGCAATCCGAAATTGTCACAGGCACGCTGCGGCAGCACTATTTCGCAATCACCGTTGCCGCCGTTCGCGCTGGAGAAACAAGCGGCGCCGTCGTGGTGCTGCATGACATTACCGAGCTGCGTCGGTTGGAACGCGTTCGCCGCGATTTTGTGGCCAATGTCTCGCATGAATTCAGGACGCCGCTCACCGCCATTCAGGGATTCGCCGAAACGCTTCTCGCAGGCGCCATCGACGATTCGCAAAACCGCACGCGCTTCCTCGAAATCATTCTCGAGCATTCCCGTCGCTTGGCCCGCTTGACGGAGGACCTGCTGGTACTCTCCAAAATGGACGCCGAGCGCCTTGAGCTGGAAGTTCGCCGTCTCAGCGTTTCTCAACTGATCGAGAGCTGCCTGGAGACGGCGCAGCGCCGTGCTCTTGAAAAGGACCTGAAAATCTCCGTGGAAATGGCGCAAAAGCTGCCGGACATCGCCGGAGACCGCCGCCGGCTTGCCGAAGTTCTGCAGAATCTGCTCGACAACGCCATTCAATACACGCTACCCGGCGGGCAGATTATCGTTAGCGCGAAAACTGGAGAAGACGAAGTTGTTCTAACGGTCTCCGATACGGGTATCGGCATTCCGAAGGCCGACCAATCACGCATCTTCGAGCGCTTCTATCGTGTCGATGTCGCCAGGTCTCGCGAAGCCGGAGGGACGGGTTTGGGTCTGGCTATTGCTAAGCATCTGGTGGAGGTGCATGGCGGCCGGCTGTGGGTGGAAAGCGAGATTGGTCAGGGTTCGCAATTCCATTTTTCGGTCCCGCTCTTTGACCCGGAGCATCCAGCGCAGCGTTCCGTTTCAAGCGGAGCGGCTGGGCGGGGCAGCGGCGGTGGACAGTAGTCTTCGTCCTCCTGCTGCAAGCCCACCGACGGGGCATCGCGTCCAGGCTTTACGTCTTACTCAACGTCGCGGCTCGACGCCGAAACCGCTTGTAACCCGCTGATTCACCGCATGTTCATCTATTTGTGAACAAACCGTAACTATTCCTTTGCCAGAATATCGACTACGAGCAGGGGTGTGACGCTAGCTCCCGGCTTCGGAAGGGGAATCATGGCAAGTTCCGCTGGACTGACGGAAGCGGTTCTCTACGAGACACTCGTCAATTATCTCGTCTCGATGGCACGTACCGTCGAAGGTGCGATGAATCGCGCCTTGGATGCCATCGTTGGCGTCAACGATTCGCGCACGTGGGCCCTGCCGGGCGAAGTTTTTCTCCTCGAGCCGCGCCTCAACGAAATGGAAATTGTTATCGATGAGCATGCCATCCGGCTGCTCCGCCGCGGTTCGTTCTCGGACGATGAAGTGCGCCTCATCGTAGCTACACTCAAAATCACCAATGATCTCGAGCGCATCGGCGACTTGGCTGTGAATCTCGCCGAGTGCGTCATCTCCCTTCGTGACATGCCTGGCGCACAATTGCCCGAAGAATTAGCGCCCATGACTTCGGCCGTGCGCACCATGGTCAGCAAAAGCCTTGGCGCCCTGATTTTTCGCAACGTCGAAATGGCCGGGCAGGTTCTGCAAAGCGACGACGTCGTCGATCAGTACCGCGATCGCATCTTCGACCAGCTCATGCAAAGCATGACGCAGCAAGCCGCTCTGGTTAGCCCGGGAATGCAGTTCATTCTCGCCACCAGGCATCTCGAGCGCATTGCCGACCATGCCACGAACATTGCCGAGGACATCATTTTCTGGGTACGCGGACTCGATGTTCGCCACGGCCGCGGGCTCGCCCTCAACGCGGAAGGCGGCGCACAGACGCCATCAGCCGGCGAAGAGGTCATCGAGAATTCACAGGCTCTTCATTCGGAAGTGACCGCGGGCTGCGATACTCAACGAGTTTAGTCTTCGTTCCACGTCCTACCACGGGGATCGGCGCACCCCTGGCTCCGATCCCCTTCTCCCCTCTTCAGCAAGCTACAATTGCAACTCGGCGGAAGCATCCTCTTGACCCTGACGGACAGTCCAACTATTGTGAATTGAAGTGGCTTGCGCGTTCAAACTCGATCTGTTGCCCGAACGTGGCGGAAACCGTCACGCTTGGATGTGCGTGCTACTGGCGTTTTTGTTTCTGTATAACCCGTACCTGAGCGCCCCGGGCTCAACCGGCGGGCTAAACATCGAACATCCGGCAAGCCACCGCGCCACGGTGGGATCTTCGGAGCTGGAGCGCTACTCCCCCACAGTGGATGAACGCGTCCATGTATCTGTAGTTATTTTTTTCGCGACTTTTCTTTCATTTCCGGTGCATGCGGCTTCCCCCTCCTTCCCTATTCAGCGCTCGGAACTCCCGCTTCCGCAAAAGTTTTTGTGCGCCAGTTTGTGGTTCCGTCCGCCGCCCGCTCTCTAATTCTTTTCCGATTGCTTAAGGTTTCGACTCGCTGCAACCGGATGAACTCTGTAGTAGTCCATTAAGTAGGCCCATTCTCTGGTTCCATGGGTTTTCCGGCGCAAACGCGACTCCGCGACGCCGGCCCCCAAATCATTAGGACTTCTTATGACTGCAAAAAAATGGATTCTCGTCCTCGCCGTTCTCCTCGCTGCCGGGCTTCTCGCCCGGCACTGGGTAAGCCGTACCGCCTCCGAGGCGGATGACAAGGACCATCCGGTCGCTGACACAGCCAACGTAACCGCCGCTGTCGCGCACGCGGAACGCCGCACGATTGCCAATCGGCTGACGATCTCGGGTGAGTTCAAGGCATTTCAGGATGTCGATGTTCACGCCAAGGTCGCAGGCTACATCAAGGTGATTTATGTCGATGTCGGCGACCATGTAAAGACTGGTCAGACCCTCGCGGTGCTGGAAATCCCGGAGTTGGCCGCGCAGCTTGTAGGCGCAGATGCCACGGTACGCCGCGCGAAGGAAGAAATCGGGCGCGCCGAGGGCGATTTGGAGCGAGCAAGATCCACTCATTTCGCCATGCACTCGGCCTACACGCGCCTCAGCGATGCGGCTAAGACCCGCGCAGGACTCGTGGCCCAGCAGGAATTGGACGACTCTCAGGCCAAAGACCTGGAGGCCGAAGCGCAAGTTTCCAGCGCCAAGTCGGCGCTTTCCGCCGCACAGCAGGAACTCCAGGTGGCCCAGGCAAACCAGAAGCAGGTGTCAGCGCTTTCGGACTATGCGCGCATAACCGCACCTTTCGCCGGCGTCATTACCAACCGCTACGCAGACACCGGGGCGCTCGTGGCGGCCGGCACCTCGACGAGCACGCAGGCAATTCCCATCGTGCGAATTGCTCAGATTTCGGTGCTGCGGCTGGTTTTGCCGATTCCAGAATCCGTTGCCGGACAGATTCATTTGGGTGACCCGGTGAAAGTCCGCGTGCAGGCGCTGAATCAGGACATCGAAGGCAAAGTCTCGCGCTTCGCCGATTCTCTCGATGTGCAAACTCGGACGATGGAGACGGAAATCGACTGCCAGAATCGCGATGGCCGGCTGCTCCCTGGAATGTATACCGATACTCAATTGTTGCTGCGCGAAAAAAAGAACGCGTTGACGGTTCCGTTGCAGGCCGTTGTTCGCAGCGGTGATGACGCTACGGTTCTTGCCGTCAGCGCGCAAGACGTTCTGGAAGAGCGTCACATCAAGCTCGGCCTGGAGGACAATTCGCGCGTTGAGGTGCTCTCTGGTTTGTCAGATGGCGACCGCGTGGTGATCGGCAATCGCAGCCAGTTTCGCACCGGCCAGAAAATCCAGCCAAAGGAAGTCAACTCGCAGGACAACAGCTCGGCGGGAGGGAATTGATGTCCGGGTTCTCGATCAAATACCCATTCTTTATCGTCGTGATCTGTCTGGTCATCGTCATCGTTGGGGCCGTCACCCTGGTTCGCATGCCCGTTGATCTTTTCCCTCCCATCAATATTCCCGTCGTGGTCATCGCCACTTTTTACTCCGGCATGCCTCCGCAGCAGATCGAAACCAACATCACCAATCCTTTTGAACGCTGGTTCACACTGGCCAGCGGCGTGGATCATATCGAATCGCGATCGCTTCCAGGAGTAAGCCTTATCAAGATTTACTTTCAACCTGGTACCAATGCGGATGCGGACCTTAGCACAGTCTCAAATCTCGCCATGGCCGACCTGCGCCGTCTTCCTCCCGGCACCCTGCCGCCGGTAGTCTTGAAATTTGACGCCTCCAGCTTGCCGGTATGCTTGATTACCCTCAAAGGTCAAGGTCTCGACGAGACGCAACTCCACGATCTCGGCCAATATACCGTTCGGAATCAGATTGCTAATGTCCCCGGAGCTTCCGTGCCGCAGCCCTTCGGGGGCCGGTACCGCCAAATCATGGTGTATGTCGATCCCCTTAAACTTGAAGCACACCAATTGAGCCCCATGGACGTTGTGCGCCAGGTCAACGAGGCCAACCTGATTTTGCCGGCCGGCGACGTCAAGATTGGACCGTTCGATTACAACCTTTATTCAAATAGCCAAGCTCCTTCCGCAGCGGCCATCAACAGCATGCCGCTCAAATCCGTGGGGCAATCCTCCGTTCTGGTCGGCGACGTCGGAAAGGCAGTGGACGCGGAGGCTATCCAGACCAACATTGTGCGTGTAGATGGCCAGCCTTCTGTCTATCTGCCAATTCTCAAGCAAGGCGGCGATACAAACACAATCGCGGTGGTCGATGGCATCAAGGACGCCCTCACCCACCTCGTTGACATTCCCAAACAACTGACGGCAAAGGTGGTCTTCGACCAATCCATCTTCGTAAAGACGGCGATCTCTAACCTGCTCCGCGAAGGTGGCATCGGCTTGGTCCTTACCGGTGTAATGGTTTTGCTCTTCCTCGGAAGCCTTCGGGCTACCGCAGCCGTTTTTCTATCCATACCGCTTTCGGCGTTAGCTACCTTTTTGGCTCTCGGCGGAGGAGGCGGCTCGGTCAACACTATGGTGCTCGGAGGGTTGGCTCTCGCTTTCTCCCGCTTGATCGACAACTCCGTCATCGTCTTGGAAAACATCTTTCGGCACCTCGAGCTCGGCGAATCACCGGAAGTGGCCGCTGAGACAGGCGGCCAGGAGGTGGGACTCGCTGTTCTTGCGGCCACGATAACCACCTCGATCGTATTCTTCCCCGTCGTGTTTCTTTACGGCGTAAGCCGGTTTCTTTTCGTCGCGCTGGCTCTCGCGGTGATCCTTTCCCTCTTCGCATCCTATTTCGTGGCCATGTCCGTGGTGCCGCTTTTTTGCGCGAAACTCGTAAAGCGCCATCAGGCGGACGAAGAAGTTGGACAAGGCTCCGTTGGTGCACGGTTGGGAGTTATCACTCACAAATTTAATTCTTACTTCGAAAAAATGCTCGGCAAATACGATCGCACGCTGAGCACTTCGCTTTTGAGGCCCGTCGCGACAGTGGCCGCTCTCGCGGGCGGCTCCCTCCTGTGTCTTGCGCTTTATCCACTCCTTGGAGTTTCGTTCTTCCCTCGGACGGACCCCGGCCAATTCGTCATTAATCTGAAGGCGCCTTCGGGAACTCGCGTCGAGTTGACAGAGGATTACGTTAATCAGGTGGAAGAACTTATCCGCCAAGTTGTGCCCCCGAATGAGCTCCAAATCATCGTCTCCAACATCGGCATCACTACGGATTTTTCCGCGATCTACACGCCGAACTCCGCGTCACACACGGCTTTCGTGCAGGTCAGCCTCAAGGAGGGCCACAAGGTTGGCAGCTACGAATATATGCGGCGCGTCCGCGATCAGCTTGGCCGACAGTTGCCGCAGCTCACCACCTATTTTCAGTCGGGAGGCCTAGTCGATGCCGTCATCAATCTTGGATTGCCGGCCCCCATAGACATCCAGGTCAGCGGAAACAATCTCGACAAGGTTTATGGTGTGGCCGCAAATATTGCCGTGCCGGTGCGCGCACTGAAGTCCGTCAGCGACGTGCTCATTCCGCAAGACATCGATTA
>Ga0070735_10003191_pt1 | contig 14460 bp, 7 predicted proteins | sample Coa_R1_FD_66443 | JGI IMG/M metagenome (GOLD analysis project Ga0070735, IMG submission 66443) | Surface soil microbial communities from Centralia Pennsylvania, which are recovering from an underground coalmine fire - Coalmine... | ecosystem: Environmental > Terrestrial > Soil > Unclassified ...
GGCCCTTTTGCGGAGGCGCCACCACAGTCACCTTGTGACGTTTGGGCGCCCAAACACGAAAATCGACCGCACCTTCCAACAGCTCGGAACCAATCGGAAGTCGACGGGCCCGCGCCGGACGACATTCTTTCATTCTGGTCTTCCCTGATTGCCATGGGGGGCGCACAGCCGCATTCGCCCGTGGAACGAACGACTCGACTCGTCCGGACCAGAATGCACCTCATGTGCCAATCGCGTTGTATTCCCCGCGGGCCTAGCGGTGAAGGAACTTGCTTCCAATCAACGGCTCGTTCGCATGAACGCCTGCGCCGATTCGCGCGCCGAAAGTCTCAATTCCGTGCGCCGCGGCTGGTCGAAAACGCTCCATTGGGAACGCACCCCTTCCAATCGGGCGACGCGGCCCGAGCGCAAAAGCCGATGGATTGCATAGAGTTGCGCCGAGCCGCGCATGGCACAAATCTTGCGATTCTTCAATCGCGAGGTCTAATAAGGGCGAGGCAGATGGGATGCACCGGCGGCGGAGATCGGGATGAATCGAGGACCTGTGCGACTTGCGATTTGGATGGGCGCGACGCTGTCGGCTGCCGTTGCGCTCGCGCCGGTGCGCGGCGTTGTCGCGCAGCAGGACGGCTCGTCTGATCGCGGCGCCGCCAGCGACGACAACGAGAGCGACGAAAAGAAGGACGATTCGGCGGAAAAGCCTCTACTTACGATCAGGCGAGAATCAAGCGGCGTCGATATCGTTCCAGGACCTTTGTGGGATCCCGCCTGTTCCGGTCCGATTGAACGCGCGCTGAAAATCGCGCAGGTTCACATCAAATTTGGTGTGTTCGAGCATGGAAATGTCCAGGCGTTCGACGACGCAACGCTGTTTCTCGACCTCGCCGGCAAAGAATTGGTTGATAGCGATTGCCGCCGCACGGTCGGCCCTCCGCAAACCATCGAGAGCCTGAGATCCGAAACGGCGCGTATGCGGCGCATCGCCCATCGAACCGTGTTCGGGCGATTCCCGCTGATTCGCGCGCTGGATCTGAACTTGGAGGACGAGCCCGAATCGCAAGTGCGTTTCTATCGAATGCCCGGCGAAGCGCGTCGCACCGCCGTTCGCGAAGCGCTGACTCAGATTGGCAAATCGGCATCGACGATGCCTCTGGATGTCATCGTGCTCGTTCCGGGCGAGTCGGGGCAAGACCGTCAGGCCGCGGCCCTGAGCGACCTGGTTGACGCAGAATCGCCGTCGGCCTTCGCAAAGGTGCCGAACTTGATGCTGTTTCTCGGCATGCTTCGGGAGCAGCTCGATCCGATGCCTGCCTGGGATTCCCCCGACCCGGCATTCGACCCTGTCTGCCGCCAGTTTCTGAAGCGCATCAGCCCCGCGAATGAGCTGCGTTCGCTGATGATCGTCATGGTCAGGGAATTCACCGACGAATCCCATGACGGGTACTGGGTACAGGCCCAGCAGAGAACGTTCGAGGCCTCGAGCCTGGAGAAGGCAGAAGACGATTCCTCGAAACTGGAAAACGACAAAGCCCGCATTCATGAAACCTTGGCGCACGATAAGAGCCGCTTCAACCTGGCCATCATCGCCGGCATCGCCGCGCTCTTCCTTTTATCGCTGTGTTGTCATGCAGCCCTATCGATCGCTTCGGCGTCGCATTTCGCGGGGTGGCAGAAGTGGCTGGTCGTCCCCACCTCGGGTTTCCTCATGGGGATGATTTTGATGCCCTTGATCATGCTGACCCTGCAGCGCTGGTTGCCGCCTCCCGACACTCCCGTGCTCAGCGGCGGCTGGTGGCCATGCGCGGCCGGCGCGCTCGCGCTGGTTTTGCCCGCGGGCGTCTTTCGCCTGGGGGCGGGTAGCGCAGGCCGCTATCTGCCCAGCCTCTACTGCCATGGCCGGTGGGGAATCGCATTCGTGCCGGTGGCGCTCGGTGCGGCCGCCGCGTGGATTCGACCGGCGCTATTCGCCTTAGGGTACGGCGGCATTCATGTCGCTATTGCGATCGCAGCGACCGCGGCGCTGCTGGCCTATTGCTTCGGCCGGGCGATCGACGCAGCCGACCAATTTCCCGTGGCGCTGACGCCGCTGGCGCTTGCGCAAGCGCTGCTTTTCGGCGCCGGCGCATTTCTGGGTTCGCCGGTCGTCCTGTGGTCGGTGTCGGGTTCGGCGGCGCTCGTGATCTGCATGCACTGGTTAATCGCCTGGAGGCGCCGCGCGCAACCTCAAAGCAAGGAAGAATCGTCGGCGCGTCGAGACGGGGCGATCGCGCGCCGTCCACGAACGCTCGAGCAGCTCCGCGCAACTCTCGACGAGCCGCATTATCAGCCCCCTCGCGAATTCGAGCGTCTGCGGCGAGGCATCGAGCGATCGGGCGTCACCGAAGCGGTTTGGATCGGCTTCGTGGGACCTGCGGCCGTGGGAAAAACAGCGGCAGCGCGACATCTCATCGGTTTGATGCAAGCCGAACACGATTCGGTGCAAGTGCTGGTGGGCCACTGCACAGAGGGCTCTCCGCCCTATCAGCCCTTCCGCGAAGCCCTCGAGGAGCTGGGAGTCTCCTCCCGATTTCTGGCGGCGCAAGGGGGCAACGTCGACAGCATTTTCGAGCGCTTGGCCGACGAATTGATTCCTTTCTGGGATTTTTTCTCGGTCGACTCGAACGATGAAGGCGACAAAGAGAGCTCTCGCATCGACCTCTTGGCCGGAGTGGCCAATGCACTGCACACATTGGCCCAAAATCAGCGGGTGATCCTGTTTCTCGATGATGTGCAATGGATCGACGAAGGCTCTGCCGCCGTCCTCAAACACCTGCGGGAGAGTTTCGCGCCGGGGAGCGACACTTCGCTGACGATCATCGTCGCCAGCCGCGACCCGAAGGCCGTCGATCAACTGGGTCTCAAAGACACCGTCGTCTCGCTGAGCCCGCCGACCGCGGCAGAGCTCGTGCGGTTCCTCGATCAGAGCCTGGGAATTGAAATTGCTTCGGCCCGCTACCTCGTCAACGCGTTGGGAGTGCTCAGCCATGAGGCGGGGGGCATGTTCTGGCTGATTCGCGCCGTGCGGGAATTGGCTGCCGCCAATGCATTTCGGACCACGCCGAAAGGCTTCGTCTTGCGGCCCGAGTACCTCAAGCGCGGACCATTGCCTGTTCCTGCGGCGATGCGCGCCAAGCTGGCCGAGTCGTTGCGGGCATCGGGGCCTTATCAACCGGTTCTGGAATGCGCGGCGCTTTTGGGCGAGAAATTTCGTGTGGACGACGTCGCCGAATGCCTGGAATTGGACCGCTTGAAACTCTTGCATATCTTGCGGCACCTCGATCGCGAATTGCAATTGGTCCGCGACATCCCTTCCGACCAGGAATGTTACGCCTTTTCATCGACGTTCATGCTGGAAATCGTACGTCAGGAGCTGGGGGTGGGCAGTTCCGGGTCGAAAGAGAAGCATCCTTCTTCGAAAGTCGCGCGCGAGCTGCACGGGAGGATCGCAGGCGTGCTGAAACGCCGAACTCCACGGACGGCCGAGCTGGTCTACGCGACGGCGAGGCATTGCTTCGAGGCGGGAATCTCGCACGCCTCCGAGAGCATCGAGCTTTGCCTCGAGGCCGCGCGGTTGGCCCGCAAGGCTCATGCGACCAAAGATGCGCGGCGCTACCTGGCGATGGCCGAACAATCGGCGCGTCTTGCACGCCGCGTTGTTGATTTCAGCTCTGAAAAGAAGCTGATCGACGCCCAAGAGGCATCGCCCGCCGCCCAAGAGCAGGAAGAGCCGGCCGACCATGCCTCCGACCCCGCCGCCGATTCGGGTACAATCCCCAGTGCCGCGGCGACTCGTCGCTAAAACGGGGCGGAATCATTCCTGGGAGGATTGAGATGCGCAAAGTTGTGGCGGGCCTATTGTATTTCCTGGCGGCCATAGGGCTCGCATCGATCAGTTCCCTGCTTGCCGCCGAGCGCGACGCCGACTTGATCCCCCGCGAGAACGCAAAGCCAGGGGCTCACGATTGGCAGCTCACGCGCGTGGCGCTCGAGAATGTGAACGGAGTTCGCGCGGCCTATATCGAAGGCTATTGTTCGAAGCAGAGCGTAACGAGCGGTGAGGTTCTCGACATCATGGTCTCGACGAACCCGCCGGCAAAATTCCAGATCGAGATTTTTCGCACCGGCTGGTACGGCGGCCGCGGGGCGCGGCTCATGACGACGCTGGGCCCGTTCGAGGGGGTGAAGCAGCCCGATCCTCAAGCCGGTCCCAAAAACCTGCATGAGTGCCGCTGGAAGCCGGCAACGACGCTCACGATTCCGCCCGACTGGCAGAGCGGAGTGTATCTCGGACGGCTCACATGCATTCCGCCGGACGAGAAGACAGCCCCCTGGCAAAGTTACGTGATTTTCATCGTCAAGGACGACCGGCCCGCCGACGTTTTGTTCCAGTGTTCCGACAACACCTGGAACGCATACAACGAATGGCCGAGCAAGTTCTCGCTCTACACGCATCCCAAGGGCAACCAGGGGCCCTGGGCCGACGTGAGTTTTGACCGTCCTTACGGCCGTTACGCCCAGTTCACCAGCGTGATCAACGATCCGCTCTCGATCGGATCGGGCGAATTCCTGCCGTTTGAGTTTCCGTTGAGCTATTTCCTCGAGCAGCACGGCTACGATGTGACATATGTTTCGAACAGCGACATGCTGGCGCCTGAACGGGGGCTTCAGTGCAAATGTTTCATCAGCGTGGGCCACGATGAGTATTGGGACCGCCGGCAATACGACAGCGTCGTCAAAATGCGCGACGCGGGGGTGAGCCTGTTGTTTCTTTCGGGAAACGCCGTCTGCTGGGTGACGCCCTTGCGCGCCGGCGCGAACGGGCAGCCGGCGCGAATCATGTTCCGCGGCGGTCCTTACGGCGGCTACCAGAAATATGCCGTCGAGCGTGAGAGGGACAACGGCCCGTTCCCCGAGCGCGGGCCCGACGAAGGCTATTTAATCGGCGCGCGCAACGTCGAGCCCGTCAACGGCGGCGGCGATTGGATCGTCACCAAGCCGGAGCATTGGCTCTTTGCCGGAACCGGCATGAAGAAGGGAGAACATATTCCCGGCCTCGTAGGATGGGAATATCACGGCGATCCGCCGCAAGACCTCAAGGGCCTGGAAATCGTGGCTGCCGGCACGGCGCTCGTCGGCGGAACGCGTCCGCAGCAGTGGATGGCGACGATTTATCCCGGGCCGAAAGGCAACGTCGTTTTCAATGCGTCGACGATTTTCTGGGCGCAGGGGCTGAGCGATCCGCCGGGCCACACGCTTCCCTGGTCGCATTGGACGCGCCCGCACGGCCCCGATGAGCGAGTGCAAACGATCACGCACAACGTGTTGCGGCGGGCGATCGGGAAATAGGCGGCCCATGGCGCCGTGCCGGGGATGGGTGCACGACGCGCTTTGCGCAACGTGTTCTCGCGGGAACATGCATTTCCCCCCTTTAGCAAGGGGGGGCCAGGGGGGGTCGGGTGAAAAGTTGTACCCGCCGTACGGTGAGCTATCTTCCGGCGGCGGAGTCGGGCATAATATCGAAGCCAATCTCGTGCGTGCGGCGGTTATCACGCTTCATTTCTGCCATGAACGAGGTGTCGAAATGAGCTACGACGACGACTATCCCCGAGCTCGCTCTTCGGCCGCTTCCAATGAAACCGGAATTGCCCCGTCGTACATTGTGGCGCTGATGGTCTGGTTCATTCCGCCGCTCGTCGCAGGAGTCTTGATGCTGGCCCTCAATTTGCGGATGTACCAGAACTTCACGTCGATCAACTATGAGGGCGAAGACTTTCTCAAAGCGGAACACCAAACCGCGTGCGGCTGGCCTTACGTCATGGCCACTCGGGATCCGCAAACTCACAACTGGATCCTGAACGGCTTCGGCGTCACGATCGACGGCATCATCGTACTCGCTGCGGCGTGCATCGTGGGCGCGGCGTTTCGATTCGTCGCGGCCTTCGTCGATTACGACGTCAACCGGCCGATTCAAAGGCAGGTGCACCAGTTGTTTCGACGCAGACCAAAACCGACGCGAACGCGCCCGCGCGCTTCCGGCCCGGTGCGGCGGCGCAGGCCCAATCGCCCGCCTGTCGATTAGCCGCACGAGACGCCATGTTCGCGCTCGCGCGAGTGCCGTAGACTTCGTGAATGCAAAACGATCCGACGTCAAAGTCGCCCGCGCCCGACCGGCGCCGGTTTGTAGTCGCCGTGCTCCGCGATCCTCTGGCTCAAGGACACGCTCGTCACCGAGGCGGGCGTTGCCGAGCTCCGGATTTCATTGCCGAAAGCGGAGATACATTGGTGACGATTGAAACGCTCAAAAAGTTGCGTCGCCCGAATAACCTAAGTCCGTCAAGAAGTCTGGTCGCACCCCAGGCGAACGGGCGACCGGCTGTAAACACCGGCGTGGACGACTGTAACGCTTCGACGTTAGACTAAATAGAGTCTGGATTTCGGCTGAAACGCCGAGGATCCACCGTTAGGGCCAGCGTGAACTTCAGTCGGAAGCCACTCCGACAGAGCAAAGAATGACTGCGAAATCGCCGAGAGATTCACCGTGATAGAACAGCTTTGCCCAAGCCCCGACGCGCTACGCGCTTTCGCTGTCGGCCGCCTGGGGGGCGCCGAATGGGATTCGCTGGCCCAACACGTTGAGGCTTGTGCCGACTGCCAGAATCGCCTCGAGGCCATCGGCGGACCGGGCGACGAGCTCGTCGAGCAGCTCCAGCGGCTCAGTCAACCGCAAAACGTCGCCAATGGCCACGCTGATCGACCTTGGGTAACTTGGGCCGCCGCAGTCAGCTCGCGGTTTGACCGAGTGGCTTCGCAAATCGCCGCCGATGCCGGGCGCGATCTGGCGACCAGGCTCCTCAAGGGACCGATTCGGCTCGACCGCTTTGAGCTGCGCGCCGAACTGGGAGTGGGTTCGTTTGGCTATGTATTTCAGGCCTGGGACCCGCGGCATGCACGACTTGTGGCGCTCAAGGTGCAGAGAGCGGGGAGCTTCGCCTCGCACGAAGAAGTCGAACGCTTCCTTCGCGAGGCGCGCAGCGCCGCGCAACTCGAGCATCCGGCCATCGTCTCGCTGTATGAGACGGGCCAGACGGAGGAGGGCGTCTGGTTTCTCGTGTGCGAATACATCGACGGCTCGACGCTCGAAGAACGCCTCAAAGCCGGCGCGCTCGATCTGCAAGAAGCGACCGCAATCGCAGCAGACCTTGCCGATGCGCTGCAATACGCCCACGAACACGGGGTGGTGCACCGCGACATCAAGCCGTCGAACATCATTATCGACCGCGGGCAGCGGGCACACGTCATGGATTTTGGGCTGGCCAAGCGCGATACGGGCGAATTGACGATGACATCCGACGGCCGCGTGCTGGGAACGCCGGCCTACATGTCACCCGAGCAGGCAGCCGGCACGTCGCACCAAGTCGATGCACGCAGCGATATTTACAGCCTGGGAGTCGTGCTTTATGAAATGCTCTGCGGCGAGAGGCCCTTTCACGGCAATCGCCGGCTTTTGCTGTTGCAAGTGCTGGAAGACGATCCGCGGCCCCCGCATCATGTCAAGCCGGGCATTCCCCGCGATCTGGAGACAATCTGCATCAAGGCCATGCACAAGGCCCCCTCGCGGCGCTACCAAAGCGCTCGCGAAATGGCGGCCGACTTGCGCCGATTTCAGCAGGGCCAGCGCATTCTGGCGCGGCCGATGGGCCAATTTGCGCGGATCGTGCGTTGGAGCCGCCGCTATCCGCTGGCCGTCAGCGTGCTGGCGGCCGTGATTTTGGGTTCGGTGGCCGGTCTCTGGTATTTGTCGAGCCTATCGGAATTCTTCGTGCGGCAAACGGCGCTGGAGAGCGCGCGTCTCGAGACGAAGATGCTGGACGAGGTTTGGAGGTTCTACAGCGAGGAGATTGCCGACATCGATCCCATGTTGACGAATGTCACGATCACCGAGAATTATCGAACGGTTCATCCGGCGCTTCCGTTGCCCGCGACGTTCGCGATCGACCTGGGAGAACGCATCAGCCGCCGCAGCCCGGGAATGGAAGTCCGCGTTTACAGCCGCTATCCCTGGCCGGGGCGCAAGCAGGGCGGCCCACAGGGCGAATTCGATGTGGCGGCGCTCGAATGGCTGGAGTCGCATGCGCTGCCCACAGACCAGCCCCCCACCGAATACGCCCGCTTCACCGCCGGCGAGGGGCCGCGAAAGCTGCTGTATTACACCGCGCGGCATATGGAGACGAGCTGCATCGGCTGTCACAACCATCCCGACAGTCGCAGCCCGAAGAAGGACTGGAAGGTGGGAGACGTGGTGGGGGTGCTCAAGATCGTGCGGCCCCTTGACCGCGAAATCGACAACACGCGCAACGGATTGCGGGGAGCGTTTACGCTGATGGGAACGATCTCGACGCTGCTACTGGTTGCCAGCGGCGCAGTCATCGTGATTGCCCAGCGCCGGCGAAAGGCGGCCGCAAAATGACGGCAAAGCGGCCTTGTGACGATGACGTTCCGGCGGGCTCGACATCGCGAAGCCTGCTGGCTGACGCGAGACAGGCCGACGCGGCGGCTTGGGAGCGTCTGGCGCGTCTTTACGCCCCGCTGGTCGCTTCGTGGTGTTACCGCTGGGGCGTTCCCGGCCAGGACGTCGTCGATTTGTTGCAAGACGTGTTCGCAGCCGTGGCGCGGCGACTCGATAGTTTTCGAAAGGATCGTCCAAGCGATACATTTCGCGGCTGGCTGCTCACGATCGCGCGAAACAAGACGCGCGACTATTTTCGCCGCCGCGCTCACGAACCGGCGGCGGCCGGCGGGACCGACGCCTCGCTGCGTTTTCAACAGATTCTGGATCCGCAAGCGGCCGGCGAAGCGCCCGACCTGGTCGACGCCACGATTTCCGACGAGATCCTGCGGAGCGCCCTGGAATCGATTCGCGGCGAGTTCCACGAGCGCACGTGGCGCGCCTTTTGGGGCGTGGTCGTCGAGGGACGAGCGGCCGCCGACGTGGCGGCCGACCTGGGCATGCGGCCCGGCACCGTGCGCGTGTCAAAATCGCGCGTGCTTTTGCGGTTGCGCCGCGAATTGGGCGACAATTGCGATTGAATCGTCGCGTTGCCGCGCGGCGCCTGGCCGCGCGGCCCTCAGGCCAGAATGTCGCGAACGACTCGCCCGTGAACGTCGGTCAGACGAAAATCGCGGCCGGCGTAGCGGTACGTGAGCCGTTCGTGGTCGAGACCTAGCAAATGCAAAATCGTGGCCTGAACGTCGTGCACGTCGACTTTGTTCTCTACAACGTTGAACCCCAGCTCATCGGTGGCGCCATAGGTCAGGCCGGGCTTGATGCCGCCTCCGGCCAGCCAGATCGAATAGGCCTGCGGGTGATGGTCGCGGCCCAACGTATGGCCGAGCGCGGGGTTCGATTGAATCATCGGGGTGCGTCCGAATTCGCCCCCCCAGATGACGAGCGTCTCGTTCAAAAGGCCCCGTTGCTTGAGGTCAGTGACGAGGGCCGCGGAAGCCTGGTCGGTCAACTTGCAATTATTCGTATGGTTGCCCACCAGGTCGTTGTGCGCATCCCAGCCTTCGTTGAAGATGTTCACGAAGCGCACGCCGCGCTCGACCATGCGCCTGGCCAGCAAGCACGCGCGGGCGAATGACGGCTTTTCGGGATCGGCGCCGTACATTTCGAGCGTGGCCTTCGATTCGCTGCCAAAATTCATGAGCTCGGGGGCCGAGACTTGCAGCCGCGCGGCCATCTCGTACGACGAGATGCGCGTGGCGATTTCGGGGTCGCCTTCGACCTCGAGTCGCTGCCGGTTGAGAGCGCCGACGAGGTTGAACGAATCCTTCTGAAGCTGCGGATCGACGCCTGCGGGGTTGGAAACGTCGAGAATGGCATCTCCCTGGTTGCGCAGCCGCACGCCCGTGTAGACGCTGGGAAGAAAGCCGCTCGACCAGGTGGCGGCGCCGCCGCTAATCCCCGAGCCGGTCGACATCACGACGAACGCGGGCAGATCATTCGTCTCGGCGCCGATTCCGTAGGTCACCCAAGAACCCATGCTGGGCCGACCCGGCTGCGAGAACCCCGTCGTGAAGAAAATCTGGGCTGGAGCGTGATTGAACTGCTCGGTGTGCAGCGATTTGACGATGCAGATGTCATCGACGATTTTCGCGAGGTGCGGCATAATCTCGGCGATTTCGGCGCCGGATTCTCCGCACTTGTTGAACTTGAATCGCGGCCCGAAGGCCGCCGACTCGGGTCGAATGAAGGCATACCGCTGTCCGCCGATGACCTCCGGAGGAATCGGCTTGCCTTCCAATTTGGCCAGCGCCGGTTTGTAGTCGTACAAATCGAGATGGCTCGGCGCCCCGGCCATGAAGATGTGAATCACGCTCTTGGCCTTGGCGGGAAAATGAGTCGGCCGGGCGCCCTCGGGAGCGTCGGCCGCAGCGCCGCCGAAGGCGCGTTCCGGACGAATCGCGCCCGATAGCAGCGAAGCCAGCGCGATCTTGCCCACGCCGACGGCGCAATCCCGAAAGAAGTGCCGGCGGGTCACATTCAGAGCCAATTCGAGTGGCATTGGCGGCATCGTTCGTCTTCCTTAGTTCTTGGCGATCGTTTCGTCGAGGTTCAAAATCGCGCGGGCGACGAGCGTCCACGCGGCGCGCTCGGTTGCATCGCCCTCGGCGACACCGGCAATCTTCGCCGCGTCGAGTTCTTTTTTCGCCAATCGTTCGTGCTGAGACTGGAAGAACTCTGTAAGCAGCTTTTGCTCGCTCGGTGTCGGCGGGCGCACGAGGCACCGCCGGAACAAATAAACGACGCGCTCTTCCGTTGAACCCTGCCGGCCTGCGAGCATTGAGCCCAAGGCCTGGGCCGCTTCCCAGAACACGACGTCGTTCATCAGCGTCAGGGCCTGCAGCGGCGTGTTCGAGACTTCGCGACGCGCCACGCACGCTTCGCCGCTGGGCGAATCGAATGCGTTGAACATCGCGTAGGGAACCGTTCGCTTGGTGAAAGTGTAAAGCCCGCGCCGATACCGATCGGGGCCGGAGCTGGCGTTCCAATCGAGGGCCCGGAACGCGCCTTCCGCAGAGACGCCGGGCGGCTGCGGCGGAAAGACGCTCGGGCCCCCCAGCTTGGGGACCAATAATCCGCTGATTTTGAGCGCCGCGTCGCGAACCAGCTCGGCGTCGATCCGGAACCGCGGCCCGCGCGCCAGCAGCCTGTTTTGTGGATCGGCGGCCAGACGATCGGCCGTCACGTGCGATGATTGCCGATAGGTGGCGCTGGTCACAATCAGCCGATGCATCTGCTTCATCGACCAGCCGCGCCGCACGAGCTCGACGGCCAGCCAGTCAAGCAATTGCGGATGGGAGGGCGCCTCGCCCTGGTATCCGAAGTCTTCTTGCGTTTTCACCAGTCCCGTTCCAAAAAACGCGGCCCATTGGCGATTCATCGTCACGCGGCCGGTCAACGGGTTTTCGGGGCTGACCAGCCAGCGCGCCAACGTCAGCCGGTTTTTCTGGGCATCCGCGGGAACCTGCGGGAGCACCGAGGGGATGCCCGGCTGCACTGGCTCTTGCGGTTGCAGGAACTCGCCGCGCTTGTGCAGGCGCGTCACCCGCGTCTCATTCACGGGCCGCTCAGACATCACGAGCGTCGTGGGGTAGGCAGCCATCTCGTCGCGCAGCCTCTTGATCGCGGCGCGCTCGCCGGCCAGCTCCGGAGCAATCTGCACGAACTGCCTGAGCAGCCGCTCTTTCTGTTCGGCGGAGCGCTGCTCCGGCGGAACAAAGAGAATCTTCTCCACCTCGGGAGACATTTCCGTCGCCTCGGCGGGCCGCGAGTCGGTCGTCACCGAAATGCGGAACCGACCCAGTCCCACTGAGTAGTACATTTCGAAAACCATTTGCAGAGCGAACTCGCCGGATGCTGCCGAGAGGGGCTCGGCCAGATTGAACACGGCGACGTGGGCTTCGCCCTGGCGGCCATTGATCGCCCAGCCGGAAAAAACCTCGTCATCGATGGCGGCCGCGGCAGTGCTCTTTCCCGAGGCGTACGATTGCGTCGCCTTGGAGAATTTCACCGGCTTGCCATCGGCCGTCATGGTCAGGTTGGTCAACAGGAAGTCTCCGAACGGCCCCTCGTAAAAGACGCGCCCGGGGCCGCCGTTGGGGAGCCGTTCATCGGGAAGCGCTTCCAGCCGGATCGCCGTGATGCCTCTAAGATCGGTCTTGAATTTCAAGTCGTATGTGTCGCGCTTGGTCTGGTCGCTGCTGGCGAATACCGAATTGTCGTCGAGAATCGTCAGGATCGGCATGTTGGCCTTCGCTTCGGCCGGCCGCAGCACCGTCCAGTTGACGACCCGGTTGGTATCGCGCTCGATCCAGGCGGCCATCTTGCGCTCGAAGTGTTCACGGCGGCGCACGTCTTCAGTGCGCGGGTCTTCGTTTCGCCGGCCGAAAACGACGCGAAACTTGCCCAGCGTGTGCTGCGTCCCATGCTGCTGATCGAGCTTGATCGTCCAGCGGATCGGGCCGCCGGTTTTGGCTGCGGGATCGACGTGAAACGTCGCGGTCCGGTTGACGTTCCATTTTCCCGGCCCATGAATCGCCCAGCCGGTCGTCGATTGCCCGTCGATCGCATTGGCCGCGGGGTACCCATCCTGCGAAAAATCGGCCGCGGCCGAAACCAGCTTGATCGTTTGCGGCGCGTCGGCGGCGTCTTTCCTTGCGGCTTCGACGGTGAGCTCGGAGAGCACGAAATTCCCGTGAGGAGTTCTGCCGGGTCCGGTGCTGGGGAGCTGAGGATCGGTGAGGGCCTCGATTCGGATCGCATCCACGCGGGATACTTCAGTATCGATCACGACGGTGTACGTGTCTTTATCCGGGTTGGCTCCCGAAAGCCGCGCCGAGCCGTCTTCGAGTTTTTCGATCGTCGCCCCTCCTGCCGAGGCGATGCTGACCGGCGGCACGGACTGCCACTCGTATTCGGCCGGCGGAGGAAACTTGTTCGGCAGATCGTGGGTCAGTTCTTGGAGCTTCAACTCGGTTTCGCGCCGCTTCGCGGCGATTTCCGATTGAGGAATGCTCATCGTCGGTTCATCGGCGTTATTCAAAAACGCCATCAACTGGTAATACTCGCGCTGGGCGATGGGGTCGTACTTGTGCGTGTGACATTGGCAGCACAAAAGCGTCAGTCCCAGCCAGACGGTCCCTGTGGTGGCCACGCGGTCGGTCGTCGCATGAAACCGGAACTCAAGCGGATCGATGCCCCCTTCTTCATTGAGCATCGTGTTGCGATGAAAGCCTGTGGCGATTTTTTGCGAGACCCCGGCGTCAGGCAGCATGTCGCCGGCAAGCTGCTCGATCGTGAATCGGTCGAAAGGCATGTCGTCGTTCAGGGCGTTGATCACCCAGTCGCGATAAGGCCACATCGAGCGCGTCCGGTCTTTCTCGTATCCGTTGGTATCGGCATATCGGGCCAGGTCGAGCCATTTGCGGGCCCAGCGTTCTCCGTAGTGCGGCGATTCGAGCAGGCGATCGACCAGTCTCTCGTAGGCGTCGCTCGATTCATCCCGGACGAAATCGTCGGCCTCTTCCGGCGTCGGGGGCATGCCGACCAGATCGAGATAGGCTCGGCGGACCAGCGCATACTTATCGGCCGGCGGCGAAGGGGCCAGCCCCGCCGCTTCCATCCGAGCCAGGACAAAGTAATCGATCGTGTTGCGCGGCCAATCGGCAAGCGCGACGCGCGGCGGAGGCGCTTGTTGCGGAACGACGAATGCCCAGTGCCCGACGTATTCCGCTCCTTCGTCGATCCAACGTTGGAAAAGTTGCTTCTGCGCGTCCGTCAACGGCAATTTCGCGGCCGGAGGCGGCATCACCTCACTGTCGTCCGTCGAAAGAATTCTTCGAACGATCTCGCTCTCTTGCGATTTGCGGGGAACGATCGCCGGTTCTCCGGAGGTTCCCCCCTTGAGAGCGCCGTCGCGCCGATCGAGCCGCAACTCGGATTTGCGGGCAATATCGTCGGGGCCATGACACTTAAAACAGTGCCTCGAAAGCAGCGGGCGGATATCGCGAGTGAAATCGACGCTCTCGCCGCGGGCGGAGCCAAACGACGCCGCACCCAGGAACATCGAAAACGTCAGAATGCCGATGACTCGCATCAATGAACCTATTCAGATCTAATTGTAATTCACTTTTGGCGGCGGGTTGCAAAAGCAGTCAGCCGGCCTGCGAGCGCCCCAGCTCCCCGCGGATTTCACCTGGAAATAGATCGACTCCGGGCAATCGCGCCAGAACCCCGCCTTTTCATCATATCAAAAGTTGTCAACTTGTTAAGCAACGAGCGACCGTCGGTTTAATCGGCCCACCATCAGCACTGTCCGCACAGCGCCCCAAAATAACGAGAAGGCGGCGCAGGCGACG
>Ga0070735_10003192_pt1 | contig 14453 bp, 26 predicted proteins | sample Coa_R1_FD_66443 | JGI IMG/M metagenome (GOLD analysis project Ga0070735, IMG submission 66443) | Surface soil microbial communities from Centralia Pennsylvania, which are recovering from an underground coalmine fire - Coalmine... | ecosystem: Environmental > Terrestrial > Soil > Unclassified ...
GGCTGAACGCAAGTTGGCTGAATACAAGTTGGCTGAACGCAAGTTGGCTGAACGCAAGTTGGCTGAACGCAAGTCGGCTGAACGCAAGTCGGCTGAACGCAAGTTGGCTGAATACAAGAAAGGCATTGGTAAAAACAAACACTTTTTACATTCTCTGCACTGTAGACTTCCTAACTGAACTGGAATAGCAAGATATATCCATTCATTACAAGTCTTAACAAAGAATGGTTTGTCATCATGTTCTTTTCTATGTTTATCACATAATGGAATGGGAATTTCTAATATCAATGGTTTTGCTTCTATTTTTGGTTCTTCCAATGTACCTCCTGATATACATGAAAATTCAAAGTATTTCTCACCCTTGGCTGGTTCTTGAACTAATACAAGATTTCCTTTCTCGTTTCGTTGAGAGTAGAAATGATTTACCTTTTTTTCCTCAAAGACAATCTCTTTCATCTAATTACACACTTCCTCGTTTGTCGTCACTTCTTAAGAGCTCCACAAATTCGGCAAACCTTTTCTCCCATTATATCTACAAAATCATGTCTGCCTTCATGTAATTTTTCAATTTTACTAGCTTCCATCAACGCACATTTCTTACATAATGTGGTTGCACCTTTAGCAACAGGTTTTTTCTCACAGACACGACAAATAGATGGAACGGTCATTGAACTGTTACCTCTTGCTTACGCCATTTTGGATTAAATGGGTTCTTGATTCTCATATCATCCCAATAATATTCTGAATAACTTCTACAGTTATCATTCTCTTTCTTTACATACTCTCTACATTCTTCTTTATCGAAAAATACAGAATCTATACTATCTTGTTCATCGTAAGCCATTCTACCTTTTGCCCATACAACATACAGTTCAATATATTCAGATTCTAAAGCATTTTTGATTTGCTTTTTCAATTCTATCATATTATTACGAGTATTTTGTAATGGATAAGTATAGTAGAGTCTAACAAAGTTTTGATCACCTCTATTATCAATATCAACTTCAAGTATGCTGTTCTGATTACAAGATTCCTCTTTGGTCATTTTATCTTAATACTCCTTTTACAATCTGGACAAGTAGCATAATGTATCTTCATTCCTTTATACTCCCAAGGTCCACAATTAGGACATGTTACTTTCATAATTAGTATAATGTAGTAGTAGTATTTATTATTTATCCTACAACTAGCCTAACAATTTGTATGTTTTGTAATTCTTACTTTTTTAGCTTCTTGCTCATGCAGGTCCTAAATTCTGACCTCGAACGCCCTTTGCACGCTTTTGCTGCCTTTGAAAATTTTGTCTTTTGTGACATGGATTAGTCTTTCACACTCATCAGTAACATTTAAGATTTGTTCTCCTTTATATAACTCGCAATTTGGCTCTTTTATTCCGACTTGTAACTCATACTCATATCTGAGGTGTTTCATTTCTATGCCAGTGTCACAAAATATTGGAATGTGCCTCTCCCATAAAGAAGTACAGAACCACAAGTCTGTAGCAAAACCATCTACCCCGAACAGGTCGCATCCGTCATAACCTGGTCTTTCAGGCCTTTGCATCAGTCCTTCTATTATGTGCCTTGAACATACCATGAATGGAAAGCCTGCAAATGCAACCCTTAGCCAGATACCCCTTAATTCATCATTCATCTTAACCCAGTGATAACTACGGTTCTTTTCTTTTATTGGTGGCAAATCTAAACAAATATTCCACTTGGTTTTTTCCTGGTCCCCGTCAACATTACAAACTCCGCAAATCACGCTAAGCATGGGATGGTTTTTAACGTTTGACATCATCTTGTCAAAATGATTTGATGTCACTATCAAATCATTAGTAACTATACAAAGGTGAGTATATTCAGGATGAGCTAGAAAATAATCCCTTGCTATTCTATGCGGATGCGGATAGGGATAATAATTAATATAAAGCTTGTCGCATGGGATGGTTTCTAATGCGTCTAAGACTTGTGGAATATCTTTGGGTCTGAGATATGTTATCAATGGATTTATTTTTGGTCTAACTAGATTTTTCAGCAATATAAAGAACCTCGTCATTAATTCTTCGCTTTCTAAGCTTGAGTCCTAGTTTTTTATAGATTGATTCATAGTCATGTATGAAGTTGTAAAATGCCATTTTTATTGGCTCTTTAGGGAAAAAATCAATATTGACTATGTACTTGTTGGAAGAATCAACCATTTTTTTAATTACCTGCTCGATGTGTTCTGGTTTTATGTGTAAAAGACATTCGACTGAAATAACCAAATCATATTTTTTTGTTATGGTTTCATCTATTATATTGCATTTTTTAGCTTGAACACTTGGACAATTCTTTCTTAGCATGTTCAACCTATCCTCAGAAATATCTATGGCATCATACTCGTTTATGACGTAGTTATCCAAGATTAATTCTGTAATTCTTCCATCACCTGGACCAATTTCCAAAACTGATTTAAACTCCAAATCATCCAAGTAAAACGGCAAGATTAACGCGTGGTCCTTGAACCTCTGCTCCTTTCTTCCCACTGGCTTTTTTCCTTCCAGCTTCCAAAAGTCCTCGTAATTGTATGTCATAGGGTATCTGGTCCTGCCTGCTTAAATACAGGTGATTTATTTGGGGGGGTTGTAGGCAAGCTGTTATCTAAAAAAGCAAGCTTGCTACATACTCCACAATATCCCAAAAGTTCCATTTGTTTTAATCCCACTCCTGGAAGGATATCATGCGGATAAATGCGTAAGGGATTCTTACATGGTTTGGAAATGATTATATCCGCATGACAAAGACTCATCTTGGTTTGGTCCTCACTTTGAAACCGCAGCTAGGACACCTATTTACAGTTTTCAATAAAATCAATTCGCACTCAACGCAGTAATTGTTGATAGAATAGTCAATCATTCCAACATGCTTAGGCAACGTCATAACCCCCCTTGTTTTCGTCAAACTTTAAAGGTTGGATTTTTTCGCAGTTTATGCATTTTGCAGAGTCTATTTCTTCCATGTATATCCATGAATGTTCGTACTTGCATTTATTCATAACAGCCTAATCCTATCATTTGAAGTTTTAGCTAAAAATTCTGCTCTTTGTCTAATTTCTTCCAATTCAAGCTTATTGCATTTGTCAAAATATGGATTCCATTTACTAACAATACTTTCAAAAAATGCTGGTGTGATTTTAAAATCCTTTTCATCAACCCATTTATCCAAAATATAAACAGGATTACCGTCTCCATGTATCTTTACATATTCCTCTAATTGTTTTACTAGAATTGTGGTCATTTCAGAACCTTCACGAGCGGCAATTTCTTTTATTTTCTTCTTTAATGATTCTGGTATTCTTAGATTGAACTGTACTTCAGCTTCCATCTATCTATCTATCTAGCTATCTAGCTTATATTATTTATTATTAATCTATTTTAACACTAAAAACAAAAATATCGCTGCTCCAACAATCACTAAAGACGTTGGAATGTTGGAGTTAGAATTACTAACCGAATTTGCTATGGAATGGGCTGTATCGGATTGAATCGGACTAGGTGTAGGAATTAAAACAGAATTGCTTGCAGGCTGGACATTGGAAGCTATGGAATGGGCTGTATCTGATTGATTTGATTGGGAATTGTTAATTAAATTCTGTACGTATGAGACTGCCAATGCATGATATTTTTGATTTATTGAAACTATGCTTGAAGGAATTATACCCTTCCCATATTGGTATTTTTGGATTCCAGATAATGAGTTATATGCAGAGTCGAATTCCTGGCCGTATTGAGCAGCTATGGCTGGCTGTTCAGATAGAATTGACAGGTTTCCACTTTCTATCTGTGCAAGCTCGAAATTTAACTGGTCTAAACTACTCATACCTTACTATCCTGATGGAATTTAATAAAATCATCTAATTTTGTCTCTATATTGGACAAGTAACCCTCAATCCGCTTCATGCATACCTTCCTGTCCGAGTTATCGCCAAAAATCCGCTTTGTAACCCATGAAGCCCAGCCTATCAAGCTCATAAGTATTATGGAAATTATCGGATAAAGGGTAGAAGGTTCCAATTATGATTCACTCATACAATAAAGGTTTAAAAAGATGTATATTTACTAGATTTCATGCATACCTCACATTGGGGATTGATTGCAACAGCAGGAATAGTAATAGGAAACTCTGCTTTATCTGCAATTTGTGGACATTCTGTAGATATTTCCCAGCTTTCTTGGATGGGAATAGCAGTTAGTACGATTACTGGCTCTGCTGACTGGATTCACAGGCACTTTGCATCCTCAAATAACGCTCCTACTGCAGTGATAGCTTCAACTAATTTTGTAACTCCTGGTTTAACACCAGATAGCTAGAAATGAAACTTTTTGATAATCTAATTAAAGGACCTGGAAGTCCTTCACAAAGAAGAATACAACAAGGAACACATCTAATAGTTCAAGTTTTAGGTTCTGAAAATGGATATTTGGAAGGTACCGTTTATCTTGGAAATACACCAGATGCGCCAATAGAATGGAAAGGTTTAGGTTTTTCAACTTCTGATTTAAACAAGGATGGAATTATAGAAATTCCATTAATTTTACCATTTAATTCAACCAAGACAGCAATACCTAAAGGAAATGGATATTTTCTAAAGGTTGAAGCTGCGGATTCTAGAGGAGCTAATCCAATATTTTATAACATTCAATTTGATATAGTCTAGGAAAATTCATTAAAAGTAGGATAATGAATCCTAAACTGCTGTAAAAAATCCTCATTTTCCCTAATCTCAGTCCTTTTTGCATCATGGTATTTCAGATGAAAGTGCATCAGCTTTCTTGGTCCTGTTATATCAATCTGGCATGTCGGACACCTTGAAGAAAACTGTGGCTCTTTCATCCAGTTTTGTATTGCTGATTTTTGCCATTCAGGCTTTATTATGATTTGTGCGTCTCTTGGAGTTATTAATTTTTTAAGTATCAGGGATTTTATCGATTCTCTCAAATAATTATATAATTGCGAATCAAACTTTATCTGTGCCTTTTTGAAAATATCCGATAAATATCCTAGCTGCCTCTGGTTGTATGACATTATGAATAAAGGTTGTCTTCATACATTTTCTGTATTTCTTTTTCTTTTAATCCAGGGAACCTATCCCTGTAGTGCTTTAACTGCTGGGCTTTAAACTCAGGTTCCTGCTCCTTGAGCTGTTCTGGTCTGTGGTAGTCATGTGGAAATTTTGAATAAATCTCTACCTTGTGACAAAGACAGTCGCAGTCCTGGACCTTTAGACAGTTGTTGCAGTTATTCGAGCTCATGGCCTTTGACATGTTCTGCTACACACTGAACTTGTTTGTAAATCTTTTTGAAATTTTTAGCGTCAAAGGCAGGCTTGCCTAGTCCTAGATTCACCACATCATGGATAAAAGAAAACAACTCTTTGGCGTGGTCGTGGCATGTCTCACAGTCTATTTTGTTTAGTATGGTTTCATGCAGTTCCTTCCAGACATGGGAAAAATCCGCTCCTGTACAGGAAAAGCCACATTTTTCACCCTTGATACTACATTCCATCTGGTATCAACTCCAAAATTTCCTTCAAATTACCTATTCTTGGAATCTTTACGCTTCCAAGCTTCTCACCTTCCCTTATTCCTGTAGCAATATCTGTTTTTTCAAATATTGGCTTTAGTTTCTTGTAAGCTATCTCCAAGTCTTTCTTTAGTTTGATGTCATCTTCCTGCAGTATGACATTTTTACCATGATTTACAAAAAACCAATTCCAGAATTTTCTTATTGCTACGTTTGCTATGTGAGGTTGAGCTAATCCATCTATTATACTAAGAAGCTCTAATGCAGTTGTCTTAATGACTGAATATTTTACTTGAGATATTGTTACACAGCTCCTTTTTTACTAAGGTTAGTTGGAGCTTTCTTTTCCTTTTTTCTTGTTGCCAGAGCTTTTTGTATAACCATCTTATTCTCATTCTAATGCATGACTCGCTTCACTTAATATTCTTGGTGGTGGTAACTTTTTGATATTGTAAACTCTTTGCTGTACATCATCGACTACGGTTCTAATCAAATCCGTTACTAGCTGCTGCCCTAGCTGGGCAAATTCGTTATTTTGTGGTTGTTGGTCAGTTCCCCTTAACGCCTTTATTGTTTCAGCTACATCTTTAAATGAAATTCCCCCACTCTGGACCATCTGCATCAGTCCTGGTTGTCCTTGCTGTTGCTGTGAAGCTTGCTGATTTGGCAATCCCCCAGCTTGGTTTAGTTTTGCTGTAAAATCTTGAATCCATTGAAGGCAAGAATGAAGGTTAGTGTTTGTGGTTCCTAATTCGTTTAGTATTCTGTTTTGAGTCTCGTTTAATTCTGATAACTGCTGTTTAATCTGTGGTATTCCTAATGCGTTTGATAATCCCTCTAGCTTCTCCTGTGGGCTTTTAGCTTCTGGCTTAGGAGCTTCATCAGTCATCTTCTTTATTGTCCTCTATTTGCACTTCAGATTCTTCCCAATCTTCCTTAGACTCTGGCTTTTTTCCGCATGTCTTGCATATCTTAGCAGCTTTCCTATTCGTATTATCCTTGCAGTTAGGGCAAGTCTTAAAGCTAGTCTCAAGGCCATTTGGGTTTCTTACTATGGTTCCGCAGTTGCCGTCTTTACATGTTGCGAAATTCCAACCCTTAGGCAAGGATTTTGCCATTTCAATATGAGGGTCGTTTGAATGTGGGTTGGAATGGGTATGTGATTCTTGAATCATTTGAGTTTGAATTTGTTGTGGTTTTTCCGTAATGGTTACATTTTGAGCCTTTGAAATATTCTCTTTTGGCATCTCAAATTCTACTGTTGTGGGAAGCTTGATGTGTTTTTTACATTCTGGACAATCTCCCTCTGCTTCTGCTTTTATCTCTATCATTTTACATTCACCTGCAAAACTCTAGCTTTGTATGATGGAATTTCTTTTAGAATCATCTTGTCTTTATTTCTATGTAGTTCGATAGCTTCGTCTAAAACTTTTGATTGATTTGGAAATTGTTTTAAATAATCAATAGAATTTTTATCTAGTGTCCAGTTGCCTCGTGGTCTAGCCATAAGTATCAGACATAAGTATAATATTTAAAATCTATACGTATGTTTTGTGCGTATCGGGTTTATTAATTAAGGATTTTACTCTCTAGCAAATGACTAAATATTGTGGTCCCGGTGGAAAAAAGCGAAGTTCTGCACCACATAAAAAAACTGGAAGGCATGGCATGAAAAAAGGATGGCATAAGTGTTAAATTATGACAAAACTAGAGGCTCCAAAATTTCTCCGCAGTTTCAAGCCTAGCGGAACAAAGGGAATAGTACAAACTTCTGTGGTATATATCGGCGTAGACAAAATTTTCAATTTTCTAGATAATCTGGAAGGCGGGATGGTTAAAAAAATAGGTGTTCCGGTTCCAATCATAGGCAGACTGTCATTACTTGATGGATTAGAATATCTTGTAGTGGCAGGCGGGGCAAAATTAAACATGGATACGGTAATAGCTTTTGCAGTAACAAAGTTCTTTAACGCAGGAATAAACTATGCTAGCCAGATACTAGGTGGAAACCAGGTCACCGCAGGTTCAGGTTCAACACAAATCAGCCCAGCAGTAGTAACTACAGGGACAGGCGCGCCAATAGGATAAGATTATCATGGGTCTACTATTTTCTTCAATAGAAACTCAGTTTAGCATGGCTTCAACAGCATCGAGCCACAGCTCAAACACAGCACTAAACTATACTTCTCATATCGCTCATGTTGATGTATATTGCCAAAAGGCAACAACGACAGCAAGCTCTAATCTTGTGATGGTTCAAAAGATATCAAACATAAATATCAACACACAGGGTGGAACACCTGAAATTTCCATTCAAGCCCAGGACTTACTGGACTTTGATATATCAGCTTGGGGTTATGCTCCTTATATCACTGCTGCTTCATCTACAGACGAAGCATTAGAGGCAATTTCATTACCTTATTACTTTTCACCTTATCCAGAGGACCCGACAGAACCATACGGAATACAGCCATTACAAATGAATCAGTTTGTAGTAAACTGGATTGCCGATGTTTCACACACATTTGATAACTATGTCTATGACTTGTACTTTGAGGGAGTAAATCCAAAAGCAACTAATGGATATATCGTAGCAAATCAGGACAAGGAAACAATGGTAGTAGGCTCTCCAACATGGACAAAGGCATTTGGCAAAGTCTTGCTAGGTGTATTTTATGGCAACGGTGGAACATTTATCGATGATGTGGCAGCAGACGGAGCCTATAACGTGACAGCAGTTAGAACAAACGCAGTGACAAATTCAAGAAACATAATATTTGGACCATTTACGCCAATGAGGGCAACAGCGATAAACCGCTGGCCAATGAGCTCACCTGTATCTCAGACTCTATTAGATGACGGTGACTTGTTTATGAACTATGGAATGTTCAACAACACTGGCAACGGTGGAATCAACATAAACGGACAATCTAACATAGAGATTCAGACAGTCGGTGGAACTACAGACGTAATCACAATTTATCCCATAGTGTTGAGATGATGACTAAACATGTCGTCAATCCTAACTAGAATTGCCGCAGCCCTACAGACTCAGCAGATAGCTACACAAATTTCAAACAAGGCAAATGCAAACATTTCACAGCAGGGAGTAAATCTAGCTTTACAAGCTAGTATAGAAAAACTCTCAGATACATTAAATGAGATTCCCTTCATTGGATTAAACACTCAGGGGGCAACCGTGTCAAATAATGTTTCTACAAATACTGTGATGTTTGTCGGTGTTCCTGTTCCTGTTGGTTACAAGTTCATAGTAAGAGATTTTAATATAGTTTATACTACATCGGGGGGTTCGTGTAATATAGTAATAATGGATTACAACGCAAAAAATGTAATCAATACAATAACATCAGCCGTAAGCACTTCATCTTCTGGTTTTGGTGGAACGGTAATAGACGAGACAACATGCATTGCAATAACATCTTTTAGCCAGGGGGTAGGAGTAGTTACTGCGTACATTTCAGGTGTATTGAAAAAGAAGGTGAGCTTGTCCTGACAAACATAAGCCAGGCTCTCTATAATGCGATTTATTCAGCAAGACAATCAAACCCTAGTGCTTATTCAAACGTAGCTTCAAACTATCTTTTGAATCGTGGACTGAATACATCACAATTACAAAACATAGCAAACACTGGAACCTTTGGCATAGTAACAGATTCTGGAAACTATCAGCTTCAATCTACTTCTACAGGCCTACAAGCTATTCCTATTCTCAACACATTATCAGGTGACGTAAGCAAGTTTTTACAATCTACAAAGACAAATCAATCAAATCCACAGGGAAGTACAGGTGGAACAAGCACTCAAACTATTCCCAGCCCTGGAACTACAAACTCGGATAGTCTTACAACTGCATTTAACACAGGACTGCAACAGGTAGAGGGAACTTTAAAGAATCATCCAGAAGTATTGCTAGGACTGGCAGTGATAGGTGGACTGATATTATTTGGAGCTATCAGGAAATGAGTAGTGAAATTATTTTTACAGAACCAATAGATGTATCTTCAACTCCACCTTCTAGCTTATCAGCTCAAACAGGAACACAATTTAGTGATGTTTCTAACACTTTCAATATTGCTGGAAGTCCCAATACAGAAGCTTCAATATCGGAACAAATCCAACAATTTTTGGGTTATCATCCAAATCCATTAGGTGAAGCTGTAGGAAACGCTGGAGCACAAATTGGAGATTTTTTCTCAAACTTGTTCAGGTTTGGTGATGTATCTGGTCCTACTGATTCAGGAACACAGACAACTAGAGTATCAAACAGCTTCCCAGTAAAGGCAGTTGCAATATCATCAGCAATAGGAGCAACAGCAATAGGCGGAACAATAATAGCAACAAATCCAGGAGTACAGAAAACTACACAGTCCTTTTCAAAACCGCTTCAGACTTTGGCTGATGCAGCAAATACAACAGCTAAGACTACACAATCGATTCTTACTTCCAAATACGGACCGTTATTGTTAATAGGCGGGCTAGCTTTAGCAGCAATATTGGTGATTAAAAAGTGAGCGCACAGGGAAGCTTGGGAACAGCTACAGGAATATTGCAGTCAGTCCAGAGCCATAAGATAAGCTTGCCTGTAATTGGTTCTGTATCAATACTTACCGCAGGGCTTGGCTTTGGCTTGATTTATTTTCTTTTCCTTAGAAAAAGAGGGGGAAGAACTGTGACGGTGACGGGATAATGCCAGTATTTACCGAGTCTATTTCAAATCAACAAACTGCATATAGTGCAGGAATAAAGGTCTACCAAAATTTTGGACAGCTAAACCAGGGAGCCATTTTAATAGAACAGTTTGACAGAAACTTGTTAAATCCTTCCGGTTTTCCTGCATATTATACCACAGGAGGAGTAGGAAGCCCTACTGTAGTAATCGGTAATAATTCAAGATTACAAATTCAGACATCAGGAACCCAAAACGACAATGCAGCTTGTGTTATGAACCAGCTTTCATTTAGCAGGTTTGCTGAATATGTTGACAATAGGTCAATGGTTACTATGGACATTATTTTTTCATTTGGAGATATTACACTTGAGCAATCATTTTTTGGCCTTGTACTAAATAATGCATCTGTTCTTACAGCTTTGCCTACTACAGCAGTACATGTTGGGCTTTATCGAGACACTAGTGTCTCAAACAACATGATTTTATCTTCTGGAAACGGTTCAGCACAGGCAACCACAAGCACTTTAAAAGCTCCTGTTATAAATACAAATTACAGGCTAAACATAGTATGGACTGGAAACAATAATGCTGTAGTCTCATTATATGATACATCTCCATACACTAGCTTGTTAAAATCTCAGACAGTCACAGATTTCGGAACTTTGACATCAATTTCAAATTTCAATTTACATTTTTTTAACCAGACCCTTACAGGTGCAGGAAAAGGGATTTTTATAACCGAATTTCAGGTACTAGCTACATGAGCAAGATTGAGGTTTTTTCAATAACAGATGTCAGGCCTGGTGTTCTTATAACAAACATATCAAGACTTACAGGTGTTTATACTGTTGTAATAAGCCTTGAAGAAAACGGACATTTCATAGTAAACACAACACCAGATTTGAATGCAACAGACAAGACAACTCTAACTACTCTATGTGGAAAAGTTGGTATAGTTGTAATAACACCTTAATGATTAATGATACAATCAAGGCAGAACCACTTTTTACAAGTCTTGCATTCGGCGACAACCGGGTTTTTCCTGCATATGCATTTCATTCCCCCTAGGCTAGAAATATAATCTGCCCTGTCATATATGGTTCCCAATCCTGGTATGTTCAAGGCAACTCCGCATCAATGTCATGTATTGATGATTTTGAAGCTTCCCTCAGACAGTGCCTTAACTGTAGCTCTTCATGCATATCTATGTCCCTTCCACAAGATAGGCACATAATCATTTTAACAACTCCCTTATTCTAATCATCTTATGGCATTGTGTGCATGTTGCATACCATCTTCCCTTACCTTGATAATTCCAAGTGTTTTTACATTCAGGGTTAGTACAAGTGACTTCCATACGTAGTATTACGTAGTGCTTAGTATATATCTATTACTAAGCAAGACAAAAGGTGAAGAATGTCTTGCTTAAGGTTTATAGATGAAACCTGAAACATAACAACTTAGCTTAGTTCTAGCGTCTGATTTTTCCAATATCAAAGAAATGTATTCTCCTTCATTTACTTTTCTTTTTGCTAATCCATTAATAGTTGATTGAACTTGTCTGATAATAGGATGAGATAATTGATTCAATTTTGGGTCTATGACATAAAGAGCAACTATAGATTTCGAAGAGCCTTTGATAATAGCTATATCTTCTACAATTCCACAATATCCATCCGGTACCTGCGTACCCTTAATTAAAACTTCATTACCTTTACTTCTTATTTTTTCGCATTTAAGAAATACAAAAGGAATAGGTGACTTGAACCTCATGCATTACACTTTACCTAAGCTGTCCTACTACTAAACCAATAAAGAAACATGCTACTCCATAAGCAGGAATTAAAAAATAAGAAATACTCAACTTACAATCTCCCTGAAATGTTCCCAGTCAAAGTCTAGTACCTCGTTCAAGTCTGCAATCATGTACTTCATGGTCATAGTATCAGGCTTGTGTCTTAGCTTGCATGCTACTATTCCAGTACGCGCGCCTGCCATCTCATACATCTTTGCACATGATTCACGTAACAGATGTGTATAAGCTCCTGTCCTGTCTTGCTTGGGCTTTGCAGAATAAAGATTAAACCCTCCAAGAGTACCGGCATCTTTGTAATAAACCCACATTGTCTGTCTAGTAATATCAAAAATTCTATCACTCTTTGAATATTTGTCTAGGAATTTCTCTAATCCTGGTATATCATAAGGCATAATGCTAGTCTTTTGTGTTTCACCTTTCCCAGTCTTTGTGTTGTAAAGCTTCAATACTCTATGATTCAAGTCAAAGTCTGACTTTACTAAATTGATAACTTCAGATATTCTAAGGCCTGAACCATATTGTATTCTAGCTGCCCAATACAAATCATTAGCGGATAGCTCTGTCTGGTGATGTTCTGAGGTAAAAGGCTCTAATCTTACTAGCCAGTCCAAGAAGCCCTTATCCCCGTAGAACATCTGAGGCGATAGATAGTTTGTTTGTTTACTTACTTGCATCTGTCAATTCCTCTCTTTTGTCATTTGAAGTATGGTCTCCAATTACTAGTAGAGTTTGTAGAGTTGAACACAGGACTGATAAAACAATAGATGGGTTTTACAAACTCTTTGAATTTAGTGAATTTTGATAATATTATACCGCTTTCTATATTTACAGTTATACGCCAACCTTCAATGAAAGTCAATTACCTTTGTCTCCTTTTGTCATTGAGAGTCAATAACTCCAATTCCTTGACAGGCTCTACAAGTTTCAGGACTTGCGTTAGTTGTCGAATATTCCCTAGTCCCAGCAGGGTACATATAGAATCCAGCTTGAACCTTTCCATGACCTTGACAGACAGGACATAATTGTTTCAATTACCTTTCCTCTCTTTTGTCATCGAAGTATCGTGTAATGTAATCGGAAGTTGTATTTCGCCTTCTACCTGGTCTCCAAAGGAATCAAACCCATAATGCCTACGTCTAGCAAAAATATCTATCCTAGGTTCAGGTGTACGTTGTCTTAGAATCTCATAAAACTCATCGGGCTTTTGTGAATGTTTTCTATTCTTACCATGAAATACCGTAGGGATATAGTGACCTTCATCAGTATTGATATTGAATTTACCTCTATAAGCAAAGATAACATGTTCTGTCTTACGACCAAAACCTAAGAAGTTTAACATGTTAGGTTTGTACCAAGTAAGCATTATGTGATATTTGAAACCCCAGGCTTCTATGATTTTTAATGCAGATGGTATCTTTCCAAGAGTAACCCACATGAATAATCCACAATCTTCATCTGCATAGTCATTAATAGGAAAAGCTTGTATTTCCTCATCAGACATCATTTTATAATCAATAGTTCTAGGAAATTTATCTTTAAGAAAATTTCCTAGAAGCCAAGGAGGGTCAATTACAATAGTCTTATTCTTCACGACCTTTGTCTCCAATTTTCTTAGTCATTTGTGTAATAGATAACTATATGCTGAGACTGTTATTACTATTCCTGAAAGAAAGCCAAATCCAAATAGCCATAAAGGAATAGTATCTTTATTCATGTTGATACTCTTCCCATCATAAAATTCCTCTTCCAGACATTGTAACTTTGCTAGTCATCAGAATCCATCTCCTGCTCGATCTTCTAATTGTCCATTAAGTTCAGGAACATTATTAATAACATGTATTGCTAGTAAATGCAATCTTCTTAATCTATTTGACTCTGCAATTTCGTTTACATGTGCTTGCATCAAAAGTCTATCATCCATATCTGTAAACTTTCTGCCTTCTTTGAAGAAATGATATTTACCATTAGATGGAAGTGTCATTCTAAGAACCTATGCTTTGATAGTAACTTCTTGAACTCGTCATCTATCTTTGTGAATTTATTCCAGTAGGCTTTATCTAAATTATAGGCTTCCTTTAGGTTTCTGGCTGAACTCAAGTCGGCTGAACTCAAGTCGGCTGAACTCAAGTTGGCTGAATACAAGTTGGCTGAACGCAAGTTGGCTGAACTCAAGTTGGCTAAACGCAAGTCGGCTGAACGCAAGTCGGCTGAACTCAAGTCGGCTGAACGCAAGTCGGCTGAACGCAAGTTGGCTGAATACAAGTTGGCTGAACGCAAGTTGGCTGAACGCAAGTTGGCTGAACGCAAGTTGGCTGAACGCAAGTTGGCTGAATACAAGTTGGCTGAACGCAAGTTGGCTGAACGCAAGTTGGCTGAACGCAAG
>Ga0070735_10003193_pt1 | contig 14452 bp, 10 predicted proteins | sample Coa_R1_FD_66443 | JGI IMG/M metagenome (GOLD analysis project Ga0070735, IMG submission 66443) | Surface soil microbial communities from Centralia Pennsylvania, which are recovering from an underground coalmine fire - Coalmine... | ecosystem: Environmental > Terrestrial > Soil > Unclassified ...
TTCGTGGTGATGGGTGTGGTGGCTGTGCTTAGCTTCCATATCCTGGTCAATGTCGGCATGGTGGTTGGCTTTATGCCGGTCACCGGAATACCCCTGCCGCTCATGAGTTATGGGGGTTCTTCCGTGTTGTTTATGTTCCTGGCGCTGGGGATGGTTATGAATGTTCGTATGCGCCGATTTGTGAACTAGCTGGTGAGCCGGCTAGCGAAAGTGGAAACAGACAGGGAAGACGGCAGGACGCAGTTGCTGTGCCTCGGAGGCGCAGCCCCAAAAATATCGATCGCCCTCGCGTTAAGAGGGCAATGTCACCGGTAGCAGAGCAGTGATTGCCGGGCAGGATTGAAGCGGAACAGCTGGGCAGGGAACGGCCCCCCGACCGAAATGGTCTGAGAGTGCGGTCACAACCCCAGCGGAAGTTAAAGCGATAAGTGCACAAGATTCCTAAACTTATGCAGCGGAGTGCGCCAGGAGAAAACCTCTCCGGCCCAATCCGTCCCCCTCAAGGGCAATCTCGCCTACGTTCAATCCTCCTGAGCACTTTCTAGCTCGGCCCCGGTGAAAACCGTCCGGCTTCCTTGATGAATCCGGCGGAACCGGAGTGTTTCAATGAATAAAGAATTATTTGTCTCTTCCACACCCCACGAAACGAAAGTGGGTCTCGTGGAAGATGATCTGCTCGCGGAAGTTTATCTTGAGCGCGAGAATGAATACACCTTAGCTGGATCCATTTACAAAGGGCGCGTGACCCGCGTGCTGCCCGGCATGCAATCGGCCTTCGTAGACATTGGCCTGGAGCGGGACGCGTTCCTTTATGTCTCCGATTTCATGGAACTGGAAGAGCATGACGACGATTTGACCGACGTTGTCCCGGCTACTCGCGGAGTGCAGGATATGCGTCCGCAGCCAGTGCGGGCGGAGATCAACATTGCCGCCGGCGAAACGAGCGAGACCGCCGGCCCTGAACCAACTTTGCAGGACGACACGGACGAAGGAACGTTCGAAGCGGATCGCCTACCCGAGGCTCCGTCCATGGCGTCCGCCCCTGAGACCACGGAGCCGGGGAATGGCGCAGATGCTGGCCGGGACCGTGGCGCCTGGCGTGGCGGACGTCGCCGCCGCCGTGGGGGACGTCGAGATGGCCGTGATCGTGGACCAGAGCGTGGTGCGGATCGAGGAAACGATCGGGGACCGGAGCGATCGTTCACCCGTCCGGTAGAAGCGCCGCCAACGAGACCTTCAGGGCCTCCTGCCGGTTATCAGCCGATTCTGTTGCCCGGGGAGTCCATTTCCAAATATCAGCGTTGGTCTCAACCTCCGGTGCAGGAGCCACAGCACAGCAAACTCGCTGGCGCTGGTTCGTCAGAAGTGGATGCCGAACCTGCATCTCCGATTGCTGCTACCTTTCCGGAAGACGAGCCAATTTTTGCCGCTGGAGTCACCACGACGGAGCCTCTGCACGAAGAGATTCAGCCTTCGGCGGAAGAGCAGGCCGTCTCGGCGACGACTTCGACAAGCTGGAATCAGGAGTTCCGTCACGCTCAGGAGCCAGCCACTCCTGCTCATGTTTGGCCTCCTGAAGTCTCGACTTCAGTCGAAGCAGAGGCAACCAGCGAAGTCGGGGAAGAAGTAACGAGACAAGAGACGGACGAGTTGCTTGTTCCGCTGGCGGAACACATCGATTCTCCGGCGCGCCCTTCGCGCGAAGAAGAGACTCCTGTCTTTGCCGCTCCCGGCACGATGGAAGAAGAAACCATCGAAGAGGATGAGGTCGACACCGTCCACTACCAGGCTTCCTCAGATGACAGCTACGACGAGTTCGAAGAAGAAACTCGTGCTGCCGATCAGCCCGAACATTTGAATGGCGATGCGCGGGAAGCGGTGACTGAGATCCACATGGCTTCGATCACCGAATCCGGCGAGGCGCAAGCCGAGGCAACGCCGGCCGAGGGTGAGGAAGACAGCGAGGAATTGGAACTCGAAGAGGCCCAGGCCCAGGCCGAAGCGCTCCTCGACGCCGAAGCCCGCGGCAACGGCACCGTTGATGCCCGCGCCGAAGTTCGCGCTCCGGCGGCAACAGCCGGTTATACGCAGCGGACGCAGCGTCCACGCTTCGAACGCCCGGGCTACGAACGTCGTGGTGGAGATCGAGGTCGTCGTGGTGGAGGCCGCGGCCGGTTCCGGCGTCGCGAGTCAGCTCCGGTCCCATTGATCAGTGATTTATTGAAGGAAGGCCAGGAAATTCTGGTCCAGATCGCCAAGGAACCAATCGGGAAAAAAGGTGCGCGGATTACCAGCCATATCGCTCTGCCCGGCCGATTCCTGGTGTACATGCCGACGGTGAATCATACCGGTGTCTCTCGCAAGATCTCATCTGAGGAAGAGCGCCAGCGTCTGAAACGAATCATCCTGAGCGAGCGCGAGAATGGCCATGGCGGATTCATAGTCCGCACGGCCGCTCAGAGCGCCAGCGAAGAAGAACTTCGCGCTGACATCCGCTTCCTCAAAGGATTGTGGCAGGACATCAAGAATCGGGCGGAGAACTCGAAGTCGCCCGCGTTGATCTACCACGATTTGAACGTGGTGGAACGCGTGCTGCGCGATCAGGTCACGTCCGACTTTTCCGTGATCTGGGTTGACACCGAAGCGGAGTATGAACGCATTCTGCGCTTCTTCAACCGCTTCCAGCCCGCGATGGTCAAACGGGTCAAGCTCTACACGAAAGAGACGCCTCTGTTCGAGCAATTCGGCCTGGCCGAAGAGATGAACAAGGCTCTCAAGTCGAAAGTCTGGCTCAAGAGTGGCGGATACATCGTCATCAACCAGACCGAAGCCCTGGTCGCAATCGACATCAACACCGGCAAGTATGTTGGCAAGACCGCGCGTCTTGAAGACACGATCGTCAAGACCAACGTCGATGCGATCAAAGAGATCGTCCGCCAGATTCGCCTACGCGATCTGGGCGGCATCATCATCATCGATTTCATCGACATGGATGAGCGCCGTAATCGCCAGCGCGTGATGCAAGCCTTGGAGGAAGAACTTCGGCACGATCGTGCACCATCAAAGACGCTGCAGTTCAACGATTTCGGCCTGGTGGCCATTACTCGCAAGCGCGTGAAGCAATCGCTCGAACGCACGATCGGCGCGCCGTGTCCGTATTGCCAGTCGACCGGTTATGTGAAATCGGTAACGACGATCTGCAACGAGATTTACGTCGAGATGCGTAAGATTGCCAAGCATCTGGAGCATGAAGATGTCATGTTGCGCGTGCACCCGGATGTCGCCAAGGAATTGAAAACCAACAATGCCCGCCTGCTGAACGAGATGGAAGAAATGACCAAGCGGACGATCATTGTGAAGAGCGATCCAGCGGTGCACCAGGAACAGTTCGACATCAACTAGCCGCGAGTCGTGAGCTACGAGTCGCGAGGGAGACGGGCGCTGCGCCCGTCTTTTTCTTTTGTCGATGAATGATAGGCAAGATTCGAAAACGTCGCTCGATAGATGAAATTCAGATGCGGCGGTTATGACGTGCCGTCGAAATCATAAGGCCGCATGGTGTCCCGGCTGATCGGAGTATCCTCCTTTTTTCGTCGTTGGCCGACTTAGCCGAAGCTAGCCGACCTTGGCGATGGCCTTGACGGCGAGATCGGCATGGCGGCGCACATTTGTTCCGCACTCGTGATCACGAAAGCGAGACTCCGGGCCGTCCAAAGGCAGTCTCATCGTCTTTATTTTATTAGATTTACATGTCATGACGTAACTGTCTATACAGTCTCGTCACGACGGTGTGTTCCTGCAAGAACATATCCACCGCTTGGCAGTGGTATAAGCGCCGGGCTAGCTGACGTTGGCGAGGGTTTTTACGGCGATGTCCGAATGATTGCGCAGCTTCTTCACCGACTCGTGGATCGCCTGTGCCGCCATCCCCGAGCCGCCTTGCTCGGCCGCCTTGGCTACGCTGCCGGCTTCTTCTGTCGAGGTGCTGGCCATATCGAGCAGTATGACCACAGCATCGGCGTGCAGCTTCCAGAGTGACGACATTTTCTGACTGCGCTTGAGTTCTTCCAGTTCGGTGCTGATGCGCGCCGAGATCGAGACCATGCGGATCAGCGTACGAGCGACTTCCGCGCGCTGGCTCTTTTCTTCCAGAAACGCGGCATTGTAAGCGTCGGCTTCCGAGGCCGTAAGACTCAGGTTGAAGAAGCGCATGGGGACGACTTGCCGGTATTTTGGATCGGCCACCCTCACGAACACGCGAATCGATTCCTCCACGCGTCGCAGCTTTGCTTCTTCTGCCGAAAGTTGCTGTGCCGTGATGGTCGGCGGCTGGAACACCGCAGGCGCTGCCGGAGCCTTCGCCGCGGCTGCCTTTGCAGCCTTTGGTGCGGCTGCCGCGCTGGCAGCAGCTGCTCGCTGGGCGTGTGCGGCTGGCGTGAGCAGGGACCGCCGGATCGGCGGCCGCCGGTCCAGTTCCTTCTTCAGCTTGGAGACACGCCGGAACTTTTCGAAGGTGCTTCCGTAATCTGCTTCCAGCAGCTGTTTTTCTTGGATGGCCGCGACGTGCTCGACCGTGACTTCAACCCCGTCGACTGTGGTCAGAATCGTTCCGCCCATTTCTTCCAACGCCTGGCCGAAAGTCTTGATTTCGCCCAGCGCCTTCACGAACAGATCGTCAAATTTCTTTCCGAATGCCGAGTTGTACGCTGACACTGTGGCCAGCACTCCGGGATGGTAGAACGAGGAATCGAGCCACTGCTTCAGTTCCCGAACGCGGCCAATCATTCCTGAATCGATCAAAGCATTGAAGTCCCGGAAGCGTGACACTTCTTCCAGGAATGGATCGAAGCGGCGCAGCAACTGCACGTGCTCTTCCGGCAGGGAAGGCACGTCGGTGTCCGCCAGAATCTCGATCAGAGCGATTTCAAAGGGCGATAGTGGAAGCGCACCATCGAGCCCATATCCGCTCTGTTCCCATTGCCCCGGGACGCGTGGATGCCGGTACAGAAAAGTCGCAATCAGGTCGGTCTTGTCGCGGTTCACGTCGCTGGGCTCACGTCGGCGCACGAAATAGCGCAGCAGCGCCTCCGCGACTTCTGAATCCGTGTCAGGGGTGAGGGCCTGCCGCAACATGGCTGGCGTAATCGCCATATCGAGCAGGTGCAGCCAACGGTACATCCGCGACAAGGTATTGGGTAGTTCGCGCTCGGAATGGCGCAACGCGTCCTCGTCGAGACCGCGTGGAATCGGCACGTCGCCGCCAAGCGTATCCCGCAGAAGCTTCTGGTAGAAGCCTTGGACAGTCGCCAATATGGCTAGTTCAAACCGAAGATCCTCGGCCAAAAAGTGCTCCCGAGAGCAAGAATTCCCTTTAAAACTTTACTAATGTTCAAGTAAAGCCGAAAGGTTACTTCCGGTGCAAGTTACTACTGGAGTGAGACTTCGAAGAAAAAGGGGATGCGCGGAAGTACATGGACTACCGCGGCTGAAGCGAGCGATGTCATTCTGAGCGGCGGCGAAGCCGGCGCGAGGAATCCTACGTCAGCCAGCAGCGTTGCTGTAGTTGAAGGGATTTCAAACTGACGGCAGCAAGGCTGACAATGGTTGACTGTACTGCCGCTGCCATTTTTCGTACGGTCCTTTACCGGGCTTGCGCAGGATTCAGGACGACAATTTTGGAGTATTTCTAGAAGACAACCGTCTTATTCCCGTACACCAGCACGCGATTCTCGACGTGCGAGCGCACGGCGCGCGAAAGCACAACCTTTTCGAGATCACGGCCTTTGCGAATGAGGTCTTCCACTGTGTCGCGGTGGGAGACGCGGACCACATCCTGCTCGATGATCGGTCCATCGTCGAGCACTTCGGTCACGTAGTGGCTGGTGGCGCCAATCAGTTTTACCCCGCGCTCGAATGCCTGGTGATAAGGCCGCGCGCCGACGAAGGCAGGAAGGAAGGAGTGGTGAATGTTGATGATGCGCTGCGGATAGCGGTTGACGAAATCGTTTGACAGAATCTGCATGTAGCGTGCCAGCACCATGAAATCCGGCTTGTGTTCGTCGATCAGTGCCTGGATTCGCGCCTCAGCGGCCGTCTTGTTTTCTTTCGTGACAGACACGATCGCGTAGGGGACTCTGTGGAAGTCTGCGACCGCCTGATTGTCTGGATGGTTGGAGATGATGAGCGGAATCTCGCAGGCGAGTTCGCCGCTCTGATAGCGATAGAGCAGATCGATCAGGCAGTGATCGTACTTGGAAACGAAGACGATCATTCGCGGACGATGCGACGATTGAGCGAGCCGCCATGACATCTCGAATTTCTCGGCGACAGGAGAGAAATGCTTGCCGAAATCGGAGAGTGGAACGTCGAAGTCTTTCGGATCGAACTCGACCCGCATGAGGAAAAGCCCGGATTCCTCGTCGGCATGCTCGTCCGCGTGTAGGATGTTGCCGCCGTGTCGGTAGACGAAGTCGGCGATGGTGGCGACTTCTCCCTTGGCATCGGGGCAACTGACCAGGAGGATGGCGGAAGGTTTCATAGGGATGCTGCGATTTGTTGCGCTACAGATGTGAAACCGTTGCGCCGTTTCTCGATACCCTCTCCATCGAACGGTCCAAATTGGCTGTTCCACACCTCGGAGATTATGGCTTCGACCGCGTCGGCGCCTATTTTCTTTTTTCCAAACTTAGTGGCTTTTGCAACTCCACTCTCAATAAGTGAAGCTTCGCCGTCATACTCATCACGCGGACAGCCAAGCTGGAGTAGTCCCTCGATGTCCTCGCGGTCGAGAGCTGCCTTGATTTCTCGAAAACGAGACCAAGGTGTCATAGAAAAGGTTATCGCTTCAGCGCCTTCACGATTTCTATCGCCGCGTTCGCGCCTGACCCGCCCGTTAATCCTGCGCCCGGATGCGTGCCACTGCCGCAGAGATACAGGTTCTCTATCGGCGTGCGGTAACGCGCCCAATCGAGCAGCGGACGCATGGTGAAGAACTGATCGAGCGCCAGGTCGCCGTGGAAAATCTGTCCACCAGTCAGGCCGTATTTTTCTTCCAGATCGCGTGGCATGATGATCTGGTGCGTCAGGATCAGCTCCGGCAGATTTGGCGCGTATTGCGCCATCGTCTGAACGACGGTTTGTCCCAGTGCCTTGCGCTGATCTTCCCAGTTGCCCTTGAGCTTGTACGGAGCGTATTGCATGTAGATCGACATCACATGCTTGCCCTCAGGCGCGAGGGTTGGATCCGTCAAAGAGGGAATCGCCGCTTCGAGATACGGCTGGCGCGAGAAGTTGCCATACTTCGATTCGTCGAATGCCCGCTCGAGATAATCGATCTCGTTGCCGATGTGAATGCGTCCGCGAAGGGCCGACGAATCGCCATTCTTGAGTGCAGTAAATTTGGGCAGTGCCGAGAGCGCCAGATTGACCTTGGCCACGGTGCCGTTGCCGCGATAGTTCTGCAGTCGCTGCACGAAGTCTGGCGAAAGATGAACCGGATCGGTCAGCTTGAGCAGCGTGCGTTTGGGATCGGCATTTGAAATGACGGCCTTTGCGTGAGTCTCTTCTCCCGTCGAGAGCAGCACCCCGGTGGCGGCTCCATTTTGTACGTGAATTTCAATGACCTCGGCGCTAGTGCGAATCTCGACGCCGGCGGCTTTTGCAGCGGACGCCATTGCTTGTGTGACCGCGCCCATGCCTCCGACGGCGAACGATGCAGAGCCCGCCGGATGAGCATCTCCAGCAGCGCGAATCAGGAGAACTAGCGCGCTGCCCGCCGACCATGGTCCCAGGAAAGTTCCGAAGACACCGCGCGCGGCAATTACTGCTCGTAACAGCTCTGTTTCGAAATACTCGGAGGCAAGGTCGGCGACAGCCATCGGACCCCAGCGTAGCAGGCGGAACATATCTTTCTTGCCCAGTTTGCGGATGGCGCGCCCGGTCTGCAGCATGCTCCACAGATCGCCGTGGCTCGGGTTGTCGATGTCAGGGGGCGTAGTCGCGAGCGCATCGGCGATGACTTTGCTGATCTTTCCCAGCGACTGCTGAAATTCGGGATACTTGCTTGCATCTTTCTGCGAGAAGGCCGAGATTTCCTGCGCGGATCTCCTGGCATCCTGATAGAGCGTAAGGGCGCGTCCGTCCGGCGAGAGCGCAGTCACGGAAACGTCGGGCGTAATCATCTTCAGGCCATGCTTTTCCAGTTGCATGTCGCGCATGATGTCGGGCCGGATCGGTCCAGCAGTGTGTGCCAGCGTCGAGCAGCGAAATCCCGGATGGAATTCATCGGTGACTGCGGCTCCGCCGACTTGTGAGCTGCGTTCCAACACAAGCGGCTTGAATCCCGCTTTGGCGAGATAGAACGCCGTGATCAGCCCGTTATGACCGCCGCCGATAATGACGATGTCCCGCTGGTTGTTCGTCGCCATGATTAGGCTGCTCCCTTGATGTCTTTCAGAATTTCCAGCGCCGCCAACCGGCCATTCGCTCCCATGATGCCGCCTCCAGGATGCGTGGCCGATCCGCACATATAAAGGTTCTTGATTGGCGTGCGGTACTGCGCCCAGCCTGGTACGGGGCGCAAGAAGAACAACTGTTCGAGAGATAGCTCACCCTGGAAGATGTTGCCCTCACTCAGTCCCCACTCGCGCTCGAGATCGAGCGGCGTGACAACCTGCTTCTGGATGATGATGTCTTTGAGGTTCGGAGCGTATTCGGAAATCGTATCGACGACCGTGTTGCCGAAGGCTTCTTTTTCACTGTCCCAGCTGAGGCCCGGAGCCAGCTTGTACGGAGCGTATTGCACGAAGCACGACATCACATGCTTACCCGGAGGTGCCACTGACGGATCAGTCAGCGATGGAATCACCATGTCAATGTACGGGCGCTTTGAAAAGTGTCCGTATTTCGCGTCGTCGTAGGCGCGCTCCATGTACTCGACGGAGGGCGAAATGGAAATCGCGCCGCGCAGATGAGCGCCAGGACCGGGCATGCACTTGAAGTTCGGCAGCGCGTCGAGCGCCATGTTCACCTTGCCGGACGACCCGCGAAACTTATAACGGTTGATTTCCTCCAGGAACTCGCCGGGAAGGTGCTCGGGTCCCATGAATTTGGTAAACGTCAGCCGCGGATCTACGCTGGAAGAAATCACGTCCGCGTAAATCTCGTCGCCATTGGCGAGCACCACGCCTTTCGCTTTGCCGTTCTTGACGATGATCTGCGAAATGCCGGACTGCGTGCGGATTTCGACTCCCGCCTCACGTGCCGCATCGGCGATGGCATTCGAAATCGCACCGGTTCCGCCCCTTGCAAATCCCCAAGCGCGGAATGCGCCGTCGATCTCACCCATGTAGTGATGCAACAAAACATAGGCCGTTCCGGGCGAGCGGACGCCAAGGAACGTTCCGATAATCCCCGACGCTGACATTGTTGCCTTGAGCACGTCGGTCTCGAACCATTGATCGAGGAAATCAATGGCGCTCATGGTCATGAGCTGGACCTGGTTGTACTTGTCGTAGCTCGACATGCCCTGGAAGCGGCGTCCGATGAAGAGCAGTTTCATCAGTTCGCGGGGATTCAGAGTTGTCGGATCTGGCGGGACCATGCTCAGGATCGGCTTCACGAAGCGGCACATGGCCTGCATCGCCTTGCCGAATTCGTCGTAGGCCTCGGCGTCGACGCGCGAGTGGCGGGCAATCTCGCGATGCGTTTTGCCATGGTCATTCACGCGCCAGAGATAATCGCCGCTGGGCATCGGCGTGAAGGTGCCGTCGAGCGGAAGAATCTCGAGTCCGTGCCGGGGAAGGTCGAGATCGCGAATGATCTCGGGCCGCAGCAGGGAAACGACATAGGAGCAGACTGAGAACTTGAATCCCGGAACGATCTCTTCGGTGCAGGCCGCGCCGCCCAACACGTGACGCCGCTCGAGCACCAGCACTTTCTTTCCGGCGCGCGCCAAATAAGCGGAGTTTACCAGGCCGTTGTGGCCGCCGCCGATGACGATGACATCATATGAATTGGAACCAGCCATTCGCTGTAAGCTCCTAGCTGCTAGCTTCTAGCCGCTAGCTTGAATACGTGAATTTCAGGAAACGCAATGATACTCGCGCCGAGGAAAGAGCAGGAAGAAGATCAGAGCCCGCTGGGAAGAACCGTCCAGCTCCGGAGAATGGCGCACAGTGATGGAAGAACGTAACGCATAAGTGACCGTTAGTCGAAGCGCTATTCTAGCGGGAACGGCGCATTTTGTCTGCTGATTTCGGTGGCTCGGTGACTTTCAGTCATTCGCCAAACAGGTTGCCGCCCTTCCACACGCGTGCAATAATCCGGATTCGAATTGAATTCGCTTTCGAGGACACGACTTTGCCCATAGGAACTGCATTTCACGAGAGAACGTTTCCCCTTTGCAACAGCCTGAATTACCGTGAGTGGTCGGGATACTACACGGTCAGCGTCTACGAAGTGCACCACGAGCACGAGTACAACGCGATCCGCAATGCGTGCGCGCTGATCGACATCTCGCCGCTCTACAAATATCTGATCACCGGCAAGGACGCGACTCGTCTCGTGAACCGCGTCATTACCCGCGACATTAACAAGGTGAAAGTCGGGCAGGTCATCTACTGCTGCTGGTGTGATGAAGAGGGCAAGGTCATTGACGATGGCACGATCTCGCGACTCGAAGAGAACGTCTATCGCTGGACGGCTGCCGATCCCAGTCTGCGCTGGTTCCGGCAAAACGGTCTGAACATGGACGTTCAGATCGAGGACATCTCGGAGAAAGTCGCCGCTCTGGCCCTGCAGGGGCCGACTTCAGCCAGGCTGCTCAAATCCGTGGCGGAAGCTGACATCTCAAATCTGAAGTATTTCAGGGTAACCCGCGGGAAAATTGCGGGTGTTCCGGTTGACATCTCACGCACAGGCTATACCGGCGACTTGGGATATGAAATCTGGATGCCATGGAACGAGGCCGTGAAGGTTTGGGATGCGTTGGCTGACACGGGCAAGCAGTTCGACCTTCACGCCGCCGGCATGCTTGCGCTCGATGTTGCCCGGGTCGAGGCAGGTCTGCTGCTGATTGAAGTTGATTACACGAGTTCGAAGAAGGCGCTAATTGCGTCGCAGAAGTATTCGCCTTACGAACTCGGTTTCGGCAAGATGGTTCATCTCGAAAAGGAAAACTTCATTGGGAAGCGAGCGCTCGAACACGATGCGAAGAACGGTGTCTCGCGCCAGCTCGTGGGGCTTGAGGTCGATTGGACTGACGTCGAGCGCTTGTACGAGCGCTATGGCCTGACTCCCGCGGCACCCGCTCAGGCATCGCGCGTTGCGGTACCGGTCTACTCCGGAGACAAGCAGGTAGGGAAGGCGACTACCACCAGTTGGTCTCCAACGCTGAAGAAAATGATCGCACTCGCGAGCCTTGAGACCGCGTACTCAAAGCCGGGAACCGCGCTGCAGATGGAAATCACCATCGAGGCGATGCGATTGAAGACGAATGTGAAGGTAACGACCTTGCCATTCTTCAATCCGTCCCGAAAGACGGCGACGCCAGTGTAGTCTTGAACTAGCGAGGTGTAGATATGACGACGCGAGTGGAACGTCAAACCGTCGATCTCTCGAAATATCCCGACCTGGTCGTGATTTACCTTGGAATGCGAGTGAATCGACTCTACGGAATCAAGACCCTGTTTGGATTCGGGCCGAAGATATCGTCCTCCGTACAGGCGCAGCCCGATGGCCTCTTGCGCCACGAGAATTTTCTTTTTTCGCTGTTCCCCATGCATGCCGGCATGCGCCAATACTGGCGCGATCTGGATTCGCTGATGAAGTGGACGCGTTCCGATCCCCATCGGCAATGGTGGCAGCAGTTCCTGAAGGATTCGCGAGGCACAGGCTTCTGGCACGAAACCTACCTCCATCGCGGAGGAATGGAGGCCATCTATGACAACATTGCTCCGCGGATCGGATTCATGAGCTTTGCGCCGGTGGTGCGAGCACGAGGCCCAATGTTCGGCGCGGGCGCCAGGGCGGCAGCGGGACATTCGACAGACGCTGTGGTCTCTGAAGCGGAGCTGTATGGCGATTCAGGAAGTCAAGACGCGGCGTAAGTGAGTGGCGGACACGGTTCGTCCGCGCCTCTCCGACGAATGCGTCCGGAGGGACGTGCTTCAGCTTGACGACATCCGCGCTGCCCGACGTGTTCCAGACAAATACAGCCATACTCCGATCAGCAGTAGTGCCCCGCATCCGCCGACAACTTTGAAGATGGCCAGCGGCTTGTTCTGCTCATCGGGTTGCGGAACCAGCGATAGCGCAATCGTCAGTGCGGTGGTGCAGAATCCCAGGGTGGCGACTGCCTTCGCCATCATCCCTCCGCCAGGAACACGAATTACGTCCGGTCCGGCTTGTTCGCCTTGCAGTTTGATCATCGCGGCGAACAAAAACAGGTAGGGAATGAAATAAGTGATGACGCCCATGCTGACCAGCACGTCGTAAGCGCCTTTTACGCTCGTTCCCGCCTGGCCCAAAAAGACAAACACCATACCGAGTACGAATTGCGTAAGAAGCGCAACCCATGGTGTTTTCCACTTTGGGTGCAGCGCTCCAAATGCCGGAGGTAAAAAGCGATCAAGGCCCGCCACGAAAGGGAGCCGCGCCACGGCGGCGAGGTAAGCTCCTGCAGCACCAATGTTGCTGAGCGCAATCAAGAATGCGGCAAGCGGCAAAACACCCGGGTATCCCACGCGGATGGCGGTCGCGGAAACTGCCTGCACCAATCCCTGCAGGCTGTTGACCTGCGTCGAGGGCAGCGCCAACAGAACACAAACCGTGCCCAAGATGTAGCAGATCGTGACCGTCACGCCCGCGAAGAGCAACGCAAACGGAATCGTGCGACGCGCATTCTTGATCTCCTCTCCCATGAACGACGCGGTTTCACACCCGCCAAAGGCAAAGGTCAGCACCGACCAAAAGATGATGTCGTTGAAATGCGTGCTGGGCGTCATCGACTTCAGCGTGAAGGGCGTAGCCGATCCGAAGCGATGCCAGGCGACGAATCCCATGACGATGACGATGACGACTGGGATCCACATCGCCAGGGCGCCCACGTTGTGCAGCCACTTGCCGACGTCGAGTCCGACGACATTCATCAGAGTCGCTGCACTCAATGTGAGCAGCGAAAACACGATGTAGAACGTGGCGTTGCCTGATAGATGCTGCCATCGCGCTTGCCTCATGAACAGTATGTTGCTGGCCGCGAAGTACAGCACGGCAGGGAAGTAGGGTAGATTACTGGTCCAGTACGTCCAAGCCGACATGAATCCGGAAAAGTCACCGAAGGCGCGCTTGCTCCAGACGTAGAGTCCGCCCTCATTCGGATAGCGGGATGAAAGTTCCAGCACCGATAAAGCCAGCGGAGTGTAAAAGCAGAACCAAGCGCCGACCCATATGACGATCGAACTCGGACCGGCCGCCGCAGCGGTGGCGATCCAGCGCAGGCTGATTCCGGTGATCACATAGAAGAGGACGAGGTCGCGGAATCCCATCACCTGCCGCGGACGATTCGAATCTTCGACCTCGGCAATTGAGACGCCGGGAGAAAGGAAGCCGATGCTGTCAGATGGCCGCTGCGGGTCGGTTTTGCCCAAAGGCATATCCATCGGTCAGGAGAAGGGTAATGCAAAAACCCCCACTTCTGGCGAAACAGAAGTGGGGCACCCGAAGAGGAATACCACCGGATGAAACCGACGGCAAGCCGAAAATCGTCTCTTAGGTGATTTCGGCGTAGGACGAAGCGAAATAGTCTTTGAAGATGAAGCGCTCGCAGCACTCCATGCACAGCCAAACTCGACCATTGGTGTAACCGATGCCGTGTTCATCATCCGATTCGACCAGTTCCCATCGGCAGATGAAACAATGATCCTTCTTCCAGCCGTTCTTCACGAGGGCGAAGGTCTTAGCATCTTCGCCAAGTGCGGTCTCGAACGAGACCTGACCGGTTTTGCGATTCACAAGAATGTCAGGCGGCGTCCATTTTGCCTTGTGCCAGTGCCAGTTGTATAGACGGAGCATCGTGATGATGTCGCGGATGTGATCAGTCTTCCTCCTGATGCCATGAATCATGATGAAAGCATTCGAAAAAGTTTGATGTGGCGCGGTTCGAGCTATCCGCGGGATGGCGGCTTCGTCGAGTTCGACTTGCTGAGACAACTTGAGGCGAATTGTGTTGGGGTCAGTGCCCGCCTGCCGCAACAATTTAGCGAGGCAGTCTTCGACTGCAAATAGCCCGAGAAAGATGTGCTCTGTCCCGATACTGTGATGGTTGAGTCGATCTGCTTCGTCGCGCAGCCGCTTTCAAGATAACCTTGCCGGCGTCACTCAGGGGGAGATCGATGGCGGTTGAGATGCGGGGCTGTTTCGGGATCCGCGCATCGATTAGTTGATGAAGTTCGTC
>Ga0070735_10003195_pt1 | contig 14451 bp, 14 predicted proteins | sample Coa_R1_FD_66443 | JGI IMG/M metagenome (GOLD analysis project Ga0070735, IMG submission 66443) | Surface soil microbial communities from Centralia Pennsylvania, which are recovering from an underground coalmine fire - Coalmine... | ecosystem: Environmental > Terrestrial > Soil > Unclassified ...
GGATGGTCATCTCGTGCGAAACGTAAGGATCGTACATGACGAATCCCGGCAGCCTCTGATAGACAGGATCATCCCAGGAAAGCTTGCCTTCATCGACAAGCGTGGCGAGAGCCGTAGTGGTGAACGCCTTGGTATTCGACCCGATGCCAAACGTGGTGAACTCATCCACTGGAGTAGGGTCACCCAACTTGCTGACGCCGTAGCCTTTCGCGGCGAGAATCTTGCCGTCCTTCACGATCGCAACGCCCATGCCCGGCACATCGAACGTTTTCATCGAGCGCGCCACGTATGCGTCGAGATCAGGCGGCAGTGCCGGCGAGGACTGCGCCCACGTACTAATCGATAGAGTCACCACGACTGACGAAATTACGGAAATCTTCAGGTGCCTTGAAAGCATCAAGTCTCCTCACAATTCGGACAATTTGCTGGCGAAGAAAATAGTCGCGGAAATTAAAACACAGAAACGCAGATTTTTCAGGGGCGCGGCAAAGCAGAAGCCATTCCAACAAAACGGCGTAGTGGTCCCGCTCGCAGAGACCACTATGCCGGGTGGGCTCAATTCATGCGATTTGAAAAAACAGCGTTCAGGTAATCGAGGATGTAATCGATTTCCAGTTCGCAACCGATCAGCGAAGCCACCTGAGAAGGAGTAAGTCCTGTTCGATGCGAAACCTGTTCGATCAGTTCCGCCCTGGAGAGTTCCAGTAATGGATCGTGATAAACAATCATGCCGGCTCCTTGGAATTCGCAATGGGTAAATGAGCTTTCACGATCAACGGTCAGCGATCGCGAACTCGCGTGCCGCTGATGACGAACGGAGTTTTGCCTAACAGCGGATGGAGCGGAGAAGAATCGGGCGGAAATTCGGAGGTATGCTGGCGGTGGACGTCCGGCCTGGCGGTTGGAACCGTAAAGCCTGATCTAAATCCGGCGTTGGAGAAGCGAGTGCGATGTGGACCGGATTGCGTGCTCTCGTCGCATGCGCATGCACCACAACCGGAGCAGTGCCGCCATGAAATGCAATGTCCGGAAGATCGACGTCAGGCAACACGACGATCAGCAGCATCAGGAAAATGAGACCGACCAGAATCAGCAGCGCCGGCGTTTTGATCTTCCATTGCGACATAGCGTCTTTCTCTTTTGCCAGAGGTCCGTCAGCCTGTCAACCGAAAAACTGCGCCTGACAGAACTCTGACATAACGTTCTGTAGCGTTGCGGCACGACCGGTCAAGATTGCCTGGAACACCCCCGCTGTTCAGGCGCGAATCGAAAGCGGCTGTACAAACAGCGACGGTTGGGTATACAAACTCTGAAAGCGGTGCGCAGCCGGTACTTCGGGGGACCCGGGCCTTTGTATCTCAAGCCGAAAACTTTGCAGGAAGCGGTTTCTGTGCTGGCTTCGTCCGGCGGTCAGATTCTTGCCGGAGGAACGGACTTCTATCCTGCGTTGGGCGAGCGCCTGCCTGCAAGCGACGTTGTCGACATCAGCTCGCTGCCGGAGATCCGGGGGATTTCCTTCCAGCCCGATCGGATCCGCATTGGTGGACTGACGACGTGGACCGATATCGTTCGGGCTCCTTTGCCCCGATGTTTTGATGCCCTCAAGGCGGCGGCGCGCGAAATTGGTTCGGTACAGATTCAGAACCGCGGAACCCTAGCCGGCAACTTGTGCAACGCATCCCCTGCGGCTGACGGCGTGCCCCCGTTGCTGGCGCTGGACGCGGAGGTCGAGCTTACTTCAGCGAACGAAACGCGGCGGATGCCGCTCGATCGGTTCATCACGGGCAATCGAAAAACTGCGAAGAGACCGGGAGAAATTCTCACGAGCGTTCTCGTGCCGCGAACGGCCGACGATCCGGTGTCGATATTTCTGAAGCTCGGCGCGCGGAGATACCTGGTCATTTCAATTTCTATGGTCGCGGTTGTCTTGCAAAAAGACCACGCCGGTCGGATCGCGCAAGCGCGTGTTGCTGTTGGATCGTGCTCGGCGGTTGCGCGGCGACTGAGCGATCTGGAAAACAATCTGCTTGGCCGAGCGGCGAAACCTGGCATTTCAGAGTTCGTAACGGCGGAGCATCTTTCACTTCTTTCTCCAATTGACGATGTGCGGGCAACGGCCTCGTATCGCCGCGACGCCTCTCTGACTCTTGTCCGGCGTGGGCTGGAAGCCTGCGCGAGGAGCCTCTGACGTGGCAGGCACTCAGAACATTCCGATTGAGGCTGGCGCTGAATTGATTTCGTTCTCGGTGAACGGGCGGCAGGTTGACGTGTCAGCGCCGGGTGCGCGGAGACTGTCGCGGGTCTTGCGCGAGGATCTCGGCTTGACCGGAACCAAAGTCGGCTGCGATGCCGGCGACTGCGGCGCTTGCACGGTACTTCTGAATGGCGATCCGGTGTGCGCGTGCCTGGTCGCCACCGGACAGGCTGCTGGTTGCGAAGTCATAACGGTGGAGGGCCTGGCAGATCGATCTCCGCTGTTGGGGCGATTGCAGAAATCTTTTCTCTCGCATGGAGCGGCACAGTGCGGAGCCTGCACTCCCGGAATGCTTGTCGCCGCCACTTCCCTGCTTGAACGGAATCCACATCCGAGTGAAACCGAAGTCATGGATGCGATTGGCGGCGTGCTGTGCCGATGCACTGGATACCGGAAAATTGTCAGCGCGATCCTGAACGTTCATACGGAAACAGCGCCGTGTTCTCCTGTCGCCGGAGCAGCGGTTGGAACGCGATTGGTACGGCTCGACGGACACAAGAAAACAGATGGCCGAGAAATCTTCGGAGCCGACGAGATTCCGGCGGGAACGCTGGGAGTGCGGGCGATTCGTTGTCCGCATCACCGCGCTCGTTTTGCGTTTGGCGATCTGAAGCAATTCGCAGATTCGCATCCCGGCGTCGAGCTTGTTCTTACGGCGCGAGATGTTCCGGGCGTCGATTGCTACGGCGTCATCCCGAGGTTCGCGGATCAACCTGTATTCGCGCATCGTGAGGCACGCTATCGCGGCGAGGCGATCGCAGCCGTCGTGGGTGAACCGGAGGCCCTGGAAGCGCTCGATCCCTCCGAGTTTCCGGTGAAGTGGGAACCGTTACGCGCCATTCAAACGATCGAGGAAGCTCTCGCCGATGGCGCCGAACTAATTCATGCCAATCGCGAGCAGAACGTGCTGGTGCGCGGACGGGTCGTCTGCGGCGATGTAGATCTGGCGCTCGCGAGTGCCGATGTTGTCGTTGAAGGCGAATTCGAAACGGGATTCGTTGAGCACGCCTACATCGAACCGGAAGCGGGATTCGCGCGCAGGGTCGGCGACACGATTGAGATTCAGGCATGCACCCAATCTCCGTACATGGACCGTGCCGATATCGCAAAGATTCTTGGGATCGAACCGGAGAGAGTTCGCATCATTCCGACCGCGGTCGGAGGCGGCTTTGGCTCGAAGCTGGACCTATCGGTACAGCCGTTCATCGCGCTGGCGGCGTGGAAGCTGAATCGGCCCGTTCGCATGGTGTACTCGCGGACGGAATCGATCATCTCAACGACCAAACGCCATCCGGCAAAGATGAAGCTGAAAGCTGGGGCCACGCGCGACGGAAAGATCGCCGCGCTCGATTTCGCTGCCGATTTCAACACTGGCGCGTACTCTTCATGGGGGCCCACGGTTGCCGGGCGCGTCCCGGTGCACGCCACGGGTCCATATCGTGTTCCGAATTACCGCGCGCTGACTCGCGCCGTGCACACCAACGTCGTTCCGGCAGGAGCGTTTCGCGGATTCGGAGTGCCGCAGGCCGCGATCGCGCAGGAACAGGTTTACGACGAACTCGCCGGCCGCCTTGGAATGGATCTCCTGGAATTTCGCATTCTGAATGCATTGGACAACACTTCGCCGACGGCGACTGGACAAGTGTTATGGGAGGGAGTGGGGATTCGCGCGTGCTTTGAAGCGCTGCGGCTGAACTGGAAATCAGCGCGCAAATGTGCAGCTGAGTTCAACGCTAAAGAGCAAGGGCCGCTGCGCCGTGGCGTAGGAATCGCGGGGATGTGGTACGGCTGCGGCAACACATCGCTGCCGAATCCTTCGACCGTCCGCATCGGGCTGAAGCGCGACGGCAGAGTTGCCCTGCATCAAGGGGCGGTCGATATCGGCCAGGGATCGAACACGATTGTGACGCAGATCTGCGCGGACGCACTCGGAGCGCCGATCTCGCAGTTCGATCTCGTCTCGGGCGATACGGCCATCACTCCCGATTGTGGTAAGACTTCGGCCTCCCGCCAGACATTTGTCACCGGCAAAGCCGCGCACGTGGCTGGGAGCAAGCTGCGCGACGAAATTCTTAAAGTCGCGGGAGCGTGCAAATGTGCCTCGGTTCAATTCGGGGATCGCGGCGTCACGGTGAGTGAAAACGGAAGCTCGAAACCGATTGCGTTGCAAGACTTGCCGCTCGATAAGTTCGGGTATGCGATCACGTGTGATGCGACCTTCGATCCACCGATTACGCCGCTCGATGAGAATGGCCAGGGAAATCCGTATGCGGTTTACGGATTCGGCGCGCACGTGGCCGAGATCGAGGTCGATGTCGAACTTGGAACCGTCCGCGTGCTGAAGGTCACGGCCGCGCACGATGTGGGGCGCGCGATCAATCCGACGTTGATCGAAGGCCAGATCGAAGGCGGTGTCGCGCAAGGACTCGGAATGGCCCTGATGGAAGAATTCTTTCCCGGCCGAGGCGAGAATCTGCACGACTATCTGATTCCCTCGGCAGGAGATGTTCCTCCGGTCGAATCAATTCTGATTGAAGATCCCTCACCGATCGGGCCCTTCGGCGCCAAAGGAATCGGAGAGCAGGCCGTCATTCCAACTGCGCCCGCGATTCTCAACGCCATTCACGATGCGGTTGGCGTGCGCATCCACAAAGTACCGGCCACGCCAGATCGCGTGCGTGCAGCGATCCTCGCCAAGGCAAACGGAGGCGCGCGTGGCTGACGACGCGATCCGCTGCGATGCTTGTCCCGTTCTCTGCTACATCAAGCCGGGACGCACCGGTTCGTGCGACCGCTACGGAAATCATGACGGAAAGCTGGTCCGACTCGATCCGCATGTTGTGCTCGACCGCGCCGTCGAGCGGGGCGACTCACTCGTCCCGTTTCTCGAACGCAGCCACGACTGGGACGGAACGCTCGTGAGCCACGGAGAGACGTTCGTCACCGCGATTGGAGCAGGAACGACCTACCCGGACTACAAGCCCGCGCCATTCATCATTTCGTCGCAGGTCGAAGGCGTGGACATGGTCACGGTTGTCACCGAGGGGATTTTCAGCTACTGCGGCGTGAAGGTGAAGATCGATACGGATCGCCACCTGGGAGCGGAATGCAGCACGGTACGCGCTCAGGGCGAAGCAGTCGGACACGTCACGACCAGCGAATACGGCTCGCAGATGCTCTCGCTGGGCGGCGTGCGACATCTGACCGGAGGCAGCCGCCAGGAAGGAACCGCGACCTGCGACACGCTCCTGAATCTGTGCAACGGAAATGCAGTCGAGCTGAAGATCGACGATGGCGCGAAGGTTGTCGTGCAGGCGGGCAAAGCTCCGGTTGTCGATCGCGTGCAGGAAGAGCGGATGCGCGTAGGCTGCGGTTCGGCAACGATCGGAATGTTCGCCAAGCAGTGGTTCGGAAAAGTGGATGATGTAGTCGTGGTCGACGATCACATCACCGGAGTTCTTTCGGAACATCAGGCCGGTAAGTTGCTGGGCGTGCCGGAAACCGGGATCAAGCTCAAAGGAAGAAGAAGGTCCACTCCGGGAAGATATTTTCAGGTTGCAGAGCCGGGAACTTCGTGGGGCGGAACAAACATCGACGATCCGCTGGAGATTCTGGGAAAGTTCAATGCCAAGAAAGCCTGGCCGGGATTGCGGCTGCTGATGGTGAGCACAACCGGCGAGCATCACGCCTATTTCGAACTGGACGAAGATCTGAAACCTCGCGAAAAAGAATTGCCTGAGAACTTGAAGCTGTCGGTCGCGCGCATCCGCGAAAATTGTGAGCCCGCGTGGTGCACTGTGCTGTTCATGGGCGGCGCGGGAGGATCGTTGCGGGCGGGCGTGACCGAAAATCCTGTGAAGCTAACGCATTCGGTAGGAGATGCGCTGACTCGCGTGACCTGTGGCGGCGCTCCGGTGTACATCTGGCCAGGCGGTGGTATCACGTTTATGGTGGATGTGACGCGGATGCCGCAAAATGCCTTCGGGTACGTGCCAACTCCCGCGCTGGTGGCTCCGATCGAATTCACGCTGAAACTTTCCGACTATGCTGAACTTGGCGGATACATGGAAAGTGTGCGTCCACTGAGCACGATTGTTTCGAACGCTGGTGAAAGAAGGCGCGTGACCGCTCACGTGGAGAATCCATGGCCGCTCGAAGCCGGATCGAAAGCGAAACGCAAATGAATTCGCGCGCGCAGATTCGAATGCTGCCGGACGGACGACGGCTGCACTTGCAGGATGGCCCGATCGATCTAATTGTCGAGGCGTTCGGTCGTTCTGAAGAGGTGCGGTGCGCATATCAGGCAGCGTGCGTGCGATTTGTGACCGTGCTCGACGAACTGTGTAGCGAGCTGGCGTTCTTGCGCACGGCTTGCTCCGCAGAATCCGATTGGCCGCGAGGTTCAGTGGCGCGGCGCATGATGGCCGCAGTCAGGCCTTACGCCGACGAATTTTTTATTACGCCGATGGCAGCCGTAGCTGGTGCGGTTGCCGAAGAGATTCTGGCGGCAATGCTTGCGGCCGCAGAGCTTTCGCGCGCGTACGTCAATGATGGTGGGGACATCGCGGTGCATCTCGCGACCGGCGAAAAGTTTGTGATCGGGATGGTCGAACGTCCAGATCGGCCATCGCTGTTTGGAACTACGACGATCCGGAGCGCAGATCCGGTGCGCGGAATCGCAACCAGCAGTTGGCGCGGGCGCAGCTTTTCGTTGGGGATTGCGGATGCGGTGACGGTGCTGGCCGATCGTGCGGCAGCGGCCGATGCGGCTGCGACTATCATCGCGAACGCCGTCGACTTGCCAGGGCATCTGGCGATTGTTCGGGTTCCGGCATGCGAACTTGCTCCTGACAGCGATCTCGGCACGCGGTTGGTCACGCGGAACGTTGGGCTGTTGAACGCCGCAGAAATCGATCAGGCATTGACGTCGGGAACGGCGACTGCGGAGAAGCTGCTCAAAATTGGCTTGATCCGAAGCGCGGCGCTGAACTTGCAGGGACAGACTCGCGTGGTCGGAGGCGCTGATGTGTCGAATCTGATTTCCACCGGCGTTGAGGAAAGGAATCTCGTGCATGCATGAGGTGGTCGTGCGGAAGAAGCTTCTGAGTGTGGAGGAGATTTTCCACGAAGGCGGTCCAATCGCCGAAAAACCACTGCGGCGCGCGGCGATCCTGACGGTCATTCGAAATCCGTTTGCGGGATCGTACGTGGCGGACATCGCGGGATTCATGGACGATCTGAAACCTCTTGGGCTGGAGATGGCTCGCTCGCTGGTCGCTGCGCTTGGCGGCGACGCCAAGCTTGTTGAGGGTTATGGCAAGGGCGCAATCGTGGGGTCGGCGGGCGAAATCGAGCATGGCGCGCTGTGGCATGTTCCGGGCGGCTATGGCATGCGCGAGGTGCTGGGCGGGGCGAAGGCGATTGTGGCGTCGACCAAGAAAGTCGGCGGACCCGGGACACGGCTCGACGTTCCGATCACGCACATCAATGCGTCGTACGTGCGGAGCCACTTCGACGCGATGGAGGTCGGCATCCCCGATGCGCCGCGAGCTGACGAAATCGTGCTGGCGCTGGTAATGACGACCGGACCTCGCGTTCATGCGCGGGTTGGCGGGCTCAAGGCATCGGAGATCAAGGGAGAAGACGGGCTGAGGTGAGAGCACTGAGGTGAGAAGACGATGAAAGCGAAGATCCGCAAGATCGCGACGTTTGTGGAAGAGACGCTGAGAGAGATGGACCGGGAGATTTCTCCGCCGACGCGAAAGGCAGCGGCCGTGGCGGTCATCGAGAATCCGTGCGCGGGAAAGTATGTGGAGGATCTCTCGGAGCTGATGGCCATCGGCGAAGAGTTGGGAGAGATGCTCACCTCGCGGGCCGTTGCGGCTTTGGGGATTCCGGGGACGTCGGCGGAAAGTTACGGCAAGGCAGCGGCGGTTGGCGAGAATGGAGAACTGGAACATGCGGCCGCGATTTTGCATCCGAAGCTGGGAACGCCAGTGCGGCACGTGCTGGGCAAGGGCGCGGCGCTGATTCCGTCGTCGAAGAAGCGCGGCGGACTCGGGACTGTGCTCGACATTCCTCTTGGGCACAAAGATGCGGCGTTCGTCCGCAGCCATTTCGATGGAATGGAAGTGCAGCTGAATGACGCTCCGCGAGCGAATGAAATCATGGTCGCCGTGGCTGTGACGGATAGCGGGCGTCCGCTGGCGCGCGTCGGAGGATTGACCAAGGATCAGATCAAGGGCGAAGACGGGCTGCGGTAGAGCTGTCGCGCTTCGCGCGACCGGACAGCCGAGGGCGGCTGTCCCCACATTTATCCTCACATTCACAAAACTAGCCACGCACCACTTCCGGAACGCGCGTGGCTGGCGGGGTGTTGCGGCTGCGCTGGATGCTGACGGCTCCATCGGTGACGACCATGCCGACGCCGGGCAAGTCTCCTTTTTGGATGCTGTCGAGGAGATTTCTTCCTGACGATTGCTGCGCGGTGTCGAGGAAGACGAAGCTGGCCTCGCGGCCGGGAGCGATCAAACCGCAGCTGAGGCTTCGCATCTTCGCCGTGTTGCCGGTTGCCAGGCAGATGGCCTGCTCGGCGGGAATCTCACCGAGCGCCGAGAGCATCGAGATCATCCGCAAAATTCCTAACGGCTGCACGCCGGATCCGGCTGGCGAATCGGTGCCGAGGATTACGCGGTGCAACTGGTTCAGCGACTTTGCCGTGCGCAGGGCCAGCAATGCGGCGCGCTCGTTGCCGTTGTGAACGATCTCGAGGGCGCGAGGAGACTTTTCGCAGAGCGCGACGATCTGGTCGTCGGGGAGAGCGGTGTGGCCTCCGTTGACGTGGCCGATGACGTCGGCATCGGTTTCGAGGACCATGTCTTTGTCGATGAGGCTGGAGCCGGGGATCGACGGGCCGCCGGTGTGGATGGTGCTCTGGATGCCGTATTTGCGGGCCCAGGCGACCATCCGGCGTCCGGTGGTTCCGTCTTTGACGCTGCCGAGGCCGACTTCGCCAAGAAACTTTACGCCCGCGGCGGCGAGATCTTTGAAATCATCTTCGACCATACCCTGCTCGAGCACCGGTGCGCCGGCATAGATCTTCACGCCGCCGGGACGGAAGGCGTGGAAGGCACGCTGCGCGAAGATGGCCATCGCCTTGAGGCCGACGATGTCTTTGGGGCGTCCGGGCGTGTGGACTTCTCCGGCCGAGACCATCGTGGTGACACCACCGTGGAGACAGCTGTCGATCCAGCCGAGCTGATTCTGGCGCGGAGTCCAATCGCCGCAGACGGGGTGGACGTGGCTGTCGATCAGTCCGGGAGCAAGCGCGGTTCCCTTGGCGTCGATGGTGGTGGTCGCGCCGGTGGCGTCGAGGTCTTTCTCTTTGCCGATCGCGTGAGTCAGACCATCGATCGCGATGACGGTGTCGGCGTCGAGGATGGGGTGGTCGAGATCGCCGCTGAGAAGGAGTCCGATGTTGCGAATGACGAGCTTGGAAGTTGCGGCTTTGGAGGGAGTGTCGTGGCTCATGAGAATTTTTTCCCGGAAGGTGTTTTGGAGCGGACAAATCATAACCGATGCGAGTTTCCGGGATCGCTCGCGTCGGGTATTACTGTTTAGTTCGTACCTACTGCCGCCCCTCGATCTACTGGAATCATCGAGTTAGCGGGAAAATGGAAAAATGATCCTTTGTTTTCAATATTTTGCAGGCAAAATATTGAAAACAAATCGGTTGTGCGCTCCGCTTGCCGCAGATTTTTTCTACCCTATTGGCGCAAAATCTTGTTTTCAAAGAACTTATCGGATTCGAGCTACCAAGTGTCCCGGCAAAATCTTGAGCCGCAAGGACTTACAGGTAAAATATTCATAACATTGAAGTTAGAAGGAGCAGGAATTTCCGAGGCCGGCATTCGCGGCCCGCTGACATCGTCGGGCTTTGGGCCTGTGGAAGGCAAGGTCAGATGTCACATAGGGCTGTGGAAAAAGGGGATTCGTCTTGGCTGCGCATGCCCCTCGACTTCGTACCCGTCAGGGAGAGGTTTGCGTGAATAGCACGACAGCGAGTCTGTGCCAATCCCGTCGGGAGAAGCGGGGGTCGGTTTTTTCGTTTTTGGCATCCGTTCTCGACCGTTCACTGCTGCAACCTTCCCCTCCGTAACCGAGTCTATTACTGTTGGGAGGTTGCATTGACAGGCTAGGTCGCTTGACAATGGGTAGTAGAATGATCGGCACTGAAGCCGATACGTAGAAAAGAAATCGTTTTCGCGGTACGAGATTGGAAGGGCCGTGAGGTCCTCCTGCTTAAGAGCACCTTGAAGTACCACGTTGCGACCTTTCACTACGATGAGGTACTAGTTGTTGAACAACTCAAACGAGCATTTTCCTCCCCACGAATTGTTATCGAGAATCGCGCTGCTCGGTCTGAAAACGCAATCTACGATATTCCCGTCGGAGGCCACCCATGCCTATTAGTAGCCATCAAGGACCGGGGTTGGTTGAGCAAACGGATCATTGTGACGTTTTACGGAATGGAGTGGGAGGATCGTCCGAAGGGTCGTGTGCTGTGGCCATAGAACAAAAAATGCGAACGCATTTCGAGCCGCATGGAGACGTATTGTTTGTTGATCTCTGTGATGCGCTTCCGACGGACCGCATTGATGTTGTGGATGTTGGCGATCAGGCTGGATTCCCAGGCTTAATCCAAGTCCGCGTCAATCGTGAGAAACAGATTTTGTATGGCGTTACGATTCAGAACTACAGCGCTTTCAAAAGGAAACTGCTCTGGACCTATAGAATGGCTTCAGTCCATCATGCAATTGTGCTGCTGATAATGGGGCTGATGGCTGGTTTCCGAGCGGACCATCACTCTGCCGCGCGCGCGTGGTAAACCCCACACCCGCTAGTCACGCTCCAATCCTTTCCGTAAATTCGAGTCTGTCATTTGGCAGGCGGTTCGTCGTCAACGGGCGGTTGATGCGAGGCCTTTTGTCTTCCTTTACGATCTACGCAGACGATAGCGGCACGGATCCCCAGAGCAAGGTTGCTATCTCGTGCTGCCTGATCGTCCCCTCCAGACGAATCATTGCGCTAGAGGCGGAGTGGGCTGCCTTGAAGGAGAAGGAGAGCTTTAGCTGTTTTCACGCTTCGGAGTTCTCTGCTCGAAATCGAAAATCTGAATTCGCTGATTGGGACGAAGCCAAACACACCCGCGTGTTTGCTAGGGCACGCGAGATCACCAAGAAGTTCGGGGTTAAATGCTACTCCTTTGCTGTTCACAAGCAGGATTACGACGAAGTGATGCCTGCCCAATTTCGAGAATTCTTTAAAGATCACTACACATGGGCCGTATATTACGCCATTCGACTCTGTGCGAGATGGAGATCAGCAAAGAAAATTGTCGATCCGTTTGAATGGATGTTCGACTACATGAAGCCCAGCGATATCAAGCGGAAAGAAGTCGAAAGGACGATGGAAATGGCTGAGGATATGGCCATATTCAACGGGAGGCCGGGGGAATACAAGAACTTTAGCTTTCGAGAACGCTGCGACTATTCGGGACTGCAATGTGTGGATCTGCTGGCGTGGAGCTGTTACCAAATGGCGCTACGGGCATTTACTAAAAAGCCATACTATTCCGACGCCGAGATAGCCTGTAAAGACTTCGACGAGCACATGGGCGGAGCGTGGATGGATACGATCACGGTGAAAAGAGAAGACCTAGAGGATTTTATTAAGCGAGAATTGGATACTGGTACCGCTTTAGAGCGATTCGAGAGGTGGCTGGATAAAAAGGGCATCAAGAGATCTGGCAGTCTTGCAATTCTCCCTCCGGGCGTGTAACGGCCCGCGCAATGGATTACTGGATCAGGGTGGCAGTCTGTCTTGATGTGGTCCATCCGTACGGAATCACGCACCTGATTCTTGCCGAGGTTGGTCCTTGTGTGCGGTCCGCATCGGCGCTACTATAGCCTGCTCTGCTGAATCGGGAGCCGACCTTCATGCCGCAAAATTACGTTCCGATCTTTATTTTCATCGCCATCGTTGGCACGCTGCTGCCCATTACCCTGCTGCTGGCGAAACTGGTGCGTCCGTCGAATCCGAGCAAGACCAAGCTGATGCCTTACGAGTGCGGCATCGATCCGATCGACAGCGCGCGCGGACGGTACACGGTCCGGTACTACATCATCGCGATTCTTTTCGTAGTATTCGATGTGGAGACGATTTTTCTGTTTCCGTGGGCGGTGAAGTTCAAGGCGTTCGGGATTTTCGGGCTGGTGGAGATCCTGATTTTTCTGGCGATCCTGATCGTTGGGTATATATGGGTGTGGAAGAAGGGCGCGCTGGAGTGGGTGTAGAACCCCTGAGTCGAGAATTCGTTTGCAAAGTGACGGAGACCGTCGATGTGCGATGACGCGACCTCAGGGGCTAAAGCCCATAACTTCAAGGGTGCCCTTACGGCTCGGCTAGAAGCCGAGCCCTTTCACGGTGGCGGGACTTCATCGACAAACTTCCGATTCAGAACATGGAAGGCTCGCTGGAGCTCGGAATCTGCATGATGGATCCGAAAAATCCGATTGTGTGGCTGTGCGTGCAGGGGATGCAGGCCGAGGCCGGCGGAAAGCTGGAGGCCGCGCATCTGCTGTTCACGCAGGCGTGGGAAGAGAGCCATACCGACTACGAGGCCTGCGTCGCGGCGCATTACGTGGCGCGCCATCAGAAGACGGCCGAAGAGACGCTGCGCTGGAATCAGGAAGCGCTGGACCGCGCAGACCTGGTGAAAAATGGCGCGGTGCAGGGGTTTTATCCGTCGCTTTATCTGAATCTCGCGCAATCGCACGCGAGTCTGGGGAATCGCGAAGAGGCCAAGAAATATTATGAGTGGGCGTCGCTGACGTCGTCGGCGCTGTCGGGAGATGTGTACGGAAAGACGGTGAGGGATGCGATTGCGCGCGGACTGGAGCGAGTCGACTGATGGCGGATGACGCTGCCAATGCGTCGGTGAACGCGATGGACTCTTCTCCGGCCGAAACGTTCAAGGCCAGCCGCTGGACGCAGGGAAACTTTTTCTTTCCGACAAAGCTGGTGGTGAGTCCGCAGAGGGTGATCCGGACGAAGTCGCGGCTGTTTGGCAGCAACGAAGAGAGTATCCCGATTTCGAAGGTCGCGTCGGTGCACATTTCTACGGGAGTGTTCTGGTCGGAGATCGTGATTGAGTCGACCGGGGGATCGGATCCGATTACCAGCCATGGGCATCGGAAGGCGGATGCGCAACGCATTCGCGACTTGATTGAGAGCTATCAGTCGGCGGCGCGGACGTCGTAAGCGAGTTCAGGTTGCCTCAGGGGCTGAAGCTCCGCATCTTTCTGCATCTTCAACGGCACGGCCTGAAGCCGTGCCCTTCCCGAATTATTTATGAAACAGCGTTCCGTGAGCGATCGCCCGTGAGAAGAATCGGGTGTTCACGCGTGCATTGCGTGCCAGTTCCGGCTGTGATAGCCTCTTGTTGAGAGGTCACTTTGCAGGACAAAGTACCCACGGGGCTCGACCGTAAAGAAGCGGAAGTTTACCGGCACCTGGATCCGCAACGGCTCCCAAAACACATCGCAATCATCATGGACGGCAACGGGCGCTGGGCCAAGCGGCGCCACATGCCGCGTGTCGCTGGACACCGGGCCGGAGTGACGGCCGTGCGCTCGACAGTGGAGACGGCGGCGCGCATTCATATTCCGGCGCTGACGCTCTATGCGTTTTCGGAGGAGAACTGGAAGAAGCGTCCGGCGAGCGAGGTGTCGTTTCTGATGGGGCTGCTGGCGCGGTATCTGAAGGCGGAAGTGCCGACGCTGAATAAGAACAATATCCGGCTGGAATACATTGGGCGGCAGCATGAGTTGCCGGGCGATGTACGGGAGCGTATGTCGTGGGCGCGCGAGGCGACGGCGCGAAATACTGGGATGGTGCTGACGCTGGCTCTGAACTATAGCGCGCGGAGCGAACTGGTGGATGCGTTCCGGTCGATGGTGACGGCGGCGTCGCAGAATGGCGGGATTGATCATCTGCGGATCGATGAAGATGTGGTCTCGCAGCATCTGTATACGCGGCATCTGCCGGATCCGGATCTGGTGGTGCGGACATCGGGCGAGATGCGGCTCAGCAATTTTCTTTTGTGGCAGCTGGCGTATGCGGAGATTTATGTGACG
>Ga0070735_10003197_pt1 | contig 14439 bp, 8 predicted proteins | sample Coa_R1_FD_66443 | JGI IMG/M metagenome (GOLD analysis project Ga0070735, IMG submission 66443) | Surface soil microbial communities from Centralia Pennsylvania, which are recovering from an underground coalmine fire - Coalmine... | ecosystem: Environmental > Terrestrial > Soil > Unclassified ...
AGACGAAGGCGTTCTTTCCATTTACCGTTACGCTAACGCCGTCCAGCTTAGTGGGCAACTGGTTGTTTACGAAATCCGAGCCTTGCCAGATGCGAGTATCTCCTGCCGGCGCGAGGTTGGTCCCGAAGATAGCCACCCACGAGTTGGGAGAGACAGGCGCTCCGGTCGTGACACCGCCAGCATTCACGATGCCTGTGATAGTCGGATTCGCGGGCATCGCCTGCGGAGTCGCAAACACCCATGCCGCTCCAGTACCGCCATTGTCCCCGTACCCACCCTCGATGGCCGTATTCCCCTCTCCGGATAGCGCCACGGAGTTGCCTTGATTTGCTTTGCCGACAGCACCCGTGCCGAACAGTTTGCTTTGCTGGCTCCATACGCCGCCCGCGCGCGCGTATACCCACATTGCTCCGGCACCACCGTTATCACCGAGCCCGCCCACAAGGGCCGTATTCCCGTCTGCAGATAGCGCCACAGAAGCGCCTTGATTTGCGGTTCCCCCGATCGCGCCCGTGCCGACTAGTTTGCTGCCCTCCTGTGTCCACACGCTGCCCGAGCGGGTGAACACCCACGCCGCTCCCGCATAGCCGCTGTCAAAATTCCCGCCCTCGATGGCCGTATTCCCGTCCTCCGATAATGCCACCGACGAACCTTGCCATGCGCCATTTGGGAAAGTCGACCCACCCCTGCCGACCAGCTGACTTTGCTGGCTCCACACGCCGCCTGAGCGCGTGAACACCCAAACTGTACCGGCATTGCCCCTGTCGAAGGGTCCGCCCTCGATCAATGTATTCCCGTCTCCGGACAGTGCCACGGAGAAGCCTTGCTCCGCACTATTCGTAGCCCCCGAACCCACCAGCTTGCCGCCTTGCTGGCTCCATACGCCGCCCACGCGCGTGTATACCCACACTGCTCCGACAGCTAACCCTCCTGGGCTCTTGTTGTCGAAGAACCCGCCGACAATGGCCGTATTCCCATCCAGTGAAAGAGCCACTGAAATGCCCTGATTGGCGGTCCCGACAGAGCCAGTGCCGACCAGTTTGGTGCCCCCCTGTGTCCACACACTGCCCGAGCGCGTAAACACCCACGCCGCCCCGACATCGCCGTTGTCGTTGGGGCTGCCCACGAGAGCCGTGTTCCCGTCCCCTGATAGCGCCACCGAGAGGCCTTGCCCTGAACCTGCACCCCCGATAGTGCCCGTGCCGACCAGTTTGCTGCCTTGCTGGCTCCACAAGCCGCCCGAGCGGGTGAATACCCACGCCGCCCCAACGTTGCCGTTGTCTGCGCATCCTCCCACGAGGACCGTGTTCCCGTCTTTGGATATCGCCACGGAACAGCCTTGATTTGCGCTCCCGACAGAACCCGTGCCGACCAGCTTCCCGCCTTGCTGGATAAACTGCGCATTCACGGGAGGGCAGACGAAAAAAGTAGCGATTAACGAAGGTAACAACAGAACCACAGACCGAACAGATTCTGCTAGCTGGAAACGACGCCGGGCAAGCAGCCCAGCCTCAAGCGGAGCTCCGCCCTTGAAACAAGATCCACTAACGTCTGGGATTTGGTTAACGCATTCTCGACGGAACATCAGATCCTCCTCCAATAAAGTTGCCGCGGATAGCGAGCGCGGCGGAGTTTGGAAACCACAAGCTGGGTTCATCACCGTGATTCACTCTATGGGCTGTGATTTCGAGGGCCATCGCCGCTCTCACTGATACATGCAGGATCTGTGACGAAAAGGGGCAGCAAAAGCGAAATTTATTTGGAACGGCGGCGCGGACCGCTTGGTTCCTCAGTCTCTGGCGCTGGGGACCCGCGCCAGATTCGGCGCGGCTGGGAGTCCCTCGATCCCGCCTCCGGGCATGTATCTTGCGCTTGGCGAAGAGCTTGGCTCATGCTGCTTGCCACCGATGCTCTCTTCTGGCGCCCTCTTTCTCGATCTCGGTTGTCGCTGTTGGCGAAGACCGGAGCCTAGCTCTTTCCTTAGAACCACTCGTGAGCGGGCGAGGATCGGTCAAACCAGCAGGCCAATCGGACCGTCGCCGTCGTCGAGAAGATCGCAAAGTGCGTATTTTGATAGCGATGACGGCCCCTATACAGTTTTGGCATTCGCCAGGGCAGCCTGCTAGCCGGCCCGGTTTTCCTGGGACCCAGCCAAAAGCGTAAATAGGGTGTATATGATAAGGATACGGCGCGAAGAGTGTGCGTCCATGGGCTAGGCATGTCGGCCTTGTAACCGGGCGTAGCACCATAGCAGCACCATGTAGGAAGGAGGGTCTATCGATGCAATTTTCCACTCGTCGAGTTCGATTGCTTTGGGCTTTCGCAATCGTAATACCTCCAGTGCTGCCCGCGGATTGCTGCCAGGGCTCGGTCGCGTTGGTCGAATCGCTTCTGGGAGAGGCAACCGCGCGAGCGCCTGGCGCCAAACATCGAGCCGATATCTCGGCGCTGGAATGGCTTCCAGCAGGGTCGACCATCGTGGTGGGATCGAAATCGACCATGAGGGTAATCCTGTTGAATGGCTGCCGTTATGAGCTAGGCTCGCGGGCAAAAGCGAAAGTAATGGCCGATTCGCTGGATTACGCGAGCGGTCCGGTGCGGCAATTGGAGCCTCTACCGCCGATTCCTCGTGTTGTGCCGCTCGTTGGCAACTCTCGCCAAATTGCGGCGGCGGTACGCGTGCGCGCACCGCGCGGGTCAGACATCCAAGGCCTTTATCCACGCGGCGGTCTGGCTGCTCTGCCGTCTCCGACGAAGCTGAGCTTCAATGAGGTTGTGGGCGCATCCAGCTACTTGGTCCAGTTGGAAGATGAGAATGAAAGGGAGCAGTTGAACCTGCGCACCAAATCCACTAATGTTGTAATTCCCGATGGAACCCTGAAAGCGGGCAACCGTTACTCATGGCGCGTGCTTGCGTTCGGTCCGGCGGGGGTCATTGCTGAGGGCGTCGCGGGATTCGTGACGATTTCCGGTGAGGACCTCCAGCGGCGGGCCGACTTCGCAAAAGCGACCGAGGGCACCCCCGACAAAGCGCTTGGCTTGGCGTTGCGGGCTGAAGTGGATTTCCGGCTCGGCTTACTCAGGGAAGCGCAGGACGAATTCGTTGCCGCTCTCCGGCTGAACCCGAATGAAATGGCGATTCACCACGCCCTCGACTTGGTTCAGTCCGCCCTTGCCGGCGTGCCGGGAGAGTAGTTAGTCGGTGAAATTCCATGCCGCTCTGCTTATGACCTTGGAAGGCGCGCGATTTCGACGCGGAGATTCCGTTAAGATGAGGCCTCAATCATGCAACTTACAAGCCTAACCGCCCTCTCCTGTCGAACGATGCTGGGTCTGGGGCTTGCGGCAATGGCGGTTGGGCTGTCGGCGCAAACCACGAACTTGGAATTAGGCAAGGCAAATCAAGGCGATCTATCCGCAGGGCAGACGCAATCGTACTCCCTCAGGGTCGACGCCAACCAATACCTGCGAGTGGTTGTCACGCAGCCCGCCGCGACAGTTGTGGTCGAACTCTACGCCCCAGGCGGAAAGGAAGCTCTGGAGGTAGACACTCCGAACCTCCCCGCAAAACTTTGGCGGATCGCCTGGGTATCAGAGACTGCCGGAGAATACCGCATCGAAGTGAACGGTCGAGGCCATTATGAAATCAAATTGGAGGAGGTGAGGGCGGCGGGCGCGGATGATGGAAAGCGTGTGAAAGCCGAGCAATTATTCACGCGAGGGCTCAGCGAGGCGCGCAAACACGCCAACGATCAAGCGATCTTAACCCTGATGCAAGCGCTCGACCTCTATCGGGAGGTTCAAGACCGTGAGCGCCAGGGGGATGTGCTCGATGCGGCGGGAACCGCGTATCGCAGTCTGGGGCAGTACGAGAAAGCAATCACCTTGCTCAATCAGGCGCTGGGGAGTCGGCGCGAGGTGAGGGATCGCCAAGGTGAAGGCGTTACCTTGAACAATCTCGGCAACGCCTACTTGGACCTGAGTCAATGGGAGAAAGCAGTTGGCTACTACGAACAGGCTCTGGAGATTGCGCGAGAGGTGAAGGATCGTCAGGGTGAAGGCGCTTGCTTGAACAACTTAGGCACCGTCTACCTCAACGTAGGACAAAACGAGAAAGCGATCGGTTACTACGCGCAAGCGCTGGCAATTCGCCGCGAGGTGAAGGATCGCCAGGGCGAAGGCGCTACCTTGCACAACCTCGGCAACGCCTATCTACGTCTTAGCCAGTGGGAGAAGGCGATCGGCTACTACGAGCAGGCGCTGACGATTCGGCGCGAATTGAAGGATCGCCAGGGCGAAGGTAGAACCTTGACCAATATGGGCAGCGTCTACAGGTACCTGAGCCAGAATGAGAAGGCGATCAGCTACTTCGAGGAGGCGCTGGCAATCGCGCGCGAGGTGAAGGATCGCCAAGTCGAAGGAATTACCTTGACGAACTTAGGCATTGCCTACGAGCACCTGAGCCAGTACGAGAAAGGAATTGGCTACTACGAGCAGGCGCTGGCAATCAAACGAGAACTAAAAGATCGCCTGGGCGAAAGCGGTACTTTGAGCAACCTTGGCATCGCCTACGAGTATTTGAGCCAAAACGAAAAAGCGATTGGCTACTTCGAGGAGGCGCTGGCGATTGAACGAGAGCTGAAGGATCGGCAGGGCGAGCGCAATACTCTGACCAACCTCGGCATCGCCTACCACAACCTCGCTCAGAACGATAAAGCGATAGGCTACCACGAGCAGGCGCTGGTAATCACGCGCGAACTCAAGGATCGGCAGGTCGAAGGCTCTATCTTGGGAAACTTAAGCGTCGCATACGGAGCTTTGAGCCAGTACGAGAAAGAGATTGGCCACCTTGAGCAGGCACTCGCGATCTTCCGCGAAGTCAAGGATCGCCAGGGCGAAGCTGGTACGTTGGCCAACCTCGGCATCGCATCCTTCAGTCTGAACCAGTACGAGAAGGCGATTAGCTACGACGAGCAGGCTCTTGGGATCGAGCGGGAGATCAAGGATCGGCAGGGCGAAGGCTCCACGTTGACCAACCTCGGTATCGCCGCTTTCGCCCTAAACCAGCACGAAAGGGCGATCAGCTACCTGGAGCAGGCGTTGTCGATCGAGCGGGAGATCAAAGACCGCTATTCCGAAGGCGCTATCTTGAACAATCTAGGCGGGGATTACGTTCAACTGAACCAACACGAGAAGGCGATCAGCTACCTTGAGCCGGCACTGGCAATCGAGCGCGAGGTGAAGGATCGCCATGGCGAAGGCGAAACCTTGAACCACCTCGCTGGCGCCTATCAAGGCCTTGGCCAGGAGGAGAAAGCGACCGCTTACTATGCGCAGGCTCTAGCAATCTCACGTGAGGTCAGGGATCGCACAACCGAAGGCGCCGAGCTTTCTAACCTGATGGAAATTTGGCAAGCCTCAGGTCGGCCGCGTCTGGCGATCTTCTACGGTAAACAGGCCGTGAACACAGTCCAATCAGTTCGCTCCGATGTCGCTGGCCTTGGCCAGGAACTTCGCCAGAGCTTTCTTAAGGGGAACGAGAATCACTATCACACCCTGGCCGAGATTCTGATCGCGCAGGGTAGGCTCGCCGAAGCCGAGCAGGTGCTCGCTTTGCTGAAGGAAGAAGAATATTTCCAATATACCCGTCGCGATGCCGACGAGGCCGCCACGCTGAACCGGCGCGTCGATCTGACTCGTGAAGAGGCCGAGTGGGAAAGGCGCTACCGCCAGATGGGTGACCGGCTGACGACAATTGGCACCGAACGTGGTGAATTGCTCGCGAAGAAGACGCTGACCGCAGAACAGAGGCAACGTCTGGGCCAGCTTGAACAGGATATGGCCGACAGCAACCAGGCTTTCGAACATTTTCTGGGTGACCTGACGCAACACTTTAGCGCTGAACAGGAGATTTCGCCCCGAACTGACGACTCGCGGCAGACGCAAAATGTCGTGGACCTGCGAGCGTTTCCGGTCGGCACAGTGACGATCTTCACCGTAATCGGAGACGACGCATTCCACGCCGTCCTTCGAACTCGCGACGCGGTGAAGGCCTACACGTACCCGATCAAGGCCGCCGACCTGAATCGCAAGATCCTTGAATTTCACCAAGTGCTGCAGCGGCCGGAACTCGACCCCCGCCCGCTCGGGCAGGAACTATATAAGATCCTCATCGCTGGGATGGCGGTCGACCTGCGCAAAGCGAAAGCGCAAACGCTGATGTGGTCGCTCGACGGTGCGCTGCGGTACGTCCCCCTGGCGGCGCTTTACGACGGCAAGGAATACCTGATCGAGCAGTACCGTTTGTCGGTGATGACACTTGCGAGCAATGTGAACCTCAAAGATCGTCCGGACTGGAAATGGAAGGCGGCCGGCTTTGGCGTAACCAAGGAATTTGAAGACGCGCCAGCGCTGCCATCGGTATCCTCCGAACTGCGCGGCATCATCACAACGAGCCCAGGCGACGGGGGCGTGCTGGCCGGCGAGGTCAAGCTGGACGATCAGTTCACGGAAAAGAGCATGCGCCAGACGCTGCTCAAGCACTATCCCGTGGTTCACATCGCAAGCCACTTCCATTTCCAACCGGGCAACGACACGAAGTCCTTCTTGCAGTTGGGCGATGGAAGCCATTTCAGTCTCGCCGAGTTGAAGACATCCGAGAGCCTTTTCAGCGGTGTACAACTGCTGACATTATCGGCCTGCAACACTGGCGTTGGCGACGGCGAGGAAGTGGAAGGGTTCGGAACGTTGGCACAGCGACAAGGAGCGAAGGCCGTGGTGGCCAGTCTTTGGCCGGTCGCCGACGAGAGCACCAGTCGGCTGATGCAGGAGTTTTACCGTATTCGCGAATCTTCGCGCGGGATGACGAAACTGGAAGCGCTGCGCGAATCGCAACTGAAGTTGCTGCGTGGCGGTGTTAAAGTCGGCCTCGGCGTGGACCGCGGTCGAAGTGAAATTCCGAATGCGGCGAATCCGGAGGCTCCGCGTTTTCGGCTCAATCCGGACGCTCCGTTCGCCCATCCATTCTACTGGGCATCATTTTTTCTGATGGGAAACTGGCGCTGAACCGGCCCGTGCGGGGTTGCGTCGCGAACACCTAGCGCGGAATAGCCGTTCAGGCTGATGAGGTTTTGACTGGAATCTCGGCAGACCCTCTCGCAAAAGCGTCGAATACGAGCGACTGGTGGGCGGAGGCGGCTGCACGGTCCGGCTTGGCCAATCCCTATCAATATGGACGCTCGACCAATCGAGTCTTTGAGCGCAGTCGTCCGCTCTGGGTATCACGTCCTTGCTTACCTTTGTTCATGCTGCCTTCGTTCCCGGTAGGCATAAGCAGAATGCCTTGAGGCACGACAGGTATAATCTCCATAAGGTACGAGGTGCACGATGTCCAGCACACAGCCATCGAGGGACGCGGAACAATTATTGATCGACGCGTACAACCTCAGAGAGGAATCCCCAGAAGATCTTTTTTCCCTCGTCTACGAAGAACTCCGTCAGGTAGCGCGGGCTTACATGCGAAGAGAACGTGCCGATCATACGCTTCAAGCCACCGCACTCGTCAATGAGGCATATCTGCGTCTGTTCGGAGGGGAACCGTTCCATTGGGAAAACCGCAAGCACTTGTTTTGCACGATGGCTCGGACCATGTGGCGCGTCCTAATCAATTATGGAGAGACTCGTCGCGCTTGGCGGCACGGTGGCGCCCATCTAAAGGTTACACTGGACGATCGGTGTCTCGTCCTTGGTCAAGATTTGCCGCAGTTCCTCGCTCTCGATCAAGCTCTGGAACGGCTGGCTAGGCTGAACCCGCGGCATGCGGAAATCGTCGAGTTGCACTCCTTCGTGGGATTAACTGAGAAGGAAACTGCGGAGGTCCTGGGTGTTTCAGTGGAAACTGTGAAGCGCGACTGGCGGTTCGCTAAAGCGTGGCTAAAGACGGAGATGGGTGGAGGGGATGACTCCGGAGCAATACGCCCGAATAGAAGAGATCTTTCGCCGGGCGATTGATCTACCAGCGGCGCCGCGCAACGCGTACTTGGACGAGGCTTGCGGCGGCGACATGGACTTACGGGCGTACGTTCTGAATTTGCTCAAGGCTGACGAAGTGCCCGAATCGGGAGGCCACCCATCTGATCAGTTTGCCAGCCTCTCCGTGAAGGAGTGCCCGGCTTGTAAGCGCTGCTACGACGATCCGATCGCAGTTTGCCCCGTGGACGGACAGGAGCTCCAACTCGCCATCAGCGGCGCTCTCCTGATCGATCACAAGTACAAGATCGAACGGCTCATCGGGCGGGGCGCGATGGGCGCAGTGTATCTTGTGAATCACGTTCACCTCAACAAGGCCTTCGCACTTAAGGTGATCTCAACTGGCAGACGCATCCCGGATTATCGGCGCCGGAACTTCGAGACCGAAGCTCAACTGCTTGCCCGTATCGAACATCCGAACATCGTTGGCGTAACCGATTCCGGAATCGACCCACGCGGCGACGGCATGCCATACCTGGTCATGGAGTATCTGGAGGGCAGGACGGTTCAACAGTTATTGGAGGAACACCAGGGCGCTCTCCCCTTCTCTGCAGCGATCCACCTGCTGCGGCAGATGGCCGAGGGCATCGATGCCGCGCATGTTCGTAACATCGTTCACGGCGATCTGAAGCCCGCCAATCTTTTTCTCGCCGGGGAGGCTGGCTCCGGCGAGATCCTCAAAATCGTCGATTTCGGCTTGGCACGCCTCACGTCACGTGGCGAGGCGGAAACCACTAGACCGACGTCCGCCGGCATCCGCGGTACACCCGCTTACATGGCCCGCGAACTGCTTCGCGGCGAGGATGCTTCCCCCGCCAGCGACCGTTACGCCCTGGGCATAATCGCCTACGAGCTTCTCACTGGGGCGCTGCCCTTCGGCTGTCAGCTCGATACCATCCAGGAAAATCAACGCACCCTCCCCCTGGCCCCGTCGGTGCGCAATCCGCGTCTTCCGCCCGAGTTGGACGTACCCATCCTCGCTCTCCTGGAACCCGTGCCGGACAAGCGGCCGGCTGGTTCGGTGGCCGCCGTAGCCGCCATCGAGAGGGCTTGGCTCGCTGCCGAACAGCGCCAGTGGCGCAAACGCGAGACGCCACGCCGAGTTCTTTTTGCCGCCATCGGCTCCGCCGCAGTCATCCTGATCGCCTCCCTAGCTGGCACCTCTACCATCGGTCAGGCGATCGAAGATCGGGCCGTGGACGCGCGTTTTTTGATCATGCCACCACAGCCGCCGGACCCGCGTTTGCTCCTGGTTGTTCTGGATGAAGCGACACTGGCGCAAGACTCTCGTCCGCTGGGCGAGTGGGACACTGATTTCGCTCGAATGATCAATCAGATTTTCAGTGGTGGCGCACGCGCACTGGCTATCGACCTCCTGCTTCCCGCAAAGTGGAGTCTTTCGCCGGAATTTGGGGCGGCCGTTACAGGACACGCCGATCACTTGGCGCTCGCGAAGCTCTCTACCGTTTCCGGTAGCGTGATCGGCACAGAATGCATTGGCCCGCTCGTGGCATATGCTATTGGTCCAGAGCGTTTAGCACGGGCTTTCGGATTTGTGAATCTCGACCAAGATCCGGACGGCGGAATCCGCGAGCCACGCATTGTTTATCTGGACCGAGACGGACGGGAGCAGCTCTCATTTGCGGCACGCGCGGTTCTCGCCGCCTCAGGCAACCCGAGCCAGATCCCGGTTGCGAATCGCCGGATCTGGATCGATTATTCGACGCGACCCGGAAGTATCCCGAAGCTCTCCTGGAAGGACGTGGCCGAACGATTGCGGGCTTCGCCTGGCTTGTTTCGAAACCGGCTGGTGATCATCGGTGCGGAGTATGCGGCTTCCAACGACGAACACCCTCTGCCAACAAGTGCGAGTTGGGATATGGTTTCTGGCGCGGTTGTGCAAGCGCTCGTCACGAACACGATCCTGAGCGGTTTTCCAGTGCGTGACTGTAGCCTGCTTCGATGCATGTTCGCAATTGCAGCGCCTTGCTTCGGCACTTTCGTGTTGGCGCTCCGCTTTCCTCACCGGCCGATGCTGACGTTCCTCGCAACCACCGCCTTCCTCTGCGGTTACGCGCTGTTCGCCTTCGCGATCTTCCGAGGTTCCCGGATCATGATTGCGGTGGCTGGTCCTGAGTTTGCGATTATTCTGAGCAGCGTGACCTCCTGGGTTCTGAAATCGCATCTGAAGCCCTATCCGCTCGCGATACCGCCCCCAGCCACAGATATCTCCTTCGATGCAGTTGGACAAGGCTCTCAAGCGTATTGATGTACTTGGCTGGCCGGAGTCTTCGCGTGCCATGCAGAGGATCAGGGCTTCCACTGCCCAGTATCTCGGACCATGGGGCTGGAAGCGAATCCCACGAACCGGAGCGACGCACCTCCGTCTCAACCCCAAATATCTGGACGCTCCGGGAGTGTGTTGCTCCCCTTTCCCGGCTTCAAATGGGGGCCGCGACCGCGCGGTCGCGGAATCACGCCGCCTCGCCGGGGCGCAAGCTCAGGTCCGGCACCTTCAATGGGGCCGCGACCGCGCGGTCGCGGAATCGTTTCCTGGCCGCTGCTATCGTCTTCGTACATGTTCCTTCAATGGGGCCGCGACCGCGCGGTCGCGGAATCGGCGTGCAGGGGAATGTCTTGGAGGTCCACGAGTTCCCTTCAATGGGGCCGCGACCGCGCGGTCGCGGAATCAGCTCCTCTTGTATCCTATTAAATTCTCAATGACCTTTGCACGCCACTGCGAGCAGTTCTTCCGCTTCGAGCGGAATCTCGGCTTCCTCAGACTGGATTCCTTCTGAATTCTCCACCTCCTCAATAGCTTCCAGGCCCGCGAGCGGTCCCCGCCTTTCTTACGTCGCACAACCGCTCGGGGCGATTATCGCGTCACAAAAACTGGATATGCTGGGATCTCGCCTTCGATGACCCTGGCCAACAACCGTGCCTGGATTTCCAGCAATCGGCGGTAGCTCACCCGATAATCGAACAACGGATGCGTAACGAGCGTATCCATCCGGAGCTCATAAGCCCGGAAAAAACCTTTGCGTCCGGCCGGTGTCAGAGCTACCGATGCACCAGCGCGAACGAAATCCTTCTCTGTGACCATTCGAGTATTGAGCGCGCTCAGAACCGCGGAATCCGCGATCAACGGGCGGAACGGCTCCATCAGGTCCAGCGCCCATGTCGTAATTGATGATAAAAGCCCAAGTACGGATCGAATCCGACGGCATGGCACGCGACCGTCAGGTCTTTGGCCAGCATGCTGTACGCCAACGACAACAATGCGTTTACTGGATCACGCGGGGGGCGCCGATTGCGGCCTTCGAAATCAAATGAGAAGCCAGCGGCATTCTCATCTGGTTCTTGACCAGGCTTGATCATCCCTGCGAATTCCCCGAAATATACGCGCGCCGCTGACCCTTCAATCCCCAGCAACGATTCCAAATCCGGCGAGCGCTCGGCTCGGTCGGCGAGCGCCTTCATCATGTCCAATGACGACTTCTTCGGCTCAATGTGATTCCGTTGGAGCATTGTTCGCTGATTCCGAACCTTGCCGGCCACCAAAACCCGCGCGAGAGACAGCGGAAACCATTCCGAGTCCGCCAGTCTGAATTGGGAGCGTCGCAATGCGACGTTCTTCGTATTCATTCCGGTGGTGATGCCGTAGAAGTACCCGCCCATTGAGAAATATGAAATGGGTATACCCGCTTCGCATAGTGATTGAACGGCTTGCGTCGAGATCTGAATATTTCCCAAAAGGTTCACCTGGCAAACCTCGCCGATCCGGACCTCTTGCACTGTCTTGTCCTTATCTTTCACTTGCAATACTTCGCCGGATTTTCCGAGTCGGAAGCCTTGCGTATTTAGATAAAGGGGGCGCAGGTCATCCCGAGGCGTCACGAGTCTGCGCACTTCCGTTTGGACACCCTCACTCGCAGGCGGTTTGCGCGGAAGCCCATCGGGGGAGCCTTGGAATAGATCCAACTGCGCTCCGTTTAGAAGGTTCCCGTTAGCGAGCCGGTTTGTTTCATCCGGCAGGCATATCGTGTTTAGAGAACATCCGACACACTTCGGCGAATCCTCAAGCGGTGTGGGAATTGAGCCTCGCTCCGCCAGATCCCAAGCACGCGCCACTGCCTCCTCCGCTTCGGCGATCAACGCATCATTGACCGGAATCCGGACCCGCTGTCTCGTTTTCTGGTAAAAGACGACAGCCTCTTCACATCCATAACCGTTTTCGCGAAGGACGATCGCCTGAAGCGCGATCTGCACCCGGTCGGCAGGCCACATCTCCAAGCCATCTTTGCCATCTCGTGGCGCACCATGTTTGTAATCGACCGGAGTCGCCACGGCGCCTTCTGCCTCGACGAGATCCAGCTTCGCGATCACGCGAAGGCGCTCGCTTGCGAGTGTTACCGAGCGCGCGTGGATCTTTTCTTCAATCTGGGCGGCTTGAGGCAATTCCGATGGGCGCGAGTCAACGCGCCTATGTTGTACAGAACCTTCAAGCGTGTCCGCGCTCTCTCGAAAAACGCCTTCGACCCATTCATAGAAGAAGAGCCTCGGACAGTATACGAACTCGTTTACCATGCGGGCTGGCAGATAGTCTGGCAACGTCCGCGGTGATGGAGCCGTGCGATCCGGAGCATCTGGAAGAGGAAGGGGGAGGGCGCTCATTAAGAATGTTCCTCAGACAATGAAGCAAGGCGCATCGACGGCCGTATAGGGCAGACCGAGCGCAGTGATCACACGGTCTCCACGGCCTTCAGCCGGGCCCAGGTGGACAAACAAAACTTGATCTTCGTCGTGGTTAATTATTCGAGCCAGTTCGGCTCGACAGCGGACCAAGTCAGCCGTTGTGAACTGGCACTCAAAAACTGAATACTGCAAGTGATCCCCGAAACCCCGCATGGTCTTGAAAACCTTGCGGAGCCGACGGTCGTCGCAGATGTCATAGCAGACAAGGTAAGACTGGCGCATTTCCTAGCCTTGGATGGCAGCTTAAGTTGCGCGCACATCTCTCAAATAGTATGATATTCCACGTTTTTTTGCAATTCTGCCCCTCACGCCGGGGCCCGCCGTATGGCTCCTCGTGACCTGCTCGGCGACAACTGAGGCCCCAGTTCTTGAGCCACTTTCTGGAGGGGAGCGTGCTTTCTCCCTGCGAAGTCCCTCTGAAGTTCGGCTGCAGGCCAGCAGCGAGGATTGCAAAGTTTGATAAGGTTTTGGTAGCTTTGTTGTCGAGCATACATTTTGACGGAGACTTTCCGGGATTACCTTCGGATCAAGGAAGCCGCACGCCTGATTGGCGTGTCTGAGGCCACGCTCCGGAATTGGGGCAAACAAGGCAAGATCAAAGTCCATCGCCATCCAGTGAATGGCTATAGGCTGTTCAAGCGGCGCGATCTCGAAGAGGTTCTTCTCGCCGCCAAACGTTCAGCCGATCACGGTTAGGTTGACGATCAGAAAAAGGGACACTCACCGACAGCATGGCGAAACTTGAGGATCTGAAGCGCGGAGCGAGCGTCAAAGGCGTCCTGCCTGATTGCCTTATCACGGTGATCGATGTCAAATGGTATGGCTCCGCGGCTGTCGAGCTTACGTACAAAGATCCCACCGGAAAACCGGACGTCGTGCTCCTTTACCGGGACCGCGAGCCCAGCCTGGAAGTCGGCGAAACAGGGCGACCTTGGAGTTTCGACGGCGACGGCATGCTCTTTCGGCTAGTCTCGGAGGCGCACCGGATCAACCTGGCTCATTTGTTTGATCCACTGCTCGCCATCCACACGTCAATGGTCGATCCGTTACCGCATCAGATCACTGCCGTCTACGGCGAGATGCTGCCGCGTCAACCGCTCCGGTTCCTTCTAGCCGACGATCCCGGTGCCGGGAAGACCATCATGGCCGGACTGCTTATCAAAGAATTGCTGATTCGCGGCGACCTGCATCGTTGCATGATTGTATGCCCCGGAAATCTCGCCGAACAGTGGCAGGACGAACTCTATCAACGATTTCAGCTTCCCTTCGAGATTCTGACGAACGACAAGCTCGAAGCTGCTCGCACCGGCAATTGGTTCGCTGAGAATCCTCTGGCCATTTGCCGCCTGGATAAATTGAGCCGTAACGAGGATGTTCAGGCGAAGCTGGCCAATACCGACTGGGACCTTATTGTTTGCGACGAAGCCCACAAAATGTCGGCCACGTTTTTCGGCAGCGAGGTCAAATACACCAGACGCTATCGCCTCGGGCAGCTCCTCGGTCAACTCACGCGCCATCTTTTGCTCATGACTGCGACGCCGCATAATGGGAAACCCGAGGATTTCCAGCTTTTCTTGGCGCTACTCGATAGCGACCGGTTCGAAGGCCGTGCGCGGGACGGCGTGCACACGACTGACGTCTCAGACCTCATGCGGC
>Ga0070735_10003198_pt1 | contig 14438 bp, 12 predicted proteins | sample Coa_R1_FD_66443 | JGI IMG/M metagenome (GOLD analysis project Ga0070735, IMG submission 66443) | Surface soil microbial communities from Centralia Pennsylvania, which are recovering from an underground coalmine fire - Coalmine... | ecosystem: Environmental > Terrestrial > Soil > Unclassified ...
AAAAGGGCAGCAAAGACGAATATCGCGAGCGTCAAACTTCGCGCTGCGCGCATTCCACTCGCCTCCGAGTCTAAATTGTGGAGGATAACGGGGTCGAACCGTTGACCTCTTGCATGCCATGCAAGCGCTCTACCAGCTGAGCTAATCCCCCGAACTGATCGTATCCGAAAGTTTGCGGCGCACGACGTTCTTCCTGTGTAACGAAGGCTTTCGGACGCTCAGTGGATTTGCGTCGTGCTTTGGCCTACTACTTTGTCGTCGACCGTGAGATAGACCGTAGCCGGGCCCGTATAATTGCCCGGAATGTCGAAGTAGATCGTCGCCTTTCCGGTGGTGCCGGGGTCGATAGAATCCGGGTTGCATTCCACCGCGGCGGACGTATCCGCGTCGAGCGGCGTCGCATCGCCGAGCTGCAGCGTGAACTCCGATGGGTCGCACTGGACCGGATCCTTGGAGACGTTCTTGATCTCCATGTCCGCTCGCAACGCGCCCGCGCTTCCCGCCACCGCGACCTGGTCGAACGATATCACCACAGCGGCGTTTGCCGCCGTCGTCTCCACGGGCTCTGCGGTCGTCACATCACTAACGGTTGGCGAGGCCGCCGCTTGCGAAGTGGTATTGTCGTTGCTGCTACTGCTGTTGCTGCTATTGCTGCTGCTGCCGCAACCGAAGAGGGCCGCAATGCCGCACGCGGCAATCGCGGATTTCCATGCCGAATATTTCATGGCCGAGCATTGTCTGTTAGGCGCGCGAAATCCCCGCCAACTATAGGAGCGACGGCGCGGACAGGTGCCGCGTCGCCGCTCGCGTGGGCTGGAAGGTTAGACCAGTTGTTCGCTAGTGGAGACCCGCCAACTTGACGTCCTTCGCGCCCAGCGCTTGCGCGACATCGTAGAACGCCTGATTGCTGATCTCGTGGTAACGCAGGTCGGCGAGTTTGCCGAGATCGGGGTTGGCGTCGATGTCGTTCATCACTTGCACGTGGATCTTGTGCGACACGGCCTTGTCGAGCAAGTACTCGATCTGGAACGTGCCGTCAGAGGCGGTGCCCGCGCCGACGAGCGTCTTGGCAAGGTTGACGCCGGTGAGGTCGGATGAAGGCGCCGGAAGGGTTACGCCGGCTGCCGTCGCGATCTTGATCGAATCTGCGACGGCGAAGTCGAAAGTCTTCAGCCAGCCTGTCACTTCGTCGCTGCCGTACTGTTTGCTCAACTTGGCGACTTCGGCGTTGACGGTGTCGGAGCCGAGCATCGAGACGAGGGCCTTGGCGGTCGAGAAGTTCGCGGCACCGCCGCCGGCTGCGACGAGCGCAGATGTGACGTTGAGAGCCGGCGCGCCATCATAGACTGGCCCGCCGAAACGGCCGTGCATGGCGCCGTTCATCATCATATCCGTGCCGGTATCCATGGGCGCGGCGGCGGCGATCGACGCGGCTCCTGCGAGCGAAGCGGCGAGGGCGAAAGCTGCGAGCATACGAGACGTGGTCATCGAGTAACCTCCAGAAGAAGCGTTGGTTGTAATGATAACGAGGGACCGCTCGAATCGGATGAGGCCGATTGGTTTATGGGCGTCGCTCCCGGACTGTCGTCGCAACCACGAGCATGGCAAGCCCGAGAAGCGAGCAGCAGATGCCGCCGACTCTTTCCGTCTCCGCGTTCGAGCATGATTGAGCCGACGCGACGTCGAGCGATCTGATTACCCGCCCGACCTCGGAATGGCACGTCGCATACGCGTCGTTGGACTGGAAGAAGAAGATCAGCCCGACCGTGATGAGCGCGAACGCAACGAGAACGAATATCGGTTTCGCGTACATCCTGTACACCTGTGCCCACGCTATGAAGACTCTAATCAGAGCAGATCAACCGAACCAAGCGAACTAAGCGGACTTGCTTAGCCGGGTAGCAGGTATAGCGGCCAAACGCCAACCGCGCCGTTACCATTGCGCGTGGATGAAGGGTGAGTCGAACTCGGCGCAATCGCACCGACAGGGCGCACCACGTCCGATGCCTTGAAAGTCGGAAGGACACTCACGCGTTTGACGCCGCCGAATCAGCGGTAATATTTCTAGGGGCTGAAGGGCTCCGGGCGGTGCTGGCCCCAAGCGGCGCCGCTCTCTCATCGTCCACCGGGAACGTCACCAGTGCCCGGACTGCGTGATGGCTTCACGCGAAGATCCGCTCGTGTCCAAGATGCGGCTGTTACCCGTTGGAATAAGTAGCGCGATTAGCGAAACTTATTTTGAATAGAAGGCCTCAACGGTATTGAGGGCACCGTCTCCGCCAGCATATCCCCCTATCGCATAAAGCGCGCCGTTGATAACCCTTGCTGTCAGTTCCTCGCGCGCGGTCGGCATTGATGGCTTTGTCGTCCAAGCGTTTGACTTGGGATCGTACGCTTGAACGGTATTTACTATCCCGCCGTTCCAGCCGCCGACAGCAAAGATGGTGCCCTTAAATATAGTTGCGGCTAGCCATGCCGCCGGATACGTCATGGAAGGCTTTGCAATCCATTTGTTCTGAGCTGGATTGTAGGCCTCGACTCGGTTTAGGACTCCGCTTTGATCGTAACCGCCGATGGCATAGATAATTCCGTAACGTTCGGTGGCAGCTAGGCCGAAGCGACCACCCGAGGGCATCGTTGCCCGCTGCCGCCACGAGTTTGTCGCAGGATCGTAAGCTTCAACGGTGTTTAACGGTATCGTGGCCATGCCGCCAATCGCGTAAAGCACGCCGTTAACGACGCGAACAGCTAGATCGAACCGAGCTGTTGGCATAGACGCTTTTGTCGACCAGGTATTCGTCGCAGCGTCGTAAGCCTCGATCGTATTCAGGGCATCGCCGGCGCTGTCGCGACCGCCGACAGCGTATAGTATGTTGTTGATCACCCCGACTGCAAGGCCTTCCCGCGGTGTTGGCATGGGCGCCATTGTCGCCCATGTCCCTGTCGCAGGGTCGTACGCTTCAAGCGTGCTCAAGTAGTCGCCCAAACCGGCAGAACCGCCTACCACATAGATCTTGTTTCGGATGATATCTGCAGCTAAACCGAAGCGAGCCGTCGGCATCGGCGCCTCAGTAATCCAGCTACCCACATCAGGTTGTAATCCATTCGCCAAGCTACCCGCACCAGAATTTCGAAGTTGAATCGGATTAGAGTCGCTTGAGCATCCTGAGAAAGCGCAGACAAACGCAAAAACAATTGTCGCGCAAATGATTGTCAGCCGACTAGACATATCGTTGGCTCCAAATCGGGCCGATCGCCGACAGTTGGGTGATGAGAGGTTATTTTGGTCTGGTCAAGCGTGGGCCTTCGCGGCGTCCGCCCACGCCGCTTTCTTCCGCCGCAAGGACGTGACTCAGTTGAAGCTGAGCTCAAACCAACCACGCGACGATTGCGGATAGAATGAAGGAGCGGCATCACTGCTGATGCCGCTCCTGTAGCGGTGGCTCGATTAACTACGTCACGTCCTCACGGCTGATAGATCTGCACGTAGTTGTAGTATTCATCGTGATGGACGGTGTCGCCGCTCTTTGCTCCGCCGATGCAGTACAGCTTGCCGTTGACCGTCGCAGCAGCCGGCAGGATCGCCGCAAACGGCATGGGGGCGAGCTTCGACCAGCTATTCGTCGAAAGATCGTAGGCGTTCAGGGTGACGAGCGGCGACGTGAGCTTGACCCCGCCCGCGGCGTACAACGAGCCGCCGATGCCGGCTGAGCATGCGCCGGAATTTGGCGCCGGCACGTTCTTCTTGGTCGTCCACGTGTTTGTCTGCGGATCGTAGACCTCGTTGTCTTCGACGACCTTGCCCGAGTTCGCCAAGCCTCCAGCGGCGACGATATCCGAGCCGACCGTGCCGACGTTCGGGTTCGATTTCGCGACGTTGAGTGACGCTGCCGAGGTCCACGAGTCCGAGGAAGGGTTATAGACCTCGACGCCGTTGTAACGCCCGGTGGCGTTCGTGTAGCCGCCGACGATGTAGATCAGTCCGCCGTCGACCGATGAGCTCATGCTCGAGACCGCAACCGGCATCGACGCCTTCGTCGACCACGTGTTGTGCACCGGATCATACGCTTCGACGGTACTGAGCTGCGTGTTGCTGTTGCCGATATCGCCGCCGATGGCGTAGACGATCCCGTTGACGGCCTGGGCTGCGAGCACCCAACGTTTCGTCGGCATGGATGCTCCGGTGGTCCACTTGTTGGTCGCCGTGTCGTAGATCTCGTTCTTGCCGAGGGCACCGCGCGTGCCGAAGCCGCCGATGACATAGATCTTGGTCCCGACGACGGCGGCGCCTGCGCCGAGTCTCTTGGTCGGCAGCGGCGCGCCGGACGTCCACGTGTTGCTCGTGAACGCTCGGGCTAGGCGCTCGGTTGAAGACTGCTGCGCCATGACAGGACCTTGACCGCCGACGCGCGGCAGCAGGGCATTTTGTCCGCACGCGGTGAGAGAAAGACACGCGGCCGCGCAAATGGTGGTCGCCCAAAGCGATCGCGTCGATCGAAGATTGTGCATCGAGAGCCGTCCTCCAAAGAAAAGCAACGCCGCTTCATATCGAACTGAAACGGTCAGGTCGATTGCGTGGTGCTTTCGCGAACGCCAGCGCCTTACCAGCCGCGACCGCGGAAATGAGGCTTTTGCCCCAGCCCTACGTCGGGCGTAGGCGGCTTAGCCGGTATTTCGGGCCGTCTTTGTTTCTTAAGAACTCGATCTCGTCGGCGAGTACCGCCGCCAATTGTCGCTGTAGTCGGCCACTGTGCTATGTCTACGTTCACGGTTGAAAAGGCCAACAAGACAACACCGTTCGGTCAACAAACCATGAGCGGACACGATCTGCATTATCGAACAAGATGACTACCGAATCGCCCTCAGTATCACAAATAGTCGCCTTATCAATAAAGTTGTATTCTGTACCGCCATTGTCGGCGTGCGTGGCAGTAGCCAATCGAGTTAGGTCGTCAACTGACATTCCGACTCGAAGTCCATTTTCGAACCGATGTTCAGAAATGCGACCCGGCAAACCAAACACGTAGGGATGTACAAAGAAAAGCACGATGAGAGCAACCGCAATCACGGCGGACTTTAGTCAACGCCTACTCATGCGACCTCTTCTTGCATCCGAGAATCAAGCACTTGGCTCGCCACCATCTTGCTTGAGGAAATCTATAACCACGCGCTCGATTTCATCATTCTCGCCCATCTCAGCATACACCGTGAGTCGGAAACAACGATAAGTGGCATTGAAAGTGGCATAGCCACTAATTCCGCTCCAAAAGGGAAAAACGAAATCCCGCAATCGCTTGCGGGATAAGGGTTCAGAAACTGGAGGATAGGAGATTCGAACTCCTGACCTCATGCTTGCAAAGCACGCGCTCTACCAACTGAGCTAATCCCCCGGCCGCACATCATTCTACCGCGTGGCTTTCGCGCCATGCTGGACGTTGCGACGAAGGTCTACGGCTGACCAAATGGTTTCCCCACGACGAAGTCCGCCATGAGCGCGCGCTCCTTAGCGCTTGCATCGGGGCGATTCACAATCTCGTACTTCGGGTGCACATCTTGGCCGAGCGTGATGTCCAGCGATACCTGTCGTCCCTCGCGCAGAACGACCGCTTTCATGCGTGCACCAGCGCGATACGTGGCTAGCAGTCCGGGGAGGCTGTCCTTCGTCACGGCGAGCCCGTCGAGCGATTGCAGAACGTCGTATTGTTCGATGCCGGCTCGTTCAGCCGGGCCGTCGGGATCGACCGAGGTGATCATCACCACATCGGGGTTCACGCTCGGCAGTCCATCGTTGAGCTTCGAACCGGGGCCCTCGTAGCCAAGACCGTCCGGTGCGCCGATTTCATTCCACTGCGCCCCGAGCGAAGCGGCGCCGCTTTTCGGTAACGTTTTCGAGAGGCGCAGCCCGGCATAAGCGAGATACGTGTTCCAATCCGGCAGCGTCGTCGTGTCGAACCATGTGTGGAACAGGGCACCGGCATCGGCATCGCCGGTGGCCTTGGTGATGATCGAAGGCAGCTCGTCGTCGGTGTACGTGCCGCCCGGCGAGCGGAATTGATCGAGCGCCTTTTTCTGCCAGTCGGCGAACAAGTAGCGCGGCACATCGTCCAGGCTGTGCGCATCGTTCGTATCGTGCCGGATCTTGAGATCGAGCATCAGGGCCATCGCTGCCGCGCCGGTGTAATAGTCGCCGCCCGGTACCCACGCTGCGTCGTTAGCCCACCACGTGTTCCACGAGAGGTCTCCGAGCGAGAATATCTTGCGGCCGGGCGACGTCTCCTCAGTGTCGATCGCGTCCGCGAAGTTGACGAACATCCCCTTGGGCGTCGCGTAACCTGAACGCATCGCATGGATATAGGTGTAATATTCCGTGAACCCCTCCGCGACGTCGAGGCGTCGTGTGTGATCCTCGCGATCGTAGCGGAATGGTCCGAGGATCTGCGGTCTGATGCGCTTGACGTTCCATGAATGGAAATGCTCGTGCGCAAGCACGAACGCGAAGCCGTCCATCGAGCCGGTATCCCAGGTCGCGTCATCGGGATCGCGCGCTTGATCCCAGCCATACTCGTTGATGCCAGACAACGTGGAGTTGAGATGTTCCATGCCGCCGGGCCCGACAGTCGACATGATCGCCCAGTATTCCTTATAACCCGCGTGACCCATCATCTTGACTTCGCTGCCGATGATCCGACGCGCCACGTCGGTCATCTTCTGAATGTCGTAGTTACCGGGTCCGTCGATGACAAGATGATACGTCACGCCTTGGACGACGAAGCGCGATTCGAGGAGGTGCGGTGTCATGTCGGTGGGGCAGTCGACGAGCACGTCGTACGACGGCGCCGTGTATACATCCGGTGCGGTCTGCATCGCCAGCAATCCGGAAGCCATATCCCATCCGGCGGGTTTGTGGATCGTAAGGGTCGCCGGCCCGGCGACCGGGTAGCCGTCGTCCCCTTCGACGTACATGAACGTTTCGGCCCCATTGAAGAGCGCGCGCTGTGTGGTCAGTTGCGTACCAACGTCCGCTACGCGATCCGCGTACAGATCGTAGTGGACGCTGAGTGCGCTAATGCCATGCGTATCGATGTTCCACGCGGTATCGCCGTCTTGACGCCAGGGCAGTGCGGTGCCGCCGGCATCGGCGGCAGAAAAGGTCAGGACGTTGCGGCCGTAATGATTGTCGGAATAGTAGCCTGGAATCCAGATCGGCATTTGCAGCGTCGTGCGATCGCGAGAAAGTCCGGTGATGTTCATCGTGATCTTGAAGACGTGGTTCGCGGGTTTCGGCATGGCAAGATCGTAGGAGACTGAAGGCGAGTCTGCGCGCGCGGGCATGATGAAGGAAGTTCCTAAGATGGCGATGCAGCCGATGACGCGCGCGATATGCATAGTTGAACAAGCCTCCATGAAAGAGTCGAACGCTTCGGATCGCACGTTCGCGGCTTGGTGTCAACCGTCAATCTCACCTGCGCAGCGCCACAACGCGGGCACTGCCGGAGGGACGACTCCGGATAGCGCCGTATAAATGAGCTCTTCCGGGCGATTAGCTCAGTTGGTTAGAGCGCGTCCCTGATAAGGACGAGGTCACACGTTCGAATCGTGTATCGCCCACCACGATCGTCACAGGCAGAATAGTCGACGAGCGGCGCCCGTCTCGATGCAGACGCCGCTCGACGTCGAATTTGTGATCAGGGCATCTGCGACGGCATCGTTGACGGACCCGGTGAAGGATTCGTCGTCGTGGTTGGATTCGGGTTGGTCTGAGTCGTATTGCATCCGGCAGACGCAAAGATCGCCGCGCAGAGCGCCGAGACGGCGACGATACCGGTGATGCTCGATTTGATTTTGTTCATGGATCATATCCTCGCGAGGGTTGAGGGACGATAGACAGACTTATTGCCGCGTCCATCGATCTAAAACGGCGCGAGATTAAATCCACATGGCATGCGAATGAGAAAGAATGCGTCGCGAGGTCACAACCGAGAGCACGTCGCTTCCCAAAGCGAGAGGGCAAGCGATGCTTGCCCTACTACGGAGGAGGGTTGGGCTACGCTTACTGTCCGCGGATGAGACCGATCCAATCCTTGGTGAGTTTGTCATCGATTTTGCGATCGGTCATGTTCAGATCGTCGAGCAGCGAACGCTCGCGCATGCGCTCGGATCGATCTTGAATCGATTCGTTGAACCGTTCCGAACGCGCATCCAACGCTTCCTGATGCTGCATCTCCTGAGCTTGCAGCATGAGCTGATCGGTCTCATCCATAGTCAACATCGTGGATTGCGCCGCATCGAGCGCATGGTTGCCCACAAGTTCGGCAACGGTCGAGACGATAGGAAGCCAAGCCATGCGCTGATCCTCCGTGAGTGGCGCTGTGGCGGCGCTATCCCGTCTGGACGTTGGCACGTCTAGCCGCAAGTCGCAGGCCACGGCGGGCGCCCTTGCCAGCGTGTGCTATACTATCTTTCGGCGCACGTGGCGATATGCGGGACAACCGATCCCATTAGGCAGAGGCCGGGCAGCGCTAGATAAGGTTATCAGTGAGAGAGAAGATCCACCCCGCATGGCACGAGGCGCACGTCGTTTGCGCTTGCGGCAATACATTCACCACCGGCTCCACGCTCGCGAAGCTTCACGTCGAAATCTGCTCGGCGTGTCATCCTTTCTTCACGGGCAAGCAGAAATTCGTCGACACGGAAGGCCGTGTCGAGAAGTTCATGACCAAGTATGGGTCGGTTTCGAGCAAGAAGTCGCAAAAAGCTAGTGCGAAAGAATCCGCGCCGGTGAAGGCGGCGGCGCCCGCCGCCCAGCCTGCGCCGGCACCACGGGCCGAAGCCAAGGCAAAAGCACCGGCGCCAAAAGCGGAGCCTAAGGTCGAGGCGGCGGTTGTTGAGACGAGCGCCCCCGTCGTTGAAACAAGTTCGCCGGTCGCCGAGACAGGCGCTTCGCAAGTAGAATCGATTCAGCCGCTCGTCGTCGAGCACGAAGCACCGCTTGTGGTCGCTCCTCAAGCTCAAGCGGCAGAACCGGCCGCAGAACTCGTTTCCGCGGCAGAACCGGTCGCAGAGCCCGTCTCCGCGGCAGAACCAGTCGAAGAGCCTGTTTCCGCGGCAGCAGCAGAGCCCGCAGCTCATGTCGAGTCGGCGTCGGCCGTCGCGCAGCCCGAAGCTGCCGCTCCGGCGGAGGCGGCCGCCACTGCCGACACGATCGAGGAAAAACCCGCCAAGGCAAAGACCGCCAGAACTCCGCGGACTGCGGCCGCCAAGACGGCGACCCCGCGCGCACCGCGCGCTGCAAAACCGACGGCAGAGAAATCGGAGACGGCCAAATCGGCCAAGACGACGAAACCCAAGAAAACTGCGGGCACGAAGGCCGCAGCAGAGCGCACGCCGTCCTCGTAGCGGGATAGCGATCGCCGCTCGATCGTCAGGAATCCCGCATGGAACAGATCGCCACACTAGAGGCCCGGCTCGAAGCCGTCGAAGCTCGCTTTTCCGAGATAGAAGCGCGCTTGACGGCCATTTCCGGCAATTACGATCAGAACGAAAGCACGAAGCTCTCTAAAGAGCGCGCCTCCCTCGAGCCGATCGTCAATGCCTTCCATGAATGGCGCGCGGTGCGCGCTCAGCTTGCCGACGCCGAAGGAATGGCACGCGACAGCGACCCTGAGATCGCCGAGATGGCGCGTAGCGAAACGCAAACGTTGCGCGCGCGCAGTTCCGACCTTGCCGAACGCATCAAGATCATGCTGGTGCCGAAAGACCCCAACGACGACAAAGACATCTTCGTGGAGATCCGCGGCGGAACCGGCGGCGACGAAGCCAGCCTTTTTGCCGGCGATTTGATGCGCATGTATGCGAAATTCGCCGAGAAGCGTCGACTGAAAGTTGAACTCGTGAGCACGGCCGAGACGCAGGCCGGCGGCTTCAAAGAAGTGATCCTTGGGATCAAAGGCGCCGGCGCGTACCGGCTCTTCAAACACGAGAGCGGCGTGCACCGCGTGCAGCGCGTGCCCGCAACGGAGGCGAGCGGACGCATCCACACGTCCACCGCGACCGTCGCGGTGATGCCCGAAGTTGATGCCGTCGAGATCGAGATCAACCCGTCTGATCTGCAGGTGGATACGTATCGCGCGCAAGGCGCGGGCGGCCAGCACGTCAACAAGACGGAATCGGCCATCCGCATCACGCACCGCCCAAGCGGCATCGTCGTTGCGTGTCAAGAGGAGCGCTCGCAACTACAGAACCGCGAGCGCGCCATGCAGCTTTTGCGCGCGCATCTTTACGAGGCCAAGCTTCGCGAGCAGGAAGAAGCGGCGGCGTCGGCGCGCCGGGCGCAAGTCGGAACGGGCGATCGAAGTGAGAAGATCCGTACGTACAACGTGCCGCAGGACCGCCTGACCGATCATCGTATCGGGCTTTCGACCGGTAACCTCAAAGCGATCTTAGCCGGCGATCTCGACGTCGTCGTCGATGCGCTGCTGGCCGATGAAGAGCGCCGGCGCCTCGCGGTCGGCGATGCCGTCGCCTAAAGGTCCGCGCACACCGGCTGCGCGCGGCAGTGAAGCGACGGTGACCATCGCAGCCGCAGTGGAAGCCTGTCGCCGCCGACTGCTGCCCGTCGCAACCGCACCGTGGCTCGAGGCGCGACTGCTTACAAGTCACGTCACCGGACTCGACGCATCGGCGATCGTGGCCTACGGCGACAACATCCTTGAGCCGGCGCGTCTGCAGCGCTTGGCGGATCTCACCGCACGACGCCTCGCCGGCGAGCCGCTTGCGTACATCGTCGGATTCAAAGAATTCTGCGGGCTGCGCATCATGGTGGACGGCCGCGTCCTCGTTCCCCGGCCGGAAACCGAAGAACTCGTTCATGCAATCGTGGCGGACTGGCGCGGCCGAGCGCCGCACGTCCTCGATCTCGGCACCGGCAGCGGCGCGATCTCGTGTGCGCTCGCGCGCTTTCTGCCGAACGCACACATCCTCGCGACCGACATCAGCGAACAGGCGCTGGACGTGGCGCGGACCAACGTCGAGCGGCATCTGTTCGGCGAACGCATCCACCTCGCGCACGGCGATCTTTTCGATGCGGTGCCGCCCGGCACTACCTTCGACGTCATCGCCGCCAACTTGCCCTATGTCCGGGATGGAGACGTTGACCTCGAGCCGACGGTGCGCGCGAACGAACCGCACGTCGCTCTGTTCGGCGGCCGCGACGGGCTGGACGTTTTCCGACGCGTCGTCGACCGCGCGGGTGCCTACATGAAGCCTGACGGCGCGCTCTACTGCGAGTGCAGCCCGGATAATGCCTACGAGTTGGCGGGCCTTGCGCGCGATGCCATTCAGGATTCGTCGATTTCGGTGCGCGCCGATGTGTCGGGTCGCGAACGGTTCGTCGTCGTGCGCCGGACGGCGAGCAATTCGTGAGCGAGAACCACGGCCTTCAGGCGCGATCGGCGCAAGCGTGGGTCGAGCAGACGCAAGCGGATTTGATCGCGCTGTTCGAGGCGCTCGACGGCCGCGGCCGTTTCACGCGCGATGCTTGGGAGCGGCCCGGCGGCGGGGGCGGCGACACCGCGATTATGACGAACGGCGTTCTCTTCGAGCGCGCCGGCGTCAACTCGTCAGCCGTCTGGGGCGAGTTCGACGATGTCGCCCTTGCCAAGATCGGCGGCGAAGAGCGCCGGTTCTTCGCGACCGGAGTCTCCGTCGTGCTGCATCCGCGCAGCCCATTGGTGCCGACCGTTCACGCGAACTTCCGCTATTTCGAACGCGGCGGCGAATGGTGGTTCGGCGGCGGCAGCGACCTCACGCCGTACTATCCGTATGATGAGGATTGCCGGCACTTCCATGCCGTGTGGAAATCGGTCTGCGATCGCCACGACGCGAAGTACTACACGCACTTCAAGCGCTGGTGCGATGAGTACTTCTATCTTCCGCATCGCGGCGAGATGCGCGGCATCGGCGGAATATTTTTCGACTATATACGGACGGATTTCGCGCGCGACTTCGATTTCGTGCGCGATTGCGCGGGAGCCCTCATCCACGCGTACGCGCCGATCGTCGAGCGGCGTCGCGACGAACCGTCCGGCGATCGTGAACGTGCCTTTCAGCTGCTACGGCGCGGGCGATATGTGGAGTTCAATCTCATCTACGATCGGGGAACCGCGTTCGGTTTAGCGACGGGCGGTCGAACGGAATCGGTGCTCATGTCGCTGCCGCCGCTCGCGCGCTGGGAATACTGTTTCGAACCGGAATCCGGCAGCCGCGAGGCTGCGGCGCTCAGCTATCTTCGGCCGCGGGACTGGGTGTAAGAAGAGAGACGTATCGCTTCGCTACGGCGACGGCGAAGTCGCGTGCACCGCGGCGCCATTGAGTTTCCCGTCTACCGTGGCGATATCGCGCGGGTCCTTCGTATCCCAAGAAATCGTGAGCACACCGGTCGCTGCGCCCTGGATCGCTACGATCGCCTCAATGTTGCCATTCGCTGAGTCGACGTTCGCGGAGCCGCCGACGCTGAGATCGGGGACAAAGCGAAAACGATTGAACGTGATCATCTGGCTGCTCTCTCTGTTAGTAACTCCAATGGATCCGCCACGCAGCCCAAGCACGCGTGCCGATGACAATGTGAAAGCTCGCGTGATCGCGTCGCCGACGGTCTGGACCGCGGCCGTACAGACGCGAAGCAGCAACGCATTCGCATGATTCCCGGACGCGGCCGCCGCCGGTGCGAAATCGGCGGCCTTCTGTGCGAACATCGCAACAAGCGTGTACGGCGGAAGTCGGTTTGCGCACGAGCGGTTGCGAATGGAGAGCGCGACGATGAATTCGCGTACCAAGCGAGACGCGCAATCATATGTGTCGCCGAGCGCGTCGACGTGCACGCTGTTGCGCATGACGACGTGCTGTGCATGCGGAAGAAGCGCGGTTGCCGCGTCGCCTTGCGCGGCCGGCGTGATCGTGTCGAACTCGCCCGAGATGACAAGAGCGGGCGCTAGCGGCAGCTTTGTCCCCTTGGCGACGGGTCCGTCCGCGGGCACCGAAGCCGGCTTCGCGGGCCAATCAACGCAAAGCGGCGTGTAGCTGATATCTAACGGCATGCCCATCCACTCGTCGATCGTGAACGGCGCGTAGACGGTCGGCGCAAATTTTCGCTCGGCGGAGAGCGCGGCGAGCCATTGCGTTTCGCGGGCATGCGAATCCGATCGCATGTCATAAGCCTGCGGATCGTCGGCACAACTCACCGCGGTGAAGAGTCCGCGGCTATAGCTCGCAGCACTGCCGGACGCTTCCTCGATTTCATACGTCTCACCGGTGAGCCGAAGCAAGGGGAGCGGATCGGCGCTGTTCAGATACGCGCCCGCTGCGGCGTCGAGCTCACGATAGACGTCGGATGACGCGCCGGCAGACGCCATCACGAACGCGAGATCGGCGGGACCAATCGATACGCGCTCGATCGAGCCGCCGATCGGCGCCGATCCAACGATCGGTTTCACGCGCACGGCTGCGAGGAGACGCTCGATCCTGGATAGGCTCGTCCCCGGCTGCTTGCTGCAGGACGGCGACCGCGCACAGGCAGCGTTCAACGCTCGCCGTGTCACCGCCGGCGCTTCCGGATACCAGGGCGATAAGCCCACGACAGGATATGCACCGTCGAGAACGATCGACCGAAGCATGGCGGGATGACGCGCCGCAAACGTCTGGACGAAGAAGGTCCCGTAGGAGTCGCCGTACATGTCCGCGCGGGTAACGTGCAGTTCGTGCATGATCGCGGCCAGATCGTCCGCAGCCAGAGCGGTTCGGTAGAGGTACGCGGTAGGACCGAGCCGCTGGCCGCATGCGGCGACATCGGACTTCGTAAAGGCGGGCCGGCTCTGTAACGGCTCGCAATCGATGAGCCCGGATTGCCCGGTTCCGCGATTGTCCATCATCAAGAGGTCGTGTGTTTGCAGCAGCGGACTGAACAGCGCGCGATATGCGTCTCGCGTGCCCGTGCTTCCGGATCCCGGTCCGCCTTCGTTGGCGACGATCACGCCCGCCGAAGTCGCGCGCGTATCTGCGTGGGGCAAGAATTCGAAGTGGATGCGAATCGTTGTGGTGATGCTGCCGGTCGGGTCGAGCGCTCGCACGATGGACCCGCAGAGATACGAAGACGCGGCCGCGCACGGATGAAGCGCGCCGAAAACCAAGAGTGCGGCGATCACCCCGAAGCATTTTACGGCGGACCATAGAGGTCCGCCCAACACGAATTACGGCGGACCTTAGAGGTCCGCCCAACACGAAGTACGGCGGACCTTAGAGGTCCGCCCAACACGAATTACGGCGGACCTTAGAGGTCCGCCCAACACGAATTACGGCGGACCTTAGAGGTCCGCCCAACACGAAGTACGGCGGACCTTAGAGGTCCGCCCAACACGAATTACGGCGGACCTTAGAGGTCCGCC
>Ga0070735_10003199_pt1 | contig 14437 bp, 7 predicted proteins | sample Coa_R1_FD_66443 | JGI IMG/M metagenome (GOLD analysis project Ga0070735, IMG submission 66443) | Surface soil microbial communities from Centralia Pennsylvania, which are recovering from an underground coalmine fire - Coalmine... | ecosystem: Environmental > Terrestrial > Soil > Unclassified ...
GTTTGAGTTCGTACATGCGATCGATGATTTTTGTGCGGCCCGCTCCCATGTCCGGGCGCGCCTGCTGAATATGCCAGAACACGTCGACGCCGGAAAGATCGAACATCGCGAACGGCCCCATCGCCATGCCGAAGTTTTTCATCGCGGCATCGATGCGGTACGGGGGCACGCCTTCTTCGGCGAGCGCGATCGCTTCGCGCGCATAGTCGAACAGCATACGGTTGCCGATGAAGCCGAACGCGTTGGCGGAAAGCACCGCAACTTTGCGCAGTTTCTTGCCCAGCGCGAACGCGGTCGCGAGCGTTTCGGGCGAGGTATCTTTGCCGCACACGATCTCGAGCAGCTTCATGATGTTTGCCGGCGCGAAGAAATGCAGCCCGACGAATTTGTCCGGCCGCTTGGTCACCGACGCCATCTCGTCGATGTCGAGCGTCGACGTATTCGAAGCGAGGATACCCTCGGACTTGACGATCGCATCGAGCTTCTCGAAGACGTCTTTCTTGACGTCCATGTTCTCGAACACCGCTTCGACGACGACGTCGGCATCGGCAAGTTCAGCGTAGTCGTCGGTAAACTGAATCGACTGCCCGCGCTTCCACGCTTCTTCTTGCGTCAGACGGCCCTTCTGCACTTGATACATGAACATGCCCATGACCATCTGCTTGGCTTTGGCAATTTGTTCGTCGTTCGGTTCGATGACCGTTACCGGAATATCCGCACTTGCGAACGTAATCGCTATTCCGGTCCCCATCGTGCCGCCGCCGACCACACCCGCCTTTTTGATTTCTTTCGGTTCCGCTAGTCGAAGGGCGGGAATTTTCGAAAGTTCGCGCTCCGCGAAAAAGATGTGACGCAATGCAAACGACGGAGCGGACCGCGCGAGTTCTTCGAACAGGCGCGCTTCGCGTGCAAGGCCGCGTTTGAAGGGCAGTTCGAATGCTGCCTGCACCGCGTCGACGAGTTTGTGCGCCGCGTAGCCGCCGTTCTCTTCGGGCGGGCACATCTTGTGCGCCTGCGCGATGACGAACGGCACCGCGTTCGCGGGCAAGCCGTGCAGCGACACCTTCATTTCCGAGACACGGCGCCGCGGTTTGTCCGCGTAGTTCTTGGCGGCTTCAACGACGTCGCCGGTCACGACTTCATCGATCAAGCCTTTCTTCTTGGCGTCTTCGGCTTTGACGGTCTCGCCTTTGAGCATCATCTGCAGCGCGTCTTGCGCGCCGATGAGGCGCGGCAGCCGCTGCGTGCCGCCCGCGCCCGGAAGCAGCCCGAGTTTGATTTCCGGCAGACCGGCCTTGGATTTCGCAGTTGCGACGCGGTAGTCGCACGCAAGCGAGAGTTCGAGGCCCCCGCCCATCGCGTTGCCGTCGATTGCCGCGACGTACGTCTTCTTGCCGGCTTCGATGGCTGCAATGACGTGACGGACGTTCTTGTCGTTCGCGTCCGGTTCTTTCGCGAAGTCGTTGATGTCCGCGCCGCCGCTGAAGATGCCGTTGGCACCGGTGAAGATGACCGCTTCGACGTTCGGATCGGCTTCCGCCGCTTCCACTTGTTCGAGCAGTTTTGCGGAGTACGCGAACGAAAGCGCGTTGACCGGCGGGTTGTCGAGCGTAATGATTTTTATCACGCGACCACCGCGGATTTGCGATCGAGGTCGAACTGCGCTTCGGTGAGTGTCATCACGTCGCCGGAACCGTCGACGATTTGCCGCTTGAGGTATGCGCTTTGCGTGAGCACGTGCGAGGCATAAAACTTCGCCGTCGCGATCTTGGCCTTATAGAACTCGTCGGTCTCGCCGCCGGCGAGTTTCTGCGCTGCGACGAGCGCCGCGCGCGCCATCTGCCAGCCGCCCGCCGTGATGCCCCAAAGCTTCAGATACGGAACGCTGCAGGCGACGGCTTTGTGCAAATCGCCCATCGCCGTCATGCCGATGAACTGCGAGGTTTCGGCAAGCGCACCGATTGCTTTTTCCAGAGCGGTTCCGATTGCGCTTAACCCTTCGACAAACTCAGGGTGGTTCGACACCTCACCATGACTTTCGTTCGACGCGCTCACGATGACACGGGTGGTTTCCTGCATTTGTTTGATGACGCGCGTTGCCGTAGCGCCCATGTCTTGGGCGAGTTTGCGTCCGACCAAATCCAATGCTTGGATGCCTGTCGTTCCCTCGTAAATAGTCGTGATGCGCACGTCGCGGTACTGCTGCGCGATGCCGGTCTCTTCAACGTAGCCGACCCCGCCGAACACCTGCACGGCCGTCGAGCAAACGTCGATGGACGTCTCCGTGCACCAGCCTTTCACGACCGGAATCATGAGATCGACGAACGCTTTGTTTTCCTTGCGCACCTTCTCGTCGGGATGTTTGCTTGCGAGATCGAGCGCAGCCGCCGTCACGTACGAGAGCGCGCGCATCGCTTCGATTTGCGATTTCATCCACATCAGCATGCGGCGCACGTCGGGATGTTCGATAATACGCTTTGGCTCGGGCGAGCGGGATGCGACGTCGCGGAACTGCACGCGCTCTTTTGCGTACTGCAGCGCGCTCTGATACGCGCGATCCGCGATCGCCATGCCTTGAACGCCGACGGAGAAACGCGCGGCGTTCATCATGATGAACATGTACTTGAGGCCTTCGTTCGGCTGGCCGACCAGATAGCCGACGGCGCCGCCGTTCTCGCCGAGATTCATCGTGCACGTCGGGTTGCCGTTGATGCCCATCTTGTGCTCGATGCCGGCGCATACCATGTCGTTGCGTTTGCCGAGCGACCCGTCGGCGTTTACCAGAAACTTCGGCACGATGAACATCGAGATGCCCTTCGTGCCTTCGGGGGCGTCCGGCAGACGCGCGAGCACGAGATGCACGATGTTTTCGGCCATGTCATGCTCGCCGAACGTGATGAAAATCTTCTGACCGCTGAGCAGATACCGATCGCCGCTCGGCGCCGCTTTGGTGCGAACCTGTGCGAGATCGGAACCGGCTTGCGGCTCCGTCAGGCACATCGTTCCGGTCCATGTGCCGTCGACGAGCTTCGGAATGTAGAGCTTCTTCTGCTCTTCCGAGCCGACCAGTTCGATCGCTTCGATTGCGCCCTGGTTGAGCAGCGGACCGTTCGCGAAGCCGACGTTCGCCGCGTTCCACATTTCGAGCGTCGGGCCGAGCATCAGTGAGGGCAACGCCTGTCCGCCGTATTCCGCCGGAACCGGCAGACCGATCCAGCCGGCTTTGGCAAACTGCGCGTACGCTTCCTTATAACCTTTGGGCGTGGTGACGTTGCCGTCTTTCCACGTGCAGCCTTCTTTGTCGCCGGACTGATTGATCGGGTCGAGGACTTCGCTTGCGAAGGTCGCGGCTTCTTCGAGAATCGGATCGGCGACGTCGAGCACGTCTTCGCATCCGGGAAGTTTGGCGATCTCTTCGAGTCCGGCTAGTTCGCGAAGAACGAACTGCATGTCGCGCAACGGCGCTTGATAGCTACTCATGTAATGACCCTTTCGTACAGCTCGCGGCGAAGACGCTCGACCGAATCGGAGAGCATCTGCAGATACGGAAGCATGTTGGCTTTGATGCGGGCGAGACGCTCGCGCCCCGCCGGCGTGATGCGATAGAGGCGTCGCGCGCGTTTGGTCGGGTGATCCCACTCACCGACCACAAACCCGCGCTCTTCCAAGCGACGCAGAAGCGGATACACCGTGTTCGTGTTGACGGAGAGCAGACCGCCGCAGGCGGCCTCAATCCGCTGCATGACGGCCAGACCGTGGTCCGGCCGCCGCTCGAGCAGATGCAGAATGAGCACGGGCAGCACCGTCTTGGATTTGACCGGCCCCCGAAGGACTTCTTCCGCGGCCCGCATCGCCATCGGGCTTGTCATGGTGAGCCTTGTCGAACCACGCATTGATACTTTTAATATAGCACAAAGCGGACAAACTTCAAGCTGCCGAACCCAACCAAAAAATAACGTCGGTTACGGAACTTTGCTCGTACGTACGCGAACGTACTGAAGTGGCTCATGGGTGCGTAGGAATTTACACTTACGTCCTGTTCAATCTGCACGCTCAAGACATGAGCCTCCGGTCGCACGCATACTGAGAACATGCGACTATATACGTGGAGCGCATCGATATGCGCCTTGCTTCTCACCCTCGTGGCATGTCACGGCGGCACGTCGCCGGGTGTACTTCCGAGCCAAGTCACGGCGTCTTCACCGTCTTCTTCTTCTGGAAACGCATCGTTCTCCGTCACGGTGCCGCCGAGTACGTCAGGAAAAGTCGCGCAATCGGTAGTCGTCACGCTCGTTCAAGTAAACGGCGCGACGTCCGCGGTAAAATCGCCACTGGAAACCATGAACCTGAGCGCCACTACGCCGGGCTGCATGGTTTCGAACGGCACTGTCATGTGCACGGCACGAGCGAGGGCTCCCAACGGCAACGACACATTTACCGTCGCGACCTATTCCGGTCCCAACGCGACGGGCACCCGGCTCTCGTTCTCCCAGACGAACGCCGTGATTAGCACAGCCGCCGCGACCGCGTGCGCGCCGACGAAAAACGATTCAGCAACGCTGCGCGGGACGCCGTAGGAGAATAGCGTGAAACATTCGCAACGCATTTTGCAATCGCTCACCACCGCGGCCCTCGGCATCGCATTGGCTTTGTCTTCATCCGCCGCAGCCTCTGCGCAAGCGGCACCCGGATGGTCGCAGATGCTCGGCGGGCCCGGACACGGTTCGTATTCCAATGATCCCGCCATCACCGCATCCGGCGCGTCCACATTCGGCGTCAAGTGGATGGCGAATCTGTTCGCCACTGATCTCAGCGGACCGGTCGTTGCTTACAACAGTACGCTGAAAAAGACCGTCATCTACGCCGGCAACGAGCGCGGCGACATTTATGCAATCGATGCAAGCAACGGTCACATCATCTGGAGCGAGAATCTGGGCTATGACGTCGCGATACGCGCCACACCCGCCGTTGCAAACGACGGTTCCGTGTGGGTCGGAACGAACTTCGACGCAGAGATGTACAAGCTGAACGGCGCGACAGGCGCCGTCATGTGTTCGATGAAGAGCCCGATCGGCGCACCGATCATGGGCAGTCCGATGATCGTGCACGCGAAAGGCGGCTCGTCGACAGTGTACTGGGAGTCCATCGACGTAACGACTACCGGCCCATTCGTCGCCACGACGGAGTCAAATTGCGCGCAGGTGTTCGAAAATACGGTACCATCCGGCTCCTGGGCTACGCCTGTGTACGGTGTCGACGGCTCCGGCGAACCGTTAGTGATGATCGGAACGTCCGATCCCGGCTCGACGGAATGGGCATACGATGCCATCACGGGCGCGACCGTATGGTCCTACAAGACGTACCAGCCGCCCAGCAATGACACCTACGACATCGGCGAGGCTGCGACCGTCCTGCCGGCGGGAAAAAACGGCTTCGCGGACGGCGTCGTCTACCTCAGCAACAAGTACGGCCAAGAATACGCGCTCGATATGAGCACGGGCACGCCGATTTGGGCGGAAAATATCTATCCTTCAGATTACAGTGGCCCGCGCAGCATAATCTCGAGCGCCGCGCTCGATCCCGTCGCCAATCAAATCGTCTTCGGTTATGCAAACGGGCTAATCGACCTGAACGCGACAACAGGAAGCCAAAATTGGAACTGGGCAGATCCTGCGGAAGTTGGTTCTTCGCCGGCGATTATCGGTCCGAGCGGCCAAGAAGTCGTCGCTTTCGGCGACTATACCGGTGCGTTCCGGCTCTTCTCCCTTTCAAGCGGATCGCAAATCTACAGCCATCAAACCGGCGGTTACATCGTATCCTCTCCATCGGAGGGCAAGGGAACGATCTACATCACGTCGGCCGATGGATTTCTCTATGCGTTCGCTGAAGGCGGCAGCAACGCGACGCCTCCGTCGTCGACAGTGACGTCACCGGCAAGCAACACGACCGTTTCCAACCCGGACGGCAATCTCACCGTGAGCGGTTCTTCGAGCGACGCCTCTTCCGTTTCATCGGTGGAAATCGCAGTTCAGGCCAACGGCGCCTCCGGATCCTGGTACGACGCCGCAACCGGAACTTGGAACTCCGCTCCGGTGCGCAACCTTGCAACGCTCGGCACTCCGGGCGGAACGAGCACGACTTGGTCATTCAGCTTCCCCGTGGCGGCACAAGGCGGTACCTACAAAGTCTTCGCAAATACAGTCAACTCTACGAACATCGTCGATCGCGGAGCAGCGTCGTCGTTCACGGTCTCGCCGAGCAACAGCGAACCGACGCTTCACACCTCGACGCTCTACGTCGCGCCGGGGCAAACGTTCACCGCGACCGGTAATGCCTTCAAGCCCGGTGAAACGGTGACGTTCTCGCTCTTCGGCACGAACGTCGCCACCGCAACAGTCGGCAAGACCGGCAACGTTCCCCAGACCAAGATCCAGGTGTCGTCGACGGCGGCATTCGGCCCTACTTCGTTGACTGCAACGGGCAACACATCCGGTAAGACCTCCACGACAGGAATCTACGTCAGCAACGACTGGGGCCAGTACGGCTACGGTTCGCTGCGCAACCAGTGGGAACCGTACGACCCCGTGATCACGGACACGATAGACGTCGGCATCAACACAATTCTCTACGAGAGCTGGATGTATCAGTCGGGCGCGGCAATAAACACCGAACCATCCGTGGTGAATGAAGTCGCGTTCGTCGGCAACGACGCGGGCACGATGACGGCAATCAACACGGCGAGCGGCTCGCCGAAGTGGACGTACCAAGTACCGAGCGGAGCGAAGATTCGTTCTTCAGCGGTCATCGACCCGAACGGAAACGTCATCTTCGGCGCTGACGATGGGAACCTGTACGTGCTCAACTCCTCGGGCGGATCGGTAACGACACTGCCGCTCGGCGGCAACGTTGGATCGCCTGCATATGATAACGGCAATATCGTCGTCGCTTCCGACAGCGGAAATGTCTACTCGTACGCCGACGGGACGTGGACCAATAACTGGAGCGCGAGCACGGGTGCAGCCGTCCACTCGACACCCGCCTACGATGCCTTGAACGGCGTCGTAGTCGTCGGCAACGATAGCGGAACAGTGACGGCATTCGACTCCGGAGTGGGCACCGTGCGCTGGACTGCAACGACCGCTGGCGCGATCGACAATGCCCCGGTAATAAGCAACGGCAGCGTCTACGTCGGCTCGAGCAACGGTACGCTCTATGCGTACAAGGAACTGACGGGCGCGCTCGAGTGGACGTACAAAGCCGATAGCGCGATCCAAGGCGCGCTCGACGTCGGTGGGGGCGGCTTCATCAACTTCGGAACCGCGAGCGGTAAGATCTACTCGATCAAACCCGGCGGTACTGCTGAGTTTGTGAAGGCCGCGATCTACGGCAATTCCGCGATAACCGGTATTTCGGGTGTCACGAAGACGCAGTTCGTAGCGAACGCTTCGGGCTTGGTCGCAGCGATGCGTGTATCCGGAAAAGAAAGCTGGAACGCGTGGAGCTATCAAACCGGCGGTACGGTTTCTCAACCGCCGGCGATTCTAAACGGTACCGTGTACGTCGGTTCCTCTGACGGCAATTTGTACGCCTTCACGCCGAACGGCGCAACGCCGATGCTGCACCGTGCCGGAACCGGCAGGGTTACCGGCGGCGGCGTGACCGTCCAGATCACGAGCACGTCGAGCTGCAATACACCGTAGAGTGAGAAAACGGTGAGAACGCGCTCCGGTACGGTATGGAAATGCCGTGCCTGCGCGTTTTTTGGGCAGAATAGTGCGTTGGAGGAAATCAATGTTCACGCGATCACTTATCGCTGTTGCTGCCGCTGCATTGTTCGTGCAAGGAGCACCCGGTCGCGCTGCAACGCCGCCGAGCGGCCTGCACTGGATCGTCAGCCAGAGCAGTGTTTGGCGCCTGCGGCAAGGAATGCCGGCAAATGACGTCGACGAACTCTTCGACAACCCGAACACGTACGTCATTATCAATGCGAGTAGGAAGGGTGACCCGCTTCCGCACGCCGAGCACGTGGCGTTTTACCGTGATGAAAAACTGATGGCTGCCGATTTGGCAGCGGGACGGCTCGCCGGCGTCGACGGCGTGTTATACGACGATGAGTCCTATAACGAACCCGGTAATACGACGCCCGAGGATCAAAAAGCGAATCCGCTGCCGTATGTGCAGGATGCCGCGCGCCTGCTGCACACCGCGCACAAACTTTTCCTCTACACCATCGGACCGTCGGTCGGCCCGCGCGGTTCTTTTTGGAATACGACACTGGCAAGTGTTTCACCATATCCCGACGTTATCGACTTCCAGACCCAGGGGGCGGAGGGAACGCCGCGGTTCGCGGCACAGGTCGCGCACTATTCGCAAATCTATCGCCGCAATGGCGGCCATCTTCTGCTTGTCGGTTTAGCAGTTGCGCCGAGAGGCCAGTACAAGAGCACGCAAGATATCCGGAGCGCCTATGATGCAGGTCTTGCGAATAATCCGCCCGTCGACGGTTTCTGGCTAAACATCGCCGTCAAAAGTGCGAGCTGCACCGGTTGCGCCACGGCAGCCGACGTAACGCCAGGGGTCCAGTTTCTGGAGTCTATTCTCAAGTAGCTTCGTAGGTCGCCGCTACAACCGGTAGCGGAACCTCAGTTGGACGGTTCGTCCCATCGGATAGTTTTGCGGCACGTAGCCGGCGCGCCCGTACGTCCAAGGGACAGCCTGCGTCTGGCCGTCGTTCGTCGGTACGCCGTTCCCCAGCGTATACGGAACCGAGTATCCGCCGGCAGCCTCGTACGCGGCAGCATACAACGGATTACCGCCTGCGTAGCCCGGTGGACCGATCAAATACGGATTGCCTTGATACGACGTCGGCGCGAAGTTCCCCAAGACATTCACGACGTCGAGAATGACGGTCCACTTCGGAGTCACGTCTTGCTCGATATGCAAATTGGCGAACGTCTCCGGCGGTGCATGCAGCGTGTTTGGTGTCGAGCCCTCCGGTGTTCCCAGCGAACCGATGTACGGGTTCGTCGCAGCATTGTATGGCTGCGACGGATCGCGCAGGAAGTAATAGTTGTACCCCGGATCGACATAATTGTCGTTCGGAACTTCTTGCGGCTTGTTCGTTACCGGATTGAATATCCAAACGTCTCTACCGTTTCCGTACGGATAACCGGATTCAAAAGAAAGCGATGGCGTAATACGCAGCCGCCGATCGCGCGTGTGAAACTGCCACGATAGATTCACCGAGAGATTCGGCAGGTAGCTCACGGGGAAGAGTTGACCTGCCGCAACTGCCGGCGCGTTGAGATCGTTGTACGCAAACTGTGACGCACTAGACGAATACGCCCGAACGTAATTCGCGTCGAGCGTAAATCCGCCCTGATTCAACCACAGTTCGAAACCCCGCGCGCGGAGATCGCCGATGTTCGTAGGAACGCCTACGCCGTTCGGAGCGAGGCCGGACTGAAGCGCGGAACGGAAATTATACGGAAGCACGTCGATGAGATTCGTTTCGTCGATATCGAAGAACGTCGCGCGAAACTGCAGACGCGTGCCGCCTTCCAGAGAATACGTGACGTTATTCGCTTTCTGCGGGGCAAGCGGGACGAACGGCGCGGCGCTCCCGTTCGGCTGAACGTTGGCGGAGTCGACGCGGTCGGCTTCGAGCGGCAACGGCGCAACCGTTATATGGTCGTACGTCGTGCGAAACGCAAGACTGCCGAAGCGATATGCGACTGCTGCATGCGGATCCAAAGCGCCGACGTCGTAGATGGATCCCGAACTTGGAATCACGTGGACACGGGTATACCTCCCGGTCGCCGTCACGTCGAGCTGCGACGTAGCGTGCCAGGTATCGCCGAAGTATACGAGATCCGAGATCAGCGTTGGACGCGAGGTGATGAACTCGCCGGCAGTTGGCACCACCTGGTCGAGAAAGGACGTGTTCGTGCGATACTCCGCGCCGAAACGCAGATCGTGCCGGTTGCCCAGGACGTCCTCGCCGTCGTAGCCCAGACCTTCCTCGCGACTTCCTTGCGTTTCAAAAAGCGAAATCGATCCGTCGGGCCAGCTATTCTCATCCCAGAACGGGCCGCCCGCCTGGGAGCCGTACTGCGACTGGTAGAGCTGAACGCGAGAAAGCGAGTGCGCTCCCGAGCGGAGCCACTGCGTCTTGAGGATGCCGTACGAACCGCGAATACCCGAAGCAAAGTTTACCGGCGCGCCCGGATTGGTTTCGCCGGGATACGTCGTCGAGGTTCCGTCAAAAGCGCCGATTGTCTCTCCCGCATAGGGCGAACCGTACTGGTCGTACTCGGCCTGCCCGACGAGTCCTAAGACCGAGACGTCGTCACGCGAATCGAGCTGATAATGAACGTTCGATTCGAGCGAGTACTCGCCGCGGTTCTGCAATGCGAGACCATAGGTAGCAGCTTCAGATGGATAAAACGTTCGCCCGTCACCGTAGTTGAAGTATTGGCTTCCCGTCGTCGCCGCAAGCGCGTAACGCAAACGCCGATCCGGACTTGCACCAAGTACCTGCAGTGAGTTCTGCTGAAATTGACCGCCGGCCAGGCCGAGTCCGGATTCGAGCGTAACGCTTCCGGGACGGGTTCCCACTGCCGGGATCTCGTCGATCACGCCGCCGAGCGAATTATCGCCCTGCGTGGTATAGCCGGCGAGTGTCGCGGTCGTGTAAGCGATGCCGGTAGTCGGCAGCTGTGCTCCAACGATATTCCCGCCCGGCTCGGCGACCAGCCCCTGAGGAATGGGCACCGAGTCGTAATCGAAGATCGCATCCGCCACTTTGCCGCCGCGCAGAATCGCGTTCGCGAATTGGTCCATCACGATGCCGGGAACAGATGCAATTGCCCCCTGAACGGTTCCGCCGATATAGCTCGCAAGACCGGAGGAAGACGCGGGCGGCGAAAGCGCCCGAGCTTGGGCGCCGGTTACGGTGAACGTATCGCTTGCACTTCCGGCCGAGAATGACTTGCGCGTTGCTTGAAGCGCGGCAATGGTTTTGAGCGGGGCAACCAGACCGAACGAGACGTACTGCGCTTGCCCGGGCAGCACCACGATGCCGTTCTGACTTGCGGGTTCAAAGCCGGATGCTTCAACCGAGACTTTATACGTATCGGGCGTAATGCCGAGCACCGTGAAACGTCCGCGAACGTCGGTTGTTGCGGTGTATGTGCCTGATGGTGAAGCCGCCGTAACGTGCGCGCCCGAGACCGGAACTTTGTTCCCGGCCACGCTCCCAATGATGGTCCCTGTGGTGGCCTCCGCGGCCGACGCTTGACCGGCCGCGCTAAGTACGCTGACGGTCAGTGCGAATAGCATTCGCACCGGAAAATTGCGGTTCATGTGCTCCTCTACGGGGAGTCGCAAGACGCCCCGCCGCTTATCGACGAAGTAGCTTAAATCGGCGCGAGGAGCAGCGGCGGCGCGCGTTCACCGAACTGATGAGCGTGCGCGTTTTGGCTGAGGTGACACGGCATCTGCCGGCGGCGGCGCGCGAAAACACTCGCGTTCTCTCGGGCAACTGCATCGAGGAAGAACTCGAGCGCGACGCCGACGAGCGTTGCACAGCGTCTGAGGATTGCGCGCATGCCGCGCGCGATAAGAAACGTGCATGCGCATCCGAGCGATACATGCATCAGCAGGCTGAACCAAATCGGTCCGCCCAGCCAGACCGTGCCGCCAAGCAGCCTTCCTCCGAAGAAGAGCTGCTCGACGCTTTCCATCACAAAGAGTGCCGCGAGCTGGAGAACTAGGACGTAAGGGACGTCGTGCAGCGGCGACCGTACCGTCACATGCCGGGCCATGTCGGTGAGCCAGTCTCGGCGCTCGCCGGGCCGGCGAAACATCTCTACGCAGCGCCTGCAGATCAGGAGCAGGGCCAACGAAATGCCGGCGATCAGCGTGGGAATGACGCTGAGGTGATTGTCATCGGAGAACCCGCGTCCCACCACGCCCGAATTCGAGATCGCTTCGACCAAAGGATCGCCCAGGGCCGCTGCTACGAGCGCGACGGCCACCAGGAACGGCAAACGGAACCCTGCATTGCGACGCACTGCACCCGACATTTTACCGCATAGCGCACCCGGCCGGAAACGCCCGATGACCTATGCCGCGCTCTAGGGATTTGCACTCAGGGCAGTTGCGGCTTACCGCTCATCCGTGAAGCCGCCGATTGCCTCACACTTGAGCCATGCGTGCGCGGATTGCAATTGCTTTATTTTGCATTGGTGCCCTATGTTGGACCGGTGCTCCCAAGCCCGTGAGTGCGGCATCCGCGCAATGGCCGCAGTTCCTCGGCGGTCCATCGCATGGCGCGTATTCGGCCGATCCGGCCATCAGCACGTCCAACGCGGCTACCTTCGGCGTCAAATGGATGGCCAATCTCTTCAGCGCCGACCTCGGTTCGCCCGTCGTTGCTTATAACAGCACGCTCGGCAAGGAAGTCGTCTACGTGGGCGACGAGCGCGCCGACGTCTACGCGATCGACGCGAACACCGGACAATCGCTTTGGAGCATCAATCTCGGCCTCGCCGATGCGGAACGTGACACACCTGCCGTCGCGCCCGACGGCTCGGTCTGGATCGGTACGAACTGGAACTCGACGCTGTACAAACTCGACGGCGCGACGGGTCACATTATTTGCTCGATAAAGAGTCCGGACGCCAAGCCGATTATGGGAAGTCCGATGATCGTCACTCCCGCCGGCGGCACGACGACGGTTTACTGGGATGCGGTCGACAGCGGAACGTACGGACCTGTCGTCGGCACGAACGAATCGAACTGCGCGCAAATTTTCGACAATTCGCTCATCTCGGGATCCTGGGTTACACCGGTATATGGCGTCGACGGTTCCGGAGAGCCGATCGTGATCACCGGAACGGCCGATCCCGCTTCGACGATAGCGGCCTATGACGCGAACACCGGTGCCACAGTGTGGACGTACCAGACGTACTTTCCAACCCCCAAAGGCGGCTGGGACGTCGGCGACGCCGCCACCATTTCGCCTCCCGGCGTCAACGGTTTCGCCGACGGCGTTGCTTACGAAAGCAACGAGTACGGCTACGAATACGCGTTCGATTTGGGGACCGGGAAGCCGCTTTGGATTTATCAGACGTACGCGCCGAAATTCAACGGCAAGCGTTACGTCATTTCCAGTGCCGCTCTCGACGGAAACCAGCTCGTCTACGGATACTTCAACGGCCTCGTGTCGTTGAATGCCACAACAGGCGCGTCCAATTGGGTGTGGGCGGCGCCGGCCGGCATCGATTCCTCACCGGCAATCATCGGGCCATCCGGAAGTGAAGTGGTCGCGTTTGCCGATTTGAACGGAACGTTTCATCTGTTTTCGCTCAGCGCCGGAGCGTCGCTCTATAGTTACCAAACCGGAAGCTACGTGACTGCCTCACCTGCTGAATACAACGGAACGATCTATCTCACGTCCGCGGACGGATTCTTGTATGCGTTCGCTCCCGGAGGCGGCAACGCCGCAAAGCCGGCAGAAACCGTCAGCTCTCCGTCAAACGGTTCAACGGTTGCGAACCCGGATGGTTCGCTGACGATTACGGGCACGGCAACGGACGCAAGCAGCGTTTCGAGCGTTGAAGTTGCGGTTCAGGAGAGCGGAACATCCGGTCTCTGGTACGACGCAGCGACGAACTCGTGGAACGCGGCGTCTACTCGCAACGACGCCGTACTTTCCAGCCCCAGAGCGGCAAGCACCAACTGGTCCTTTTCACTTCCCGTGCCCGCGTCCGGCGAAAACTTCGAAGTGTTCGTAAACGCGGTGAACGGCGCGAACGAGTCGGATAAGGGCGGTGTTGCCTATTTCACGGTCTCCAAGAGCAAAGACGAACCTACCGCTCGCACATCGAGTTACGACGTTACGCCCGGCGCTGTATTTACTGCGACCGGGAGTGCTTTCAAACCGGGTGAGAACGTCACGTTCACGCTTTTCGGAAGCGTCGTCGCGACCGTAGCCGCTGGTACGACGGGCGGCGTTCCGACAACAAAAATTCAGATTCCCAGTACCGCACCGTTTGGACCGACGTCGCTCACGCTCACGGGACAAACGTCCGGCAAATCCGTCAGCGCGACGATTTTCGTTTCCAACGAATGGACGCAGTACGGCTACAGCCCGTTGCGGTCGGCGATGGAGCCGAACGACTACGTCATCGCGCACACGATTTTCGCCGGCGCGTCGATTTTGAACGTCGATTGGAAGTACACGACCTCAGCCGCAATCAATACGTCGCCGGCCATCGTCCACGGAATCGCGTACTTCGGAAATGACGCCGGGGTCATGAGCGCGGTTCGCACCGCGGAGGGCTCTCCCGTGTGGTCGTACACCATTCCGTCCGCAGCGGCGATACGTTCGTCTCCGGCACTCGACACCAAGTCGAACGTCATCTTCGGCGCC
>Ga0070735_10003200_pt1 | contig 14430 bp, 9 predicted proteins | sample Coa_R1_FD_66443 | JGI IMG/M metagenome (GOLD analysis project Ga0070735, IMG submission 66443) | Surface soil microbial communities from Centralia Pennsylvania, which are recovering from an underground coalmine fire - Coalmine... | ecosystem: Environmental > Terrestrial > Soil > Unclassified ...
GGATGAGCAATCATTCCCAGCCCCAGCATGGCCTGCGTCGAAAACATGTCAACGAGCGCCGGAAAATTCGCCGGGGGCAGGGGGCCGGCGGCGCCGGGATGCGATTTTTCTGATTGGCCTTTTGCTGCGCCTGCTTGCGAGCCGGCTTGGCGTTCGAGCTCGGCATTTTCAGCGCGAACCCGCTCTTTCCAATCTTCATCAGTGATGATTTTCGAACTTGCGGGATCGGCGGACATGCGAAAAAATCCTCGCGGCTGAGGGCTTGCTCGATGACTGCATCTGGGACTGCATCTTGCGCGCCGAGTGATTGTCGATTTCTCAGCGTCCGGGATGCCGAATCGGGCGAACGAATTGATTTCACTAATTTTACGCGCGGCCCGCCCGTCGTGTAAAATCAAACCATGATTCTCACTCACCCTTTGTTTCTGTTTGGTTTGGTCCTGGTGGGAATTCCCGTCATCCTGCATTTGTTGATGCGGGCCAAGCCGAAAAAGCTCGTGTTTCCCGCATTGCGGTTGATTCAGAACCGCAAGCGCACGAACACCCGGCGCATGCGATTGCGGCATGTGTGGCTCTTGTTGCTGCGGATGATCGTGATCGGGCTCTTGGCGTTTGCCATCGCCCGCCCATCCGTCCCGCCGGCCGACTATTCCTTGCGTAGCGGTGACTGGCTACGGCTGTGCCTGGTGGCGGCGATCTGCGCGGGCGCCTATTTCGGATTGCTCGGGTTTTGGAAGAAAGGGCAAACTCCGCATCACGAACTGGCTTACCGCCGCTCGATGCTCCGCGCGGGGCTGGGCGCGGCGGGGTTGCTGGCGCTGTTGCTGTTTGTCGCCTGGCCTTACCAGCGGCGAATTGCAGCAGCCATCACCCAGCCCACCGTTACCGCCGACGAGTTTCTTCCGGTCGCGGCGGTGATGCTCCTGGACACCAGCCTGAGCATGCAATACCGCCACGAGAACAAGACGCGATTGGAAGTGGCGCAGGACATTGCCGCCAAGCATATGGGGAACATGCCGCGATTGAGCCGGGTCGCGGTGTGCGACACGGCGGGCGAGTCGCCGATTCGGTTTTCGTCCGATCTGGGGGGCGCCGCGAAACGAATGACGGGGCTCTCGACTCGCTCGATCAACCGTCCGCTCGACGATCGAATCATGGCGGCCCTCGAGGCCCAGGCGGCCGATCAGGAATCGACCGCTCAAACGCCGGAATCAGCGGCGCTGGCGGCGGCGGGAAAGGAAGGAATTCTGCGCGAGATCTACGTGTTCACCGACCTGGCGATGAGCGCCTGGCGCGAGGAGGGTTCAGCGCGACTTCGCGAAGCGCTGGAGCAAGCGCCGGGCATCAATGTGTACGTGATCGATGTGGGCATTTTGGCGCCCACCAATGTGGCCGTCACGGAGTTGGCTCTGTCGGATCAGACTCTGCCCCCCGGAAGTCTGCTCGACTTGCGGGCCGCCGTGACCTCGACGGGTTTCGATCCGGCCGAGCGCGTCGTCGAATTGCATGTCGAGAACGCGGCGGGCAAGCTGGCCAAACAAGGGGAGCAAACGGTGAAAATCGACCCGGCATCGGCGGCAACGGCAATTTTTTCGCTGAAAGTTCCCGCCGGACCGGTCGTCCAGGGAGAAGTTCGCCTTCTCGCCAGCGATCCTTTGGCGTTCGATGATGTGCGATATTTTTCGACTTTCGTGCATCCCCCGTCCGAAATTCTCGTCGTCGCCGATGCGCGGGCCGACGCGCGCTATCTGATCGATGCCCTGGCGCCGGCCGAAGCCGTTGCGCAGGGAGAAGCGCGCTTCCATTGCAAGGTGATTGCACCGGGCGCCCTGGCCGGCGCCAAGCTGGGATCATACGCCGTGGTGTGCCTGGTCAATGTGGCCGACCCGCAGCCTGCCGGTTGGAAGGCGCTGGAAGGCTACTTGAATCAAGGAGGGGGCGTGGCGATATTTCTTGGCGATCGCGTGAAAGAGACAGCCTACCAGTCGGCTTCGGCCAAAGCCGTCTTTCCGGGAACGCTCAAGGCCCAGCTCGGTTTCAATCCTCCTGAGTTCCTCGATTTGAAAAATCTCACGCACCCGATCTTGCGGAAATTTGCCGATTGGGGCGCCGCCGTATTGACGTCGGTTGAAATTCACCGTTACTGGAGCGTCGAAGCCGATCAGGCCGGCGTGATTGCCCGGTACACCGATCATCGCCATTTGCCGGCCCTCGTCGAAAAGTCGGTGGGCAAGGGGCGAGTGCTGCTGTTGACGACCGCCATCGACCGCCGCGGATGGAACGACCTGCCCGTTTCCGACTGGGGCTTTCTCGCCCTGGCCGATCAGATGATGCAGTACGCCTCGGGCTCGTCCCAATCGAACTACAACTACACGGCCGGCGAAGAAGTGACGCTCACGCTCGATCCGTCGCAGCAAATTCCGGCATATTTGCTGCGTAAACCCGGCCTGCAGCAGCTTCGCACCGAGATTCCGCCTGGCAGCACGAATGTTGCCGTGCACGAGGCCGACCAACTTGGCAACTACCGGGTCGTGGGGATCGAAACCGACGTCCAGTTCGAACGGGGATTCAGCGTCAATGCCGACCCCGCCGAGAGCCGGCTCGACCGCCTCTCGAAGGACGAGCTCGATGCGCATTTGGGCGCCGACCGATACAGCATCGCGCGCGACATCGAAAACCTGCAGCGCAATGTGAAAACCGGCCGGCTGGGCCGCGAGGCTTTTCCCCTCGTGGTGCTCATCCTGCTCGTCGTTTTTCTCGGCGAGCACTTTGTGGCAAACCGGTTCTACGACAAGGTCGAAAGCCCGGATGCCGCGGGCCCGCCGACGCAGACGAGCCCACCGTGATCTGCCTTACGCGTCGTCAAAGTCGGACGCATCGGCGTCGTCGGCCGCGTCCGATTCATTGTCGGCGATCGCCTTGCGGCTTTTGGCTTTCCCCGCCTTGCGAAACACGGCCACCACGTCTTCGATCGGCACGACGAACAGCAAGTTGTCGGCTTCGAAGTCGACGGGAATCGCGTTCTTCGGGTGAAACAGCACCTTGTCGTATTTCCGTACCGGAAAATCCTGATCGCGCTCGATTTGCGCGCTGACTTCGACGATGCGCCCGGTAATCGTGGGGATTTCGGCCTTGTCGGGAAGCACAATGCCGCCTCGCGTCTTCTGGCGGCTTTCGTCCTTGCGTATCAACAGCCTCCTTCCCAGAGGCTCGACCGATTCGTTCAATGCTCGCTCCTATCGCCGCAACTTGGAAAGAGGCGGCAGCCAGTTGTCGGCAGCGTCTTGGCTGCCTTGCGTCAATTATACGCAGCACCCCCGACCGGTGGAAACGGCGGTTTCTTGCTCTGCAGGACGGTCGGCCTTGATAAGACCGCAAAAACCGGGTTGAATTAGTATCTCGACCAAGACCGCCGGGAACCATCTTAATTTTGGCGCGTGCATGATCTCGTCACTGCTGAAAGCGTCGACACCGCTGGATCGACGGACGCTGCTAACGGCCGGCGGATTGTCGGCCGTCGGACTGACGTTGCCGCAGCTTTTCGCCTCGCGCGCGGCCGCGAAAACGGCAACGCCGGCCGCCTCGCGCGCGCCCGAAGCGACGGCACAAGCCTGCATCTTGCTGTACATGCTGGGGGGGCCGCCGCAGCAAGAGACGTTCGACATGAAGCCCGAGGCGCCGGGGAGCGCGCAGAGTCTGTTCCGGCCGATTGCCACCAACGTGCCCGGGATCGAAATTTGTGAATTGCTGCCCGATTTGGCGCGCCAGGCAGATCGGTTCGCCATTTTGCGGTCGGTGTTCCACGGCGGCAACGCCCTTTTTCACGGCGCCGGCGTCCACTACAACCTCACCGGCTGGCCGAATTTTCCACGCGAGGGAGAACCGCTGCTCGATCGGCGGGATTATCCCGGCATGGGGGCCGTGCTCAACCACTTGCGCGAACCGCGCCAAGGGCTCCCCGTCACCGTCCAATTGCCGATGTGGATCACGCAAGATGGACCCGGCCGCGAATGGGCCGGGCAACATGCCGGGTTCCTGGGTCGCAAATTCGATCCGCTGGTGATGACTTACGAGGGAGACAATAATCTTCCCGGGACGTTGCCTCCGGGTTTCTCATTGCGCGAAGACGTGGGGCGCGAGCGGCTGGGGAAGCGTTTGGACCTGCAGGAAGTGTTGGGCGGTCCGAGAATCGGCGACGGCACGATGCTGGCGCGTGACTGGGCGAAATACCGGGCACAGGCACTGGAGGTGCTCGATTCGGGAACCGCCTGGAAGGCCTTCGAGCTCGACCACGAGTCGCCCCAATTGCGAGCCCGCTACGGCGACGACCGGCTGGGCCGAAGTTGCCTCGTCGCCCGCAGACTGGTCGAAGCCGGCGTGACCCTGGTGACGGTGGTGTTCGGCGGCTGGGACACGCATGCCAATCACTTGCAATACACGCGCGACGCTTTGCTCCCGCCGCTCAACCGCGCTTTCGCGGCCCTGCTCGACGATCTGGCCGATCGCGGCCTGCTCGACACGACGCTGGTCGCCTGGACAGGAGAATTCGGCCGCACGCCGGCGATGAACGTGAGTCAACCGGCCGGCCGCGATCATTGGGCCCGCGTTTACAGCACCGTTCTGGCCGGCGGCGGAATCGAGGGAGGCCAGGTTCACGGCCGCAGCGACAACCTCGCCGCCGAGCCCAAGGACAGCCCCGTCCACGTCAGCGATTTCGTGGCGACCATTTATCATGCGCTCGGCTATGACGGCGACACCGAAGTGGTTGATGCCTTCGGCCGCCGGCATCGGATCGTCGCCGGCCGCCCGGTGCTGTCGCTGTTTTGAGCCCGCCTGGCTCGATCCCAAATGCCGAATGACTTCCTGACGTTTCCGGCCCGGGGTTTCGGCAAACCAGTCAGCCGTCTGGGGCTTGCGTCACGCGGCGGTTCAGAGATCACTCCCGATGACGTGTTCTACGCCGTCGATCGCGGTGTCAATTTTCTCAATTGGCCGGGCGAGGCCGACGGTCCGTGTTGCGACGACGGCTTGAGCCAGGCGATCGCCGCGCTCGGGCAGCGGCGCGAATCGGTTGTCGTGTGCGTTCAATTCGGCTCCCGCACGGCAGGCGAAGCAGCGAGCGAACTGCGCTCAATCCTGGCGACTTTGCGCACGAAATACATTGATTGCCTTACGCTCTACTACGTGGAGCATGCCGACGAGTGGCGCCAATTGATCGGCCCCGGCGGTGCGCTCGATTGCCTGAAAAAGGCGAAGAGAGACGGCCTTGTGCGGCGGATCGGCCTCACCAGCCATCAGCGAACCCTCGCCGCCGACATGGCCAAAAGCGACGCCATCGACGTGCTGATGATTCGCTACAACGCCGCGCACCGCGGCGCCGAACGCGAGATTTTTCCGGTTACGGATGCACTCGAAAAGCCGGTGATCGCCTACACGGCATTGCGGTGGGGCGCGCTGTTGCGTCCCACAAGCGGCGATCCGCCCGATTTTGAGCTTCCCGGGGCGATCGACTGGTACCGGTTCGTGCTGCAATTGCCTTCCGTCGCCGTCGTTCTCGCCGCGCCGAACGACCGGACCGAGTTGGAGCACGATCTCGATCTTCTCGCCGTCCGCGGACCTCTTCCGGACGCGGAGTACGCGCGTCTTGCCGCGCACGGAGACCGCGTGCGGCAGAGCGCAGGATCGTTCCCGTAGCGCGTGTTGAAAGGGCCGCGCGGGCGCGTCTTGATCGGCCCCGTTGGAATCGAATCGATCAGCGGGGCCATCCGCATCAAAAAGACGTCCGCCTATCAAATACGCTGAAAGCGTTTGGCAGCGCAGCCCAGGGTATCCTGCCAATTGCGGGATACCCTGGGTTACAATTCAAATAATTCGGCGAACGCTGTAAGCGTTCTGCAACGTATCGGCGCCACCTCACGCCGTCTTGCGCCATTGACCGGCGCGCCGAAATCGACCTCGATGTGCGATTCCTGGATTATTTGGCGTTGATCGTCGTGCCGGGCCAGTCGTCTGTGCGAAATGGAGTCAACGGCAATCCGGCCTGGTTGAACATGTTCACCACCGGGTTGTCGGCCCATCCGTATCGCACGGCGGCCGGGTTTTCGATTTGTTCCGCAGTGACTTCGATCCGCATGTCTTGCAGAATCTTGGCTTTGGCGGCTACGAATTTTTTGTCTTCACCGGCGATGGTGAAGCCGCGCGGATCATTGACGTCAAACGGACGCCAACCGCCGTCCACGAAATCGAACGTGAGGACGATTTTATTTCCCTGCTTTTCCATCGCCTTATACTGCGGGCTGTGGTAGGGAATATTAAGACCGTAGTCTTTGGCCAGTGCCCATCGCGCCAACCGGCGGCCTACGTCGACTTTGTTCTTGGGATGAATGTCTTTTCCTTCGCCAATGTCGATGATCACCGCCTCGCCCGTGTTCGGTAGCTTCGACATGGTCATCGTTTGAGCTTCCCGCAGCTCGGCCCACGCGCTGTCGCTCGGCTCCGCCTTTTCAGGGAGGAAATCGGCCAACTGCACCCAGTAGAACGGGAAATTCCCCTGTCCCCAATCATCGCGCCAGTTCTTGATCATCAGCGGAAACAGATCGCGGTACTGGTAGGCTCGGCCCGCGTTCGATTCACCCTGGTACCAGATTGCTCCTTTGATGCCGTAACCCAGGTGCGACACGAGCACTCCGTTATAGATGTTGCCTGGCCGCGAGTTGCCGTTCATTGGGTTCCGCAGGGCGTCGAGCTGCTTTTTCTGATCGTCATTGAGGTCCTTTTTCTTCGATAGATCGGCATACTGCGATTCCAACTGGGCCCAGCGATCCATCAGCGGCTTGTATTCCGGATCGGCGGCGAGCAGATCGCGGCGAATCCAGGCCTCGCAGGCCGAGCCGCCCCAGGCGTTATTGATGAGTCCAATCGGCACGTCGAGCGTCTCGAGCAACTGGCGGCCGAAGAAATAGCCCACGGCCGAAAAATCGAGGACGGTCTCGGGCGAGCAAACCATCCATTTGACGTCGTGCGTCCAGATGGGTTGCTGAGAGCCGATGTTTGGAAAATTGATCATGCGCAGCTTCGGGAACTTTGCCGCGAGGCGTTCGAGATCAGGATCGTTTGAGAGCCTCACTTGCCACCACATGTTCGACTGGCCCGAGCAAACCCAGACTTCGCCCACGAGAACATCGTCGAAAGAGACTTTGTTTCTGCCTTGGATTGTAAGTGAATAGGGGCCGCCGGCCTTGAGCGCATCCAGCATCACTTGCCATTTGCCGTCGCTTCCGGCCTTTACTTGATGGCGCTGCTTGTCGATCGTGACAGTCACCGCTTCGCCCGCCTCGGCCAGGCCCCACACTTTATTCTTCTGTCCCTGTTGCAAGACCATGTGATCGCCGAAGACATTTGGCAGTTTCACATCGGCACGCGCCTGCGCCGCCATTGCGGCGGCCGCCAATCCCATCAGTCCCCAGATTCGAGTCGTTCGCCAGAGAGCCATCTGCATGGGTCCTGTTCCTTTTTCAAGCTGTCGATCACGGTAGAAGACCCGGGCCAAGCGAGAGCGATCATACGCTCGCCATCTTGCGCCCGGACCACGGCCCGCCAGTATATCGGAGTTCGTCGATGGATCAAAATCAGTCGAGGAATTTGCGGCCGCATGCGCTGCCGCGCCGTGTCGTTCCGCTCAGGATCCGCGCCGGCGCGTCGCGCCGGCGCCGGAAGTCTGGCGAGCGATTTCGGAAGTCTGGCGACTTCCGCTACGAGAGGAGTCGGGGTGCACGACGCGCTTTGTGATTTCGCGATTAGCAACCTCGCTTAGCGGGTTCAATCGCTCTCCCCCCTTAGCAAGGGGGGGCCAGGGGGGGTCGCGTGGTATGGCATTCGGCTCCGATTTGTAAACTCCGGAGCTGGAAGTCACGAGAGCAGCGATGGCTCGGCGTTGTAGCACCGTATCGGAAAAAGAGCGGCGCATTTCAAAATTTGGAATCCAGATTCGCTTCAAGCGGTTTGTCCGACGACATGGCCACTCAGAGCGGGTACAACTTTCCACCCGACCCCCCCTGCCCCCCCTTGCTAAGGGGGGGATTTATGCGGAGCTCTGCGCGAGAGCATGTGCCTTGCGCAATGTGCGTCGTGCACCCGAGGAGTCGATTCCGGCGAAATTGGTCTCCCGGCATGTTTTGCGATTTGTTAACATCCTCCGCGAGCACTCACTCCCCACTCGTCCATTCGAATTTCTCACCGCTGCCGCCTGCGCCCGAAGGGGTCGCCCTGTCAATCGCCTGGAAGGAGCCTGTCTGATGTCGCAAGGATGGCGGTTTATCTCGAATCTCGGCCTGGCGGTCTTCGTTGTTGCCGCGGCGCTGGAGATGGCAGCGCGGTGTTCGGTGCGGGCCGACGAAGAGGCGGAAAAACCCGCCGCGCCGCAGCCGGCTCCGGAGCCGGCTGAAAATCCTCCGCCCGAAAAATACACATTGGCGTTCAAGTTCCGGCCCAACCAAGTCGTGCGCTACGATGTTGCGCATGATTCCGAGATCTTTATCCATGCCAAAGATGACACCGAGACGACGCGCAACACGTCGCAATCGAAGCGGCATTACAAAGTGATTGCAGTCGATGAGAAGACGGGCGCGGGCGACCTGGAGCTTTCCATCGATTGGGTGCACATGGTCGCCTCGTTCGAGAACGGCGAAGGACGCAAAACCGAGCCGATCGAATTTCAAAGCGACGATCCCACAAAGCATCCCGAAAAATTCCGCCAGGTTCTCGATTCGGTGGGCAGGCCTCGGGCCACGGTGCGGTTTGGCCGCACGGGGAATGCCATTAAGGTGCTCGCCGGGGCGGTCGCACCGACCGCGCCGGTCCAAACGCCCAACGGGGCGCCCCCGGCAGTCGACGCCTTGCCCGAGAGCTACTTTTTCTTGCTTCCGGAAAACGCAGTGGCCATCGGCGACGCTTGGAAAGAACGCTTCGACGTATTCACGCGCGACGAGCACAAGAATCTGACCAAAATCGCCATCCAGCGCAAGTTTTGGCTGACGGGCGTCAACGAGGGGCGGGCGGTGATCGAGTTTAAGACGGTCATCATCACGCCGGTTCAGGATCCTGCCATCAGCGGTCAGCTCATCCAACGGGAAATCTCGGGCAAGATCGTGTTCGACATCGAACGGGGCCTCATCCTCTCGCGCGAATCGGGCGTCGATCGCACCGTCGTCAATCCCTTCGGCGCGAAAAGCTCGATGCGGGCCAAGAGCGTTTACCGCGAAACGATCGCGGCCGACGAAGTCGATGGGGCCGATGATCGGGTGGAATGAAGCGAATCATGAAGCGCGTCGAAATCACCGAACCATTTACGACTCTGCTGGCGGGGGCCAAGCGCACCGTCGACGAGGTGAAAGCGCAAGCCGTCGTGCTGTTGGCCGATCTGGCCTACGATTTCGCCGCCATTCGCAATGAGCTGCATCCGGTGCGGCTGGTCGTGGCGACTGACAAGGTCGAACTGTTCCGCCCGGTCCTCGATGATGACGTCGACCTCGTCCCGCTGGTCCACGAACCCGAAAGCCGCCGCTTGCAGCTCAGCCAGGCATTGCTCGAGGCCATCGCCGATGAGCTTCTGCAAAGCGGCGACATGGTCGTGGCGCTTTATCCCGGTTTCGAGATGCACGACATCGATACGTGCAGCGTGATCAGCCTGGGAGAACACCTGGCGCGCTTGACATCACGCGACTTGCAACGCCTGGAGACGCAGGTTCCGCTCGAGACCTTGCGTACCGTCGTCGACCTGGCCATTGAGATCGGCCGCGAAGGTCGCGAAGGCAAGCCGGTCGGCACGTTGTTCGTCGTCGGCAATCACCGCAAGGTGCTCAAGTTGTCTCACGAACAAGTGCACGATCCGTTCCGGGGCTACGCCGCTAAAGAGCGACTGATTCGCGATCCGCGCGTCAGGGAAAGCGTCAAGGAAATCTCACAGCTTGACGGCGCGTTCATCATTTCGGCCGACGGCGTCGTGCAGTCGGCCGGCCGTCATCTCGACGCGCCGGCGGGGGGAATTACGCTCTCCAAAGGGCTGGGAGCCAGGCACTGGGCGGCTGCCGCCATCTCGAAGGCCACCAAGGCCATCTCGATCGCCGTCTCGGAATCGACCGGCACGGTGCGAATCTTTCAGGACGGCAAAGTCGTGCTGCGCGTAGAACCCATGCACCGCGCCATGAAATGGCAGAATTTCGAGGGAGAGACCTCGTCGCCGCAAGACGATTGATCGGCGACGGGCGTAGCGGAATTCGTGAGAATTCCGTCAAGCACAAGACCACGTCGGAATTCTCGCTGATTCCACTCCCAACAAGGTCGGAATTCTCACGAATTTTGCTACCAAGAAAGGTTGCGGCAACCAGGGTCCGGAGTCCGCCCGTTCCAGCAACGCGCGGCAGGTTCCTCTTTCCGCAAATGACGTTGCTTGTTATCTTTCCGCCGGAAAATGGACCCGTCGTCTTCTGGGGGAGGGATTCCCATGTATCAGGCTGTCTGGAAACTCAGCGCGCTGGCCGTTGTCGTCGCTATTGGCGTGGTCGTTGTGGTGCAAGCCCAGCGCGGCATGCAAAGCGGCGACGCGGCGGACGATCAAGAGGCGGCCGCCAACTTCGCCGACGCCGATGAAGATGGTGATCTCGGCGCCTCGCGAGATTCGGTGGGCCTCGAACCCCCCGCGCAAAAAGAGCCCGAAGTGGCCCTCGCGGACCACGATGAAGCCGGCGCCGGCTCAGCGTCGTCAAACGGCCGCGGCGCAGCGAATTCCCGCACTACTATCGGCGCCGACAAATTCGCACGACGGTCGCAGGTTGCCGACGATGATCCCGACGATTCGAGCGATAGCCAGGACGATGGCGAAATTCCGTCGGCCAGGTCGAGTGCGGCCGCAGCAGCGGGCGATCCCTTTGATGATCCCGATGACTCTCCCCCGCCCGCACAGGCGAGCGCCGCCGGCACGCGCGAAGCGGCCGCGCCGCCCGCCGCCGCACGCGAGAAAATGGCGATCGACATCATCGACGTCGAAGACGATGACTCGCCGGATGATGCCGAGAATCGAATCACGCCCATTGCCGCATCAAAGTCGCCGCCGCCAAAATCTCGCGGCCCCGTGCTGACTCTCGACGATGACGACGACGAATCGGATCAATCGACCGCCATTCCGACCGACGAGGGAGCCAACAAGTCAAAGCCGCGGCTCCTGGGCGCGAGCGAAAACGCCGCGGTTCCCGCGAAACCGGCCCGCACCAACGATAAGACGGCCGACCCGTTCGCCGACGATGACGCGCCCGTCGTCGTCGACAAGAGCCGTGCCAAGACGGCCCTTGAAAGCGACGAGAACGATGATGCCATCGACGACGATATTGATCCCGCGCGCCTCCCCAGAACGTCAATCGAATCGAAACCAACCGCGCGCCACACGCTGAAAGACGATGAGGACGACAGTTCCGACACCGAGTCCATTCCCGTCATCGACGAGCCGGTAGTGCGCCGCGGCACGACGACAAAAGGGCTCGCGGTCCCCAAGGGCTCGATCGAATCGGATGACGACGGCGATGCGCTCAAGCTCCCGGCGAACAAGAACGAGCAGCCCGCCAGGCTGGGTGACGCCATCGAGCTCGATGATTCAGACGATCTCAACATCGACGTCAAAGGCCCCGGCCGCGCACCGCAGGTTGACCGCCAAGCGGATTCCAATTCCACTCCATTGCCGACTTTTCCCGAGATGAAATCGGACGCCGATCTCTCGCGAACCGAAGAGGCCGCCGGGTCGCCCGGTGCGGCAAACGATCTGCCTCAGCCGGAGCTCACGATCGAAAAAATCGCTCCGGCCACCGCCGTTCTGGGCCAGCCGATGGTGTATCACATTCTGATTCGCAACGTGGGCGAAATGCCGGCGCATCGGGTTATGGTCGAAGACATCGTGCCCCGCGGCGTCAAGATCGACGGCTCAATTCCTCAGGCCCAGCTCAAAAATGACCGGCTGATTTGGAATCTGGGAAGCCTCCCCGCGGGCCGCGAGAAAAAAATCTCGGTGCGGGTCGTTCCGCAAGCCGAAGGCACGATCGGCAGCGTGGCGACGGTCAATTTCTCGGCCGAGGCATCGCCGCGATCGGGCGCCGCTTCGCCGAAGCTCGAATTCAACGTCGATGCGCCGCGCCAAGCGCTCGTCGGCGTCCCCGTCGATTTTCACTTTCGAGTCACCAACGTCGGCCCCGTCGCCGCAACGGGCGTCACGATTCGCGACGTGCTTCCGGCCGCGTTACGGCACCCGGACGGCGACGACCTCGAATACGAGATCGGTCAATTGCCCGCCGGCAAATCGCGCGAAGTGAAGCTCACACTCACTGCGGCACAGGCTGGTCCCACCGTCAATCGCGTCGTCGTCACGGCAGACGGCAATGTTTCGGAAGAAGCGCGGGTGTCGCTGGAAGTCGTCGGCCCGGCGCTCACAGTGGTGCGCAGCGGCCCCAAGCGTCTTTTCCCGAATAAGACCGGCAGTTTTTCGAACACCGTCACCAATCCCGGCGGCGCTGTGGTAACTGGGGCGACGGTCGTCGAGGTGGTTCCGGCCGGAATGGAATTCATAGAAGCCGGCGCAGGGGGAACGTACAACGCCGCCAAGCGAACTGTCACCTGGACGATCAACCGGCTCGGTCCCGGCGAATCGCAAACCGTGACGCTCAAATTGCGCTCGACCGCACGCGGCGCCCAGATCAGCGTCGTGCGGGCTTACGACGCGGCTGGAGCCAGCGGCGAAACGCTGGGCACGACCCACGTCTCGGGCGTGCCGGCGCTCTCGATCGAAATCGGCGAGATCGCCGCGCTCGTCGAAGTGGGTGAAACCGTCAAGCTTCCCGTGCGGATTCTCAATCGCGGTTCCGACGTGGCGGCCAACGTCCGCGCGACAATTTCTCTTCCCGCCGGCATGCAGTTTGTTTCGGCCGAGGGGCCGGTCGATTACCGGCAGCTCACCCCCGCGGCCGACGCCACCGGTGAAACGGCCCCGCGCAGCGCCGTCGACGTGCAATTCGCACCAATCGCCAAAATCGACCCGCAAGCCGACGCCGTGTTCGAACTGACGCTCAAAGCCCGCCGCCCCGGCGAGGCGCGATTGGGAGTTCAGGCCCAATGCGACCAATTGGCCGAACCGATCCGCCGGGAAGAAGCGACAACGATCGTTTCGCCGCAGTAGACGTGGCCGGTCTCCGACCAAGCCAAAGCCGCGCTACTGCGGCCCGTCTCCCCGCGTTGTCGCGGCCGGTCTCCGCGCGCCGTTGTGGCCGGTCTCCCGTGCTGTTGTGGCCGGTCTCCGCGCACCGTTGTGGCCGGTCTCCGACCGAGCCACAGCCGCCGACTGCAGGTCTCCGATGCGTCTCTGCGTGCAACCGCGCGAATGTCGCGGCAAAACCCTCCCACGAAACGCTCCTCGCCACGTCGGTCACCACATCGAGGCGTTTCCCGGATCACGCCTTGCTGCGCGTCCGGCCTGTAAGGCCGCAAGAATCCAGCCCTGGGCATCGCCCAGGGAAAGCGCCCAAAAGATCATCCCGCCCTGAATGGGCGAAATAAAACCGATCCGTCGTGATCTCGGCATCCTTCGTACAGGACCCTGTGCCATCGCGAGCGAATCGCCTTCGAAAGGGTGACCGGCCGCGCGAAGCCTTGGGCGCCCCGCAAGCGTCAGGCCACGACGGTATTCCGGCCCGGGCGCAGGCGACAGTCGGCTTGCTGTGTATTCGGCATTGATCGTGCTCATCGCGAAGTATGCGCTCATTCTACCCAAGGCAATCCGTAGGACTTAAACGCCTCTTTGGTCTGGTGCTCGGCCATCGGCCGGTGCCCGCTCTTGCGCTCGTATGCCTTCAGCAGCGCGCGTCGCACATCGCGCACGTAGTTCTCATACCCTTTTACGGCTCGGAAATCCACGACGAAAATACTTTTCATAGAGCCGCCGCTCGTCGCTTCCAATTCCGATGAGCTCTGTGCCATGATAGGCGACCCACTTGCCAGGACTTGATCGCAAGAGCTTCGCCACATCGCTGCGAAACGCCTGTTCGGCCCGGGAGATCAATACGGGGACCCCTTCTTGAGCCGGATCCGATTCAGGCTCATCGGCATCGCGAGGGCGCTGGCCTGAATCAACCGCGGGCGCGGTGTTCGTTTTGTCCGGCGCAGGTTTCAAATTGAGCTACCCTTAGGCGATGCAACACGCGCACGGCCCGATCAAGCTGTGACTGCAGCTCTTCGACATCGGAAGATCCTCACAGGAAAATGATCTGAGACGTGACGCCGTGGTGTGCGTCGTGAAAGGTTTGGAGTTTCCGTGGGTGCAATTCCCACCCGGTGTCTGGTCGTATCAACCGGAAGCAGCCCTGAGTGTCGGTGGAGGTAACGAAACCGTAGAAAGCC
>Ga0070735_10003201_pt1 | contig 14428 bp, 14 predicted proteins | sample Coa_R1_FD_66443 | JGI IMG/M metagenome (GOLD analysis project Ga0070735, IMG submission 66443) | Surface soil microbial communities from Centralia Pennsylvania, which are recovering from an underground coalmine fire - Coalmine... | ecosystem: Environmental > Terrestrial > Soil > Unclassified ...
CGGGCAGCAAGTGCAGTGGCGGCACTATGTAATTCGTTTCTGAAATTTCCGGCCAAAGCACGCCAAGATATCTCGAGAATCCGATCGAGGAGGCCGCAATCGTTCCTGTTTGAATAACGAGAAATAGTGTCCAGCCGTACAGAAATCCCCAGAGCGGAGAGTAAGCTTCTCGAAGATAAACATATTGACCGCCAGCTTGCGGCATCATTGCCGCGAGCTCACCATAGGACAACGCTGCTGCCAGCGTGAGGACTCCAGCTAGCGCCCAGGCGAGGAGCAGCCATCCGCTGCTTCCAACTTCTCGCGCCATTTCGCCTGCGACAATGAAGATACCCGAACCGATCATTGACCCAGCCACAATCATGGTTGAGTCAAACAAGCCAAGACTGCGAGTAAGTTTGCGGCCACTGCCGGAACTATCTTGCGTTTTTACCTTGTTAGGTACCGGTTCTGCGATTGATTTATTCACGAGATCCCTCAACCTGTGAGTTCTCCCAGGCCGGAGAGGCATTAACACCTAGCACGAATTGTGAGCTCGGCAGCAGGAGTTGATATCAGTTCGGAAGTAGCCCTATCTCTCGCAGAATTTCTCGGAAGTCAGAGCGGCAGCGGAAAGTGTCGAAGCGCGGATCCTGGGGCAAACTAAAAAGCTTCATGCTTCGCTCCTGGCAGGCACGCCGAAGCCACGCGGTCATTCGGCTAGGCTCGGCAAGGGCGGCGTAAGTGGCTGCGATGTCATAAGAAGGCAGACGATCCGAAGAAGAAGCGCACTTGAGTTCGCGTAGAATTTCGCGCGCAGACGGCTTGTCTCCTGCGATTGCGTGCGTGTGGGCCTGCATAGCTTTTACGCTATGATTCCCACGAGCTAGGCGCAGAGCAGCGTCAAACTCGCAATGGGCAGCCCGAAAATTGCCCTTCTGCTCCAGAGCTTGCGCCAAATACATATGTGTCCAAGCGAAATTCGGATCTAGTTCCAAAGCGTTTTTGTAATGCAGAATTGCTGAATCAAATTGCCGAGCTAGATATGACGTGAAACCGGCCCAGACAAGCGTGATGATTGAAAGGGGGTCAATTTCAAGAGCGTTGGCAATCGCCAAATGTGCGGCGTCGTGCTGTCCTTTTGCCGATAACAAATTTGAGTACCAGTGATATCCCAACGCGTACTCCGGGTTGCACTGAATAGCGCAGCGATATTCCCGGTCTGCGCCTTGCCAATCACGTTCAAAATGTAACAGCACATCGGCCAAGGAAACATGTGCTTCGGCAGAAGTTGGGTCGATCGCGATAGCATTCAGCGCTGCCCGTCGGGCGGAAGGCATAACCTCGGACGGAGAGACGAACTCATAAAAAGAAAGAAGCGTCAGAGCATCTGCAAGGCCCGAGTAAGGCAAAGCAAAGTGTTGGTCATGTCGAATGGCAGACTCAAAACATCCAACTGCTTTCCGAAGGCATTCTTCGCTGCGCTGTTTCCAAAAATACCGGCCTTTTAAATATGCTTCGCGGGAAGCGCAGCCATTTTTTTTTTGTGGCAAAGAATTGTGTTTCGGCAGGCGTGCTACCTTTAGCCAAATACAGCGCACTATCTGTTCTACCAGCTGCGCGGGAATTTCGTCGCCACGCACCTGGTTCGTTCGATAGGCTTGCGTCCATAAGACTGCCCCCGTGCGCGCATCCACGAGACACACGTCCAGAATAAGATCGGCAGAATCTTCCCGCATGGTCCAACTCAGCTGGTGGTTAGTTCCTTCCCATGCAGAAACGGAGTTTGCCTCGAGATTTTCTTCTGCAAAATCTCCAACCGAGACATTGATTCGTTCCGAGCTGATTTCGCGAAAAGCGCTGAGCGTTCTTGCCGTCATTGCATCGCAAAAATCCTCGCGGTTCGGTGGAGGGCAGAGGTTTCGAAGTGGGGTGATATGGAGGGTTATACGTTTCTCACCCTGGACCCGCTGTTGAGACATCCGTTCAGTTTCAGCACGATCCTTTCGCTGGACATGGCCCCTCCATCCTTCAATTTCAGATCGGAATGCGAACACTGTACCCAAATGTTTGTGAAAGTGCCGATGGACCGGGAGTCCTTCGTTTTTTTCCCAGAGCTGCACCGTCCGAACTTCGCGGCGCAAGTAGTTAGCGATCTCTTTCCATGAATCCAATCGGTCGTCGGTTCGCGCTCGATCAAGCGCCCGCGGGAGAGGAGCGAATTCTAAACCAGAATCTAACCCCATTTGGCATGACCCCACTGCAAAATGTGGCGACTGGCCCGATAGCAACTTTGTCTCGGGTTGAACTGCTAAAGAAATTTCCAGCGCCCAGTTCGTCGATGCAGACTACACCGCGAAGCTTGCTTGCAGCAAGGCTTTCTTTGATCCCACATTTTGTTTAGGTAAACATTTCGTACTATTTCGCTTGTTCGCGCAGCTGGATTCATTTACCCATATCTCCTCGGGTCGCGGTCAGAATTTGTGGAGTCCAGTAATTGACCTCTTGCCCGAATAGATCGTCTGGAAGGATTTAAGGTGAAGCGAATCGGAGAAGGAAGTATCGCAACGGGAGCATTTGAAGCTCCGGGATGGTTCCGTTATACGAACAGCTACGAGTTCATGGAAAGAATTCGAACTGGAATGCCGCCAGTAATTATTTGCGTCGCGTGCAATGGCGGCATTCAAGGCAAAGAAGCCAATGAATCAATTCCTGAGACGGCTGACGAGATTGCCGAGTCGGTTCACGCGTCCTACCAAGCTGGTGCCTCGATGGTTCACATTCACGCGCGCAATCCGAGACAGTTGACCGATGGCGCTCGAGACACCGAGACTTGGAGGCAAGTTCTCAAAAAGGTTCGTAGCTGTTGTCCCGAGATCATCATTAACGCTACGACTGGCGCAGGTCCGGGCATGACCATGGAAGAGCGTTCCGCGTGTCTAGCAGCGGGCCCGGAAGTCGCTTCATTGAATCTCGCGCCCGATATGAGCAAGTTCCATCTGAAGGAACGCTCGGCGCCGCTGGCCTTTCCCCGACCCGCGCTCGATATCGATGAATGCATACCTTTCACATATGGTCAGATCCATCAATTCGCGGCGGAGATGAAGCAGCGCGGGGTTAAGCCGGAACTGGAGCTTTATCATCCTGGTTGCGCCTGGGTCGTGCGTTACTTGATCGAGAATGACTTGCTCGAAAAGCCGTACTGGATGCAGACCGTCATGGGTTACCAGACCAGCAGTTATCCTACAGTGGAAAATATACTTCACATATTGAAAGAGTTCCCCGCAGACTCGCTCTGGTTGTGTTCGGCTATAGGCCCTTTCCAGTTGCCGCTTACGACACTCGCTACATTAATGGGGGGCCATGTGCGGGTCGGCCTCGAAGATAATGTCTACTATTCGCGCAGCCGGAAAGCGAGAAGTAATGCCGAGCTGGTACAAAGATCGGTGCGCATCGCACACGAACTGAACCGCGAGGTTGCAACCCCTCGGCAAGCGCGTGAGATGCTGGGTCTGCGTGCGCAGCCGACTCACTACTAGAATGCTGCTGGTCCCCGCTTTGCTATTTAAGCTATGATACGATGATTTGGGTATGCTCCCACTGACCCTGTTTTTCTTTGCCGTCTCAACCACCTCGCCTGCACTTCCTCCCGGGGCGGGGAAGCCGATTGTGGAGCGCATGTGCAGTTCTTGCCATGCACTAAAAGTAGTAACCTCCAAGCGTGCCTCTCCCGAACAGTGGGCACAACTGGTCGACCAAATGGTTTCGCGCGGGGCGGAAGGGACTGATGACGAGATCGAGACCGTTGTTGAGTATCTGTCGAAGAATTTCGGTCTAGATAGTCCGCCTCCCGCCGTGGACAAATCCGCCACCCCACTCGTACACGTCAATCAGGCTACGGCGGCCGAACTGTCAGCGGCGCTCGATCTCCCTTCTGCTCAGGGACAAGCTATCGTCGCCTATCGCGAGCAGAACGGAAAGTTTAAGGACTGGCACGATCTCACCAGGGTTCCCGGTGTTGACGCCAATAAGATTGAAGCGAACAAAGACCATCTGATTTTCTGATACCGCTCAGATTTTCCGCTATGCGAATTCGTCCCTCAAACGGCGCTCCTGATGTTCCCGCTTCGACTGCCCTGGTGATTGTCCGCTGATGACTGAGGCGGCGACCACAAATCGTTCAACCGCCCGCCCCACCCATTCTCGCCATGTGGTGCTTGCCCTTGTGGTCGGGGCCTACATGATTACCTACATGGATCGCGTGAACCTGGCGTCGGCGGTTCCGGTGATCCAGCGCGAGCTGGGGTTCTCGATGATCACCATCGGGTGGATCTTCGCCGCGTTTCGCTGGGGATATGCGTTTTTCCAAATTCCCGGCGGTTGGATGGGAGACCGAATCGGCGGGCGGCGTGCACTTTCGCTAGTAGTCGTCTGGTGGTCGATTTTCACCTCGCTTACTGCGTTCGCTTGGAACGCGCTCTCGATGGGAGTGTGCCGGTTTTTGTTTGGCATGGGTGAAGCGGGCGCATTTCCCATCGCTACCCGGTCACTGTCCGGGTGGATGCTGCCAACGGAACGGGGTTTCGCCCAAGGTCTGACTCATGCAGCATCGCGGGTTGGAGCGGCATTAACTCCGCCTCTGGTCGTGCTGCTGATGCTTCATTTTGGATGGCGTACTCCGTTTTTTCTTTTTGGCTTAATTGGACTGGGCTGGTCGGCAGGCTGGTACTGGTATTACCGTGATACCCCATCGGAACACCGCTTCACCAACACGGCCGAAAAATCGCTGATCGAGAATGCCGTCGGACTGCGCGCGGCAAGTATCCAAGCAGTCCCGTGGGGCCGAATTTTGCGCAGCCCGTCTCTGTGGACTCTGTCCTTGATGTATTTCTGTTACGGTTACAGCATCGATATCTATCTCGACTGGTTCCCCAAATATCTCAATGATCATCGCGGGTTCAATCTTACGCAGATGGGCCTTTACGCCAGCCTTCCTTTGCTGGCAGGCGCCGGCGGGGATCTCTTCGGGGGTACGATTTCCGACCGCTGCGCCCGGCGCTTCGGAGACCTGAAGCTTGCCCGCCGTCTGGTCGCGGTTGCCGGTTTTATCTTGGCTGCGATTTTTATTCTTCCGGCTACGTTCACCGCCAATTCCACCGCCTCGGTGCTCTACTCCTGTGTCGCGGTTTTCGGCCTGGAGGTGACAGTCGGCGTGGCTTGGGCAATCCCACTGGACATCGGGGGAGAATACGCAGGAACGGTGGCCTCGGTGATGAACACATTCGGCAACCTAGGAAGCGCAGTTTCTCCGGTGCTGCTCGCCTACCTGGTGGGAGTTTACGGCTGGAATTTACCTTTTCTGGTCTGTGCTGTGCTGTGTGTGGCCGGAGCGATGTTTGGTTTAGCTATCGATGCGGACAAAAAGATCGCCTAACGATATGATTTTGGCTGGGCACAAAAACAGATTTGGCCAGTCTTAATTGGAAGAGTTCAACCGAAAAATGTCGTGATAGTATGATATGACCATTATGGCGCTAGGATCACGATGAAAATTAATCCGGATAAATGTGTCGCCTGCGGGAATTGTGTTTATGTCTGCCCGGTTGGAGCAATTTACATTGACCCTGCCGTCAAGCGTGCCACCATCGACCGCAACGAATGCGTTGAGTGTTACGCCTGCTACTACGGTCTGAGCACGGAAAATCTGAACCCCGGCTTCGTGCGCACGGTACGAAAAATATTTCAATTAGGGCGGGTGCGTTTTGATCCCGAACCTGACGTTTGTCCCACCGCGGCGTTTGAACCCGATCAATTGCAATGGCCGCGTGTGGTCCGGCGCGCGTTCTCCGACCCTCGCGCTACGCACGAATCCACCGGAGTGCAGGGCCGCGGTACCGAAGAAGTAAAGACCAATGACGTGACGAAACGGGTGAAGCAGGGCGAAGTTGGTTTTACGATCGAATTCGGCCGCCCCGGGGTAGGAGTATGGTTCCGCGATATCGAAAAGATGACGCGCGCGCTGGCTCGTGCCAAGATTCCTTTTGAGAAAAGGAACCCGCTTACCCTTTTGATGAGCGACGTGACAACTGGAAAACTTAAAGACGACATTCTCAACGAGAAAGTCCTCTCCGCTATCGTTGAGATAAAAGTGACGGTCGACCGCACGGAAGAAGTGATTCGGATCGTGCACGAAGTCGAAAAAAAAATTGACACCGTGGTGGCTCTTGGCGTGGGGACCCGTTGCGACGAACACGGTGAGGAAAATATTGTTGCACCGATCCTGGAACGCATGGGATACCAGATCGCACGGGCGAAGACCAATACCGGCTTGGGCAGAATTACAAATCGTGACCAAGAAGAAGCGCCGGTGCAGGTTGGAGCAGCAACTACCTGGCAACTCATGTTTAGCAGGATTGAGTGAAAGATCAACCGTTCACGCCTTACGCCGCGGACCAGCCTGAAACACTCGACAGTTCTCCGGTTATTGATTTGATCGAGGACTTTCGCCGCTCGAAAGCTATGTTTGCGGCAGTTTCCCTTGGGGTTTTCGACACTATCGAAGATGCCCCCGCCACTGCCGATAAGATCGCTAGTGTGCTGCAACTCCCGCTGCAGTCGCTTGAACGTCTGCTCGATGCCTGTGTCGGACTCAAGTTACTACGAAAAAACGACGGGTCGTATGCTAACGAACCTGTCGCCAGTGTGTATCTTTGCCGCCGCAGCCATCGCGCTCTGATCGGCTACATTCTTTACTCCAATGACGTTCTCTTTCGTTTGTGGGGTCACCTCGAGGATGCGGTCCGAGAAGGCACCTCACGGTGGGAGCAGGAATTCGGCGCTAACGGTGGCATCTTCGATAACTTCTTCCGTAGCCCGGAGGCGAAAGCAACGTTTCTTCGCGGCATGCACGGATTCGGTCTGCTCAGTTCACCCAAGGTCGTTGATGCTTTCGATCTCTCAGAATTTCGGTTAATGGCCGACGTGGGAGGCGGAACGGGACATTTGGCGATGGCAGCTTGTTCGCGATATACCAACCTCCATGCCGTAATATTTGATCTTCCCGACGTAGTCGAAATCACGGAAGGCTATTTAGATAAATCAGGATTGCCTGCGGAGCGCATGTCTGTCGCCGCAGGTGATTTCTTTCGCGATCCATTACCCAAAGCTGACCTGATCGCCCTGGGACGAATTCTTCATGATTGGTCCGATATGAAGGTTGGAAAGTTACTGACCAAAGTATTCGAAACTTTGCCCTCAGGCGGAGCGGTATTAATCGCGGAGAAGCTACTGGACCAACAAAAGACTGGCCCGTCCTCTGCGCTTCTTCAGTCCCTGAATATGTTGGTGTGTACCGAAGGACGGGAACGAACCTTGAGCGAATACCGTCAGCTTCTGGAAGCGGCGGGTTTTGAACAGGTGGAAGGCCGAATTACAGGCGCTTACCTCGACGCAGTGATAGCCAAAAAGCCTTGACTGGGGCGGCAAATGAGGTTACATGGAAGGAACTGGAACCACGGTTCGACTGGACAATGGTGTTATGATACTGGGAACGGCACGACTGCGTGTAGGTTCAGCCGGAGGGTAGGCGCCTGATTCGAAGACAGACGATTACCGCCCAAGTCATCAATCACATTCTTGATCTCATAAAAAAAGGGCATGTAAAGCCCGGCGAGCGGCTCCCTACTGAAAAGCAGCTGACCGAAGAACTTTCGGTCAGCCGGACTTGCGTTCGCGAAGCGATCAAGTCGCTGCAGTCTCTTCAACTCATCAGCGTGAAGCCGAAAATCGGCGCCGTGGTGCTCGAACCTACTCCGGTCGCACTCATCAATGCTGAATACCTTTCAACTTCAGCCTTCATGCAGCAGGCCGAGTCTCTAATCGAATTCCGCAAAGTATTGGAGTTGGGCCTGGTCGCCCTGGCGGCGGAGAAGGCTTCCGAGGCTGACTGGACGGTAATGCGAGGAATTCTTTCGGAGCAGGAATCCGTGCTAAAAATGGACCGCAGCACTCGCCATGGCAATACGGTTTTTCACGACGCGATTAACGGCGCCAATCTCAAATTTCATAAAGCGGTAGCGGCAGCCACGCGGAATCCTTTGGCTATCATGGTGCTGGAAGCAATCTCGGCGCCGCTCGCCGAAGTCAGCCGGCGCACCAACGAAATGCCCGGAGTGCCCGAAGCGGGTTTACGCCAGCACTGGGCGATTTACCGCGCAATTCGCGAAAACAATCCGGAAAAAGCTCGCCGTGCCATGCAGACGCATCTGGCCGCCGCAGAACGCAATGCGCACATTCTTGAGAGTGAAGACCACGAAGAGTCTCCGAAGGCGCACGCTTCTTCGGCGCGCAAAGAGCATCCAGTTTTGCAGCGATAAGTATCGCCGAGAACGCCAGGCTCGCTATCGCTGAAAGACGGTAGATCTACTTCAAATCTACTTTGATCACCGTGTAAGTGAAACTCTTCGAAATTTTTAGCTGATGCGGTACATTCGCGGGAATGTGCACGATGTCACCCGCAGTGAGTTGTTGGCCTGTGCCCCCCTCAATCGATTTGCCCCGAATCTCGTGCGGCTTAACCGTCTTCGGATCGACGACGGTTCCGCCAATTATGAGAGTGGCCTCGCCGCTATCGACGATAAAGATGTCGGCCTGAGTTTCGTGCACTTCGGCGCTGCCGTCGGCCTCGCGATGTGAAATCCCGATCAGATGATTGTCGTAAGTTCCGAGCGGCTGCCAGGCAAACTTCTGCTCATCCATTTTGCCGGCGAGCTCCTTGTCAGCTTTCCGACCCGTGGCGCCCTTCCAAACTTGAAAACCTTCGGGACCAGCGGCGTGTGAAAGATTTACAAACGCCAGGATTCCGAATAGTACGAATAGTTTCTTCATAGGATCTCTCCACGACAGTTTTTCGAAGGGCTGCTCTCATTCGTAATAATAGTATAATATGACGTGCATGCTGCTTCCGCATGTGCGCAAAGCGCCCATTCTTAATCCACTACTCGCGACAATTCTCGCCGCCACACTTGGAAATATAGCCAGCGCGCAAGATCAAAATACGAATCACAGCGTCGATTCCGGCCAGGCGTGGGTTGGGGCGCGGATCATCGACGGCTCCGGCCGCGTCCCGATCGAGAACGCAACTCTCTACATCCGCAATGGACGGATTGCGGCGGTCGGCAAGCACGTAAAACTTCCGCGGGGGGTTCAGCGCATCGACGCTACCGACAAGACAATTATTCCCGGGCTGATCAGCGCTCACAGTCATCTTAATGATGCCAGCCAATTTGGAATTTATTTGCGCGACGGCATAACGACCGTGTTGAGTCTTGGTGGCGACAAAGAATTTGCTCTCCGCGAGCAGGCTGCGAAGGCCGCGCCTGGGACCGCACCGCATTTATACGTCGCCGGCCCTATTCAGGATTCCACCGCGATCCCTGGTGCCGTTGCAGTGACGACTCCGGAGGAAGCCCGCAAAAGCGTAGAAGAGTTGGTCAGCCACAAGCCTGACATCGTGAAACTCCGAGTCGATGATTTTCTTGGTGCGCGCCCCAAAATGCTGCCCGACGTTTACGCCGCGGTCATCGATGAAGCGCACAAGAATGGTTTTCGAGCGGCGGCGCATGTGGTCTTGCTGGACGACGCCAAGGGTCTGCTGCATGATGGAATCGATTACCTCGCGCACAGTGTCCGCGACCGCGAAGTGGATCAAGACTTTATCGGCTTAATGAAAGCGCACGGAGTTTTTTATTGCCCCACGCTGACCCGCGAAGTTGCCGTGTTTGCCTATTCCGAGACGCCCTCTTTTTTGAGCGATCCGTTTTTGTTGAAAGAAGCCGATCCCGCTGAAATGGCTCGGATGGAAGATCCGAAGCACCAGGAGGCGGTTCGCAATGACAAAGGCGCGGCGTGGTACAAAGAGCATTTTCCGATTGCGCTTCACAATTTAAAAGCACTTTCAGATGCCGGAGTTGACGTCGTAATGGGAACCGACAGCGGCGGCGGCCCCGGCCGTTTCCAGGGTTACTTCGAACATCTCGAATTGGAATATGAAACCAAAGCCGGGCTCACGCCCATGCAGGCGTTGGTTACCGCGACCAGCGCACCGGCGAAGTTATTAAAAATCAGCGACCGCGCCGGGACGCTGGAAAAAGGGAAGTGGGCGGACTTTGTGGTCCTCTCCGCCAATCCATTAGAGGACATTCGCAACACCCGCAAAATCGACTCGGTTTGGATCGGCGGAGTGCGCGTGCCCGCAAAGCAGTAGTTTGCCTGCAGCTTTATGGCCGCGGCGTAGGCGGAAAGGTGTAGAAATCATAGCGAATCGTCCAGCGCGCCTCGTTACCGGGTTCAATCTTCAAGTGGATATAAGGTTCGATCGCCGCGACGGTTGAAATCGCCCAGAAATTTACCTTCAGCAACGGTTGATCGCTGGTGAAATGCACGCCGGCGCCCGTCTTCAGGTTCTCGACTTTGAAGTCGTAATCTTTAACATCATCCTGCGATCCTGTCAGCTCGGAAAAAACTCCGTTCTTTCCCTCGATATCACGCGGAAAATGAATTTCATCTCCCACGATTTCTGCTCGATCTTTAAAACCTGGCGTCGCCATCGGCGGAAAGACGAATTTAGCGACTACATCTGGCCCCACCACCTCATGGTCGATTACGAAAAAATTGTGGTTGTATTGCGTCGTATCGATGGCTTTTTGGCCCGTATTTCTTAGGGAATGTTCCAGCAAAAGTTGAGGTCTGTCTTTCACCAACCGAACCGTCTTGGTGTACAAATACGCGTAACCCTCGTCCGACCGCAATCGCTGCGTGAACTCGATGCGGTCTTTGTGTTTGTGGATCGTCCATTTTCCGGGATCGACGATTTCATAAGTGTCATATGGACGATAGGCCTTCTCGTCTGGCTTGCGCACGGTACCGATGCCGATGCGGACAAATGTCCCACCCACTCTGGCTTCGTCGTATCCCAGGCCACTATCGTTGGTGCGAAATTCCTCGACCGGTCCGGTGATCGCATCATGAATTTTGGGATCATGATGTTCGTACCAGCGCGCAAAATATTGATGGTCTTTGTACTGCAGGCTGGAGATCACGCCCGACCAATCAAAACGTGTGCCCTGATAAGAGCCGTGTTGAGCATCCGGCAGCATGAGTTCGGCTCGAATCAGGCCGTTTGTTATTTCAGCTTTCGGGTAGTCCTGACCGATGAGGAAAGAATTGCAGAGACCCACCACTGCAAACAAATAATTTACTTTTCGCATAGTCGGAGTGTAACGGCTCATCACGAAATGTGAAGAACAAAATGCACGATCAGCGTCGCTTGAGCGCTTCAAGTTCATCAACGTGGGCGGCCAGTCGGATCCCAGCAGGCGGGAAAGGCCGCTACCTGCCAGTACTTTGCCGCCAGTGCGGCGACGGGCACAATAATCAGTTGTGCTGTTGGCATAGCGAATACGCTGAATTTTCCTCCGCACATCACAACGTAAGCTCTTTCAAGGAGGCGGGACATCGTCTGCCCACCCATATCTCGATTGGAGTCTGATCAACGAGCATCCATTCGGATTGTCGTGTAAATCAAGTATTTACCATGTGCGATCTTTAGTTGGTGCGGCAGATTAGCTGGAATATGCACAATGGCTCCTTGAGTCAGGGGGGTTTCGCTGCCGCCCTTTATCGACAGTCCTCGTATTTCGTGAGGCTTAACGGTTTTTGGTTCCAAAATCTCGCCGCCGACCACTAAAGTTGCGTTTCCATCATGCACTATCCAAATTTCAATTTGTGATTCGTGAACCTCAGCAGGGCCGTCATCTCGTATAAACGACGTTGCTATCAGATGATTGTGATAGTCCCCTAGCTCCTCCCATGGGACTTCTGTCTCAGCGATATGGCTCACGACACCAGGCCACACGGCGAAACCCTCCGGATCACTGCGCGTTGATGAAACGCAAGTCAAAACTATTCCAAGGACAAGCACGATGATGGCGGACTTCATTCGCGACCTCCCATAAAATCGAGCTTTTGTAATATATAACTTTTGTAATATATAACGAAGAAAAGCGAAGCATTTATTTTTAATGAGGATTTGCTCTTCATCGCGCTCCGTCTTGCGGTATGACTCTGGGTGATGTGGTAATCCGTGAACACGCTTCCCTGACTAGATAAAAATGACGAGCCAAGTTCACCGTTTGTGATGTAACAGCGTTTAATGTAAAGACCTCGTTATATACCCCATTCAGCAACTGACTTTGGAGAACAAATATGAATCCATACAGAGCACGTTGTGACGATCGGTCAATCCCCTTGATTGTGACACGCCGGTTCTTCTTTCTAATGGTCGTTCTCATACCTTTTGCGGCATTCGCTCAGGATATTCAAAAGCTTGATCCCGAGGTCGACCAGCTAGTGGCAAGTGACGCGAAGCTGGAGCGTATAGCGACTGGTTTCAACAAGTGGACGGAAGGTCCAGTCTGGACACACGAAGGGACTCTCTTGTTTGCGGAAATTCCAGCCAACAATATCGACGTTTGGGTTCCGGGTAAGGGTGCAAGTGTGTTTATGCACCCCAGCGGTTATACGGGCAAAGAAACATTCAAAGGCCCAGAGCCCGGCTCAAATGGAATGACCTTGGACCCTGACGGTCGTGTGAGCGTGGCGGGTCATGCCAGGCGCAATGTGTGGCGCATGGAGTCGGACGATCCAAAAGCGCAAATCACGATCCTGGCCGACTCGTATCAAGGCAAGAAGCTCAATAGTCCCAATGACCTGGTGTATAAGTCCGATGGTTCGCTTTATTTCACTGATCCTCCATATGGGCTCCCAACCCAAGAGGACAACGATCCGCAGAAAGAATTGCAGGTAAACGGCGTTTATCGCGTGCCAGGCGCTCGGCAACAAAAACCCGGCACGGAGCCGGCACGCAACCAGCTTCAGCTTGTAATTAAGGACCTCCCGCGTCCGAACGGCATCTGTTTCTCGCCAGACGAGAAGTATTTGTACATCGCCGATTCAGGTAGAAAAGTTTGGATGAGATATAGCGTGCACTCTGACGGATCAGTAAGCGATGGCACATTGTTCCTCGATGCCTCCACTGATAGCGCACCGGGAGTGCCAGACGGCATTCGCGTGGACAAGAAAGGAAATCTTTATGGTGCCGGTCCCGGGGGCGTTTGGATTATTTCCACGAAAGGAAAGCATATCGGCACGATCAAAGTCCCAGAGCGCGTAAGTAATGTGACTTGGGGTGATAAAGATGGTAGGACGCTTTACATAACCGCCAGCACTAGCGTGTACCGGATTAGGTTGAAAGCTGCTGGAGTGAGAAACTAAACTCCCAGCGACATTCTAGAGCGCAGACCCGTTTTCAAAATATTGACTATGAACAAGCCTGATGACGCAAAACGCTTCGGAGCGTAAGTCGATGCCTGAGTACCTCGACGAGCAGCGTGACTGAGATTGCATTAGTCACCATGCTTCCCATCCGACTCAATGTTCTGCAAGCTCTAGTGGAACACGTTGGCGTAATCCCGCTCGCAGCAGGCGCGGAATGCGGATGGCGCTGGCAGCCGCGGCCGTCATTATCATCGTCATCGGAGCGTTGCTCTGGGTTCGTGCCCCAAGACCCACTCAGTCGGCGACAATCACGATCGATCTCCGAGAACGGTCAATTTCGCGTGGAGAAAACCCCACTGACACAGGGTCAGCCGCTGGAGCTTTCTCATCTGACGAGACACTTGGTTCTGGATTTACCAATCGGGAGCAAAGAAGGGAATTACGAAGTGGCTTTGGGCGGCGGAGGTGGCCAACAAATCAGGAGCACAACCGGAATTGCTCAATTCGAAAATCACACCGTCATTCTAAGAGCGACATCGATCTGGCTGGAGTTTCGCCAGGTCTTTATGTCCTGGGGATTCGGCAGATCGGCCTTGCTTGGACCCACATCCGGCTCGCATGAGATGAACGCGTGAAAACCAACAAACAGCAATCGAGGAAAGTTTCGCGTAAGCCGAAGCAAGAAAGCTCAACCGGATCGCCTTGAGAGATGGACCCAAATCGCAAAGTTTCTAGGACAACCAGTTGCAGTTGCACAACGTTGGGCTAGATCAGGTATGCCGGTCAAGCGAGAAGGGCGATTCATGACTGCTTCACCTGAAGAGCTTAGCCGATATCTCGGCCATGAAGCCGGTCTGGAGGTGCCAGTTCATATTGCGTCTGAGGACATAGATTTGTCTGCTGAACTGAAGCGTGCACTGTCGCACGCTCGCGGCGGCAACAACCCACAAATGAAAGGCGCCGTGATGTGGTGGAAGCGACATTCACTGTGCGACATGAATTTAATTGTTGATACTTCCGGTTTGCCCGTGAGAACGAAGCCGCTGGCGCGGCGGACGCTGCCGCGTGGGTGATGCCGGCAGTCCTTGATTTTCAACTCAGATAATTTGTGGGT
>Ga0070735_10003204_pt1 | contig 14420 bp, 13 predicted proteins | sample Coa_R1_FD_66443 | JGI IMG/M metagenome (GOLD analysis project Ga0070735, IMG submission 66443) | Surface soil microbial communities from Centralia Pennsylvania, which are recovering from an underground coalmine fire - Coalmine... | ecosystem: Environmental > Terrestrial > Soil > Unclassified ...
ATCGACAGCTGCGTGGCCGCATCGCGCTCGTGGGCTGCACGCGCGAAGCGCGGCAGGTCGAAGGTGGTGAGAGTGGTGCTGCTCATGGTGTCTCCTCCTCGTTTGGAGAGCGGTTTGTTGACGCTGTGCAGGCTGCATGGCGGGCGTGTGCGAAAACGTCAAACGACCGTCAAACCGTGCTAGTAACGTTTGACACCTGGTGCTGCGCGTGCACTTGCTCGGGGCGCTCGAAGTCGAGCTCGATGGGGCCGTTGTCGATTCACCGGCCTCGCAGCGTCCCTGGAGCCTGTTCGCCTACCTCGCGCTGGCCGGGCGGCCCGTGCCGCGTGGTGAGCTGGCTGCCCGCTTCTGGCCCGACGTGATGGATCAGAGCGCCCGCGCCAGCCTGCGCAGCGCGCTCTGGGCGCTGCGCAGGCAGCTCGGCGACTCGGTGCGCGTGGACGGCCGGCAGGTCGCGCTGGGGGATGCCTGGATCGATTTCCACGAGTTCGAGCGGCTCGGCCGTTCCGAGCCGCTGGCCGCACTCGAGCTGTGCCGCGGAGACCTGCTCGAAGGCGTCGCGGACGAATGGGCGCTGCTGGCCAGAGCCGGGCACCGCGCCCGTGTGATCGAGCTGCTCGAGCGCGTGGCGGCGGCGGCCGTCGACCGCGGCGACCGCACGGCGGCGCTCGAGTTCACCCGCCGGCAGGTCTCGCACGACCCGCTCGACGAAGAGGCAAACCGGCGCCTGATCTCGAGACTGGACGCCGCCGGGGACCGTGCCGGCGCGGTCCGCGCCTACCGGGCGCTCGTGGAGCGGCTGCGACGCGAGCTCGGAGTGGCGGTCTCGCCCGAGACCCGTGCCCTGGGGGAGGGGCTGCGTGCCCCCGCCACCGCCGCACCCGCCCCGGCTCGGGGTCTCGGCACGCTGCCCCTCATCGGGCGCGATCGCGAGTTCGGCGCGCTGTGGCAGACATGGGAGTCCACAGCACGCGATGGACGTGGCTCCGTCGCCATCCTGCGTGGCGAAGCCGGCATCGGCAAGACGCGCGTGGCACGCGAGCTCGTGGAGCAGGCCGGCGGGCTGAACGCCGGCTGCGCCGCGCTCGACCTCGGGGGCACCGCGCCGCTGGGTCTTTGGGCGGAGCTGCTTCGGGAGCTCCTCCCACGCGTCGCTCCCCCACCCGCGGATGCCGCCTGGCCGGCGGACCTCGCGATCCTCAGCGCCGAGCTTCCGGACCACTTCGCCACGTCCGGGGCGATCCCGGCGATCGCACCCGACCTTCAACGCGCCCGGCTGTTCGAGGCGGTCGTCGCGCTGCTCGGTTGGGCGACCCGCCAGGCACCGCTGCTGCTCGTGTTCGAGGACATCCACCGGGCGGACGCGGCGAGCCTCGAGCTGTTGGCCTACGCCGCGCGCCGGGCGGCCAGCCTGCCCCTCATGGTCGTGCTCACCCGCCGGGACCTCCCGCGCCACAGCGACGCCGACCGCCTCGAGTCGGCATTGCGCTCGCGCGGGCTGATCGGCTGCGAACTCGATCTAGCGCCGTTGGACGATGCTTCGGTGGCCACGCTCGCCCGGCGCGCGGCGCGGCTGCGCGACGACCAGATCAGGCGAGTGATCGCTCGCGCCGAAGGGAACGCGCTGCTCGCCGTCGAGAGCGCCCGGGCTCTCGCCCACGGCGGGGAGGAGGTCGCTGCCAGCCTGCGCTCCTCGGTGCGAGCGACGCTCGGATCGCTGACGGGGCCGGCGCGCGAGCTGCTCGAGCTGCTCGCCGTGGCGCTCCGGCCCGTCGAGTTGGGCGGCCTGCCGCACGAGGCCGCCCTCGAGGCGCTCGAATCCGGCCTGGCCACCGCCGGCGACGGCCGGATCGGCTTCGGGCACGGGTTGCTCCGGGAGGCCGTGTACGCCGAGATGGTCGAGCCGCAGCGCGTGGCGATGCATCGCCGCTGGGCGCAGGCGCTGCTCGCCGACGAGCCTGGGGATGCGCTCACGCGGCCGGCCGAGGTGGCCCGCCACCTACGACTCGCGCACGCCGATGCCGAGGCGGTCCCGCACTTGGCGCGCGCGGCCGCCGCCGCCCGCAGCGTCGGCGCGCTGGAGGCCGCAGTCGGGTATCTGGCGGAGGCGCTCACGATCACGCCACGGGCGGCCGAGCTGTGGCTCGAGCTGGGCGAGCTCGAGGCCTGGCGGGGGCATCGGCCCGAGTCCGACGAGGCGTTTGGGCAGGCGATGGAGCTGCTGGCCGGGGCGCCTGAAATCGACCTGGCCAGAGCGTCGCTGCGCCGCGTGCGTGCCAACCACGGCCCGATCTGCGTGCCCCGCCTCGTCCTCGAGGTCGCCAAGCAGACGATGGAGCTGCTCGAAGGCTGTGTGGATTGCGAGGCCGAGCGCAGCGAGGCGGTGGCAGCGTGTGCCTGGGCCGAGGCGGTCGCGGGCAGCGTCGAGGAGGCGGAGCGCCTGCTCTCGATGCTGGATGCCGGCGGCCGCACGGACCTCGCCATCTACGACGTCGGGCACGCGAGAGCGCTGGCGCTGATGCGCCGCCGGCGCTTCCGCGACGCCTATGGACCGTCGATCGCAGCCGGGGAGGCGATCCTGCGTGCGGATCGGCCTGACCTGGCCTACGGCTGCTGGGCGAACGCCGCCGGTGCCGCCGCCGCGGCGGATGAGCCTGAGCGCGCCCTGGAGTTCCTCGAGCGCGGAATGGATGCGGTCTCCGGGCGGGGGTTACGGAGTCTCGAGATGCACCTGCTGGCTGCCCGTGCGTTCGTGCTTCGTGGCCTGGGCCGGCTGGAAGAGGCGCGTGCCGCCGCCCACGCAGAGCGCGAGCTGGCCGACGAGCTCGGCCTCGCCGACCTACGGGCCATGGCGGACCACGACCTCGGGCTGGCGGCGCTTCAGGAGGGCGCATACACGGAGGCCGTCGAGCGGCTCGAGGCCGCGCTGGTAGCGGAGGCGCCGATCAGCCGGCCACTCACCCGTCTGGCGCTGGCCGAGGCTCTCGTGGGCGCCGGCGACATGGAGGGTGCGGCGACGCAGCTGCGCGAGACCGTGCTCGAGCCGTTGCGGCCGAGCGACTTCCCGGCCGCCCTCGTCCCCCGGCTGTCCCGAGTACAGGGTCTGATCGCAGCCGCGAGCGGGCACCCCGAGGAGGCGCGGGCCCGGTTCGGGGAGGCGATCGACGGCTGGGGACGGCTCGCCGAGGATGTCGACGCCAAGAGCATGACCACGGTCCTGGCCGACCTCGGGCGGCCTGTCGTCGGACTGATCGATCCCACACGCGAGCTCGAACGTGCGCGCGCCGACCTGGAGAGGATTCCCGATGCCGTCGTTCATTGATTCCGCGATCTCGGCCGGAGCGCCCGAGGAGGTCTGGAAGCTGTTGTACGACCCGGCCCGCTTCCCGGACTGGTGGGCGGGGATCGGCACCGTCGACGTCCAGAGCGAGCGCGAGTACACCATGTACCCGGAGGGCTATCCGGACTTTCCGATGGCCCAGATCGTCGAGTCGCGTCGCGACGACAGTAGGGTCACCGTGTCCTGCCTGGTCTCCGACTTGCGCTTCGAATGGAGCCTGCGGCCTCAAGACGGAGGCACGTTGATCGGGGTCGAGGTGGAGATACCTGAGGCCGAGGCGCACCGTCTGGACGCGCAGCGGGAGGTCATCAGCGCTTCGCTTCGCCGGCTGGCGGAGCTCGCAGCAGCGTCCTGACCGGCTCGTACGATCGCCCGGTGAGCTGGTCTGAGCTGCTCGAGCTGCGCGGCGCCGGTGGCGAGCCGGTCGATTTCACGCGCACCGTGCTCTCCCACGGTCTCGCCGACCTGCCTCCGAACCTGATCCCGCAGGACGGGTCGCGGCTCCAGACGGTCCTGCGGATCGGCGATCGGGCATGGCTGGTTTCACTCGAGCCCGCGGGGCAGGCCCGCGCGCGGCTGCAGGCATCGGGAAGAGCACCGTCCGCCCGGGTAGCTGGGGAGTTGGTCCGGGCGATGCGCCACATGCTCCGGCTCGACGAGGACCTGAGCGCGTTCTACGCGGCGGCGGGGGCCGATCCGGCCCTGGCCTGGACGACATCCGGCGCCGGCCGGATGCTGCGCAGCCCAACCGTCTTCGAGGACGTGGTGAAGACGATCTGCACGACCAACTGCGCCTGGTCGGGGACCGTGCGCATGGTGAGCGCACTCGTGAGCTCGCTCGGCCTGGCGGTCCGGGGCGCTGAGGATCGCCGGGCTTTCCCGGACGCGGCAGCGATGGCTTCGGCGGGCGCGGAGTTCTACCGCGACGTCGCGCGGGCGGGCTACCGCGGCGCCTACCTGCGCACGCTCGCCGATGACGTGGCCTCGGGCCGGCTCGACCTCGAGGCCCTCAACGATCCCTCGCTCGACGACGACGAGGTGGCCGAGCGCCTGCTCGCGCTGCCAGGCGTGGGCCCGTACGCGATGGCCCACGTGATGATGCTGCTCGGCCGCTACCGGCGGCTCATCCTCGACTCCTGGACGCGCCCGACCTACCGCCGGCTGAGCGGCCGTCCGCGGGTGACCGACAAGGGGATCGAGCGCGCCTTTCGCCGCTACCGCGAGTTCGCGGGGCTGGCCTTCTGGCTTACGCTCACCGAGGGATGGGTGACGAGCTCCCAGCCTCCGGCGTAGCCCGCGCCGAATTTGGGTGCCCCCGCGCTCTCGGGACTAATGGAGCGCCCCGGCAGCAACGAGCAGCTCGCGCTCGCGTGTGCGGCTGAGGCCTGCGGGTGGGATCGTCACCCCGATCGTCTTGAGCGGCGGGCCTCCAGGCCCACGCTCACGCACCCAGGCGAGCGTGTCCGCGATCGTCTCTTCCAGCGGGCGCAGGCGCAGCCCGGCGGTCAGCGCCCGGCTGATGTCCGCGGCCAGGAAGCCGCGCAGCTCGGGATGTCGCGGCACATCGAGCCAGAGCGGCAGGTCGCTCCACGGCTCGACGCCCGCGTCGGCCAGCGCCGCCTCGTCCACCCAGGCGATCTCCGCGGCGGGGTTCACGGTTGCCCTGATGCATTCGAGCATCTCGCCGAAGCTCAGCGGCGCCGCCGGACCGGTGAGGTTGAAGACGCCGCCGTCGCTGCGGTCGATCAGCCATGCGGCGAGGTCGCGGGCGTCGATGAGCTGTACCGGCTGGCCGGGCGCCCCCGGCGCGAGGACCCGGCCGCCCTCGGCCATCCGTGCCACCCAATAGGTGAAGCGCTCGGTCGGGTCGTGCGGGCCGACGATCAGCCCGGGGCGGGCGATCAGCGCCCGCTGCCCGAAGACGCCCTGGACCTCCTGCTCGCACGCGGCCTTCAGCTCGCCGTAGTAGCGCTCCACGTCTTCGCTGCCCGGCTCGGGCAGCGGCGGCACCGCCGCGTCCTCGGCTACTCCGGGCTCCTCGTAGGTCCCGTACACCGAGATGCTGGACACGAACGTGTATCGCTCGGCGGCCTCTCGGAGGCGCTCCGCGCCGGCCCGCACCACTCTCGGCACGTAGCCGCTCGTGTCGATCACGGCATCCCAGGTGCGCCCCGCCAGCAGGTCGAGGTCGTGCTCGCGGTCGCCATGGATCTCCTCGACATCCGCGAACAATCCGGGCGCGGTCACCCCGCGGTTGAACAGCGTCACCTCATGCCCGCGCTCAAGCGCCACGTCCACGACGTGGCGCCCCAGGAACAGCGTTCCACCCATGATTAGCAACCGCACGGTTGCAGGATACCGGAACGGGTTCGGCCCGCGGGCGCCTAGAGCCCGTTCAGGAGGCCGCGCAGCGCCTCCTTGTAGGCATCGAGCGCCGATCGGCCCTGATAGGTCAGCGCGACGGACGTTCGCGAGGCGGGTCCGTTGCCCGTCTTCTCGGTGCTGATGTAGCTGGCGTCCTCGAGCTTTCGCAGGTGCGTGATCAGGTTGCCGGGTGTCAGCCCGATCATGTCCTGCAGGCGGGTGAACGAGAGCGCGTCGCCGGTCGGCAACGCCGCCAGGGTGGCCATGATCTGAAGCCGCGCCGGGACGTGGATGAGGGGGTCGAGCGTGTCGGCCGTCATGCGCTGGCGGACGCGCGATTCAGCCAGGCCTGGGCGGCGGCATACCCAAGGCCGACGACGCAGCAGCCGATGCCGTCGCTCAACCACACCCCGCGTGGTCCCGCGAACGCACTTGCGGTGGCGACGAGTGCGATCGCGATGCCGACGCCGAACCGCGGCCACTCCTCGCGGGCCGCCGCCACCGTGGCGCCGAGTACGCCGAGCACGATCAGCTGCGCCGTAAGCGGATAGACCCCGTACACGATCCCAAGGCTCACCCCGTCGTGCTTGAGCACCCCCTGGAAGACTGAAACGCCGACCAGAGCCACAAGCACCGCCACTCCGAAGGCCCGCTCCTGCCGGACCGACCGGCCGCTCAGGCCGGAAATGGCGCGACGCCTGAACACCACCACGATGGCGATCCAGCAGGCCAGGATGCCGTACATGACCAGAAGGCCGACGGCTGTCGGGCCCTTATAGGGGTGCTGCTGCCGGACCGAGAGCCAGACCGCGCCGAGAGCGACGAGCACCGTCGCCGCCCCGAGCACCGCCAGAGCGGGCGAGGCCATCGAGAACCTGCGGTGCGCCTCCCGGGTCGTCTGCTCAAGCAGCCTCGCCGCCGCGCGCGGATCCAGCCCGCCCCCTTCTTCGCCCTTGATCTCGTTGATGTCCCGTGTGCCGTTCATCCAGCTGCCCTCCGGTTGCTTTGTGCCGCAAACTCTACTACGTTTTGCGCCACAAAGTCAAGGCCCGCCTCGCGCAGTCGACGACCAGCGTGATCCGCGCGGAGCACGTGGTATCTCGGCCGCCCCGATGGAGCGAGCGCAAGTGTGAGAGGCTCGCGTCGCGAGAGCGCGGGATGCCTTCGGCCCGCTGGCCTGGCAAGTCCTGCCGCTGCTGGCCATCGAGCTTCCTGTGCTCCGCTCCGCTCCACCAATCGCTCCCCGACCGCCTCGCGGGCGTCGTCGTCGTGCAGGACGTCAAACGCTGAGCTCGGCCAGATACGTGCTGGTCTCGACTTCTTCGAGGCCGCCATGGTGGCCGCGAAACCAGGTCTCATTCGCGGCGGCGGAGCGCAGCCAGACCTGATGGCCGGGAGCCGGAAGCACGAGCACATCGCCGAGACGAGCCTGCAGCCGTGGACCGATCGAGGCGAACACGGACTCAGCCCGCCGCACGGAGGCCCGGCCCTCCAGGCGGACGGCCAGCTCGGCGATCACATGATCGACATGCTCAGCTCCAACGTGCAGGAACATGTCGCGCGAGGACCCGGCGGGCTGCGGCTGAGTCAGCAGCTCCGTCAGCTCAGGCCAGAGATCGTCCACGTAGTCGACCCGCGAGGGATCGACGTCGATCTGCCCGTGGTCCGCGGTCAGCAGCACCGTCACGTCGCGCACCGCGCGCAGCTCGGCCCACAGCTCGTCGAGCACGGCACGCGAGCGCGCCGCGAACTCCGGCGATGAGGGCCCGAACCGGTGTCCCACGCCGTCCACGGCGTCCCAATACACGTTCGCGTAGCCGAACCCACCGCGCAATGCGTCGAGACCGGCCCGCACGCCCGCGCCCAGGCTCTCGACCCCCACCACCTCGGCTCCGCGCGTAGCCAGACGGGTGAACGCCGACCCAGCGATAACTCCGGGCTGCGCGACCAAGGAGCCGACCGCCAGCCGCTCGTAGACCGTCTCGCCCGGCACCAGTTCGAGCGGGTCGAGTCGCCCCACGAGCTCGTCGGTCATCTCAGACGCCGCCAGCGCGAAGCGAAGCGGGCAGATCATCGTGTCCAGCGCCGGCTCGAGCACATGCCACTCGTACAGCCCGTGCTCTTGCACCGGGAGCCCGAACGCCATCGTGGTCACGTGCACCGTGGTCGTCGACGGAAACTGCGCCCGCAGCGGCTGCACCGAGAGCCGCTGCACGAGCGGATGGTCCCGGTGGCGCTCCAGGAACTCGAGCCCGAAGGCATCCAGCAGGACGAGCAGCACCCGTTCCCCGCCCTCGATCCTCCGTTTGATCTCGGCCGGAATGTCGGCGAACGTCTGCACTGACAACATTGTCTCGATGACCGCAGCGCTTCGCCTGCCCACGGCTGTTCTGGCGGCGGCCGGGCTGATAGCCGGCTTCGCCGTCGCCACCGCCACGGGGTCACGACCGCTGGGCGGCGTCGTGCTGGCCGCCTTCGGACTCGGCTGCATCGTGACCTGGCGCTCGCGTCACCACACCGGCAAGACCGCGATCCTCACGGCCATCGGCCTGTTCGCCTTCGCCCTCTCCCACGGCCTCGGGCTGCTGATCGGCGCCTGGCCCGCCGTCGTCGTCACCGCTGTTCTGACAGCAACTGTCTACTGGCGGGCCTCAGACATGGTTTCCTTCTCGGGCGGTGACCGAGAGCCGCGTTGATCCGGTGTTCGGAGCGGGCTGGACGGTCAGCCGCGACTCCGACCTCCCGGCCTACGCCCAGATCGAGCAGCGGCTGGCCGGGCTGATCGCCGACGGCGAGCTCTCGCCCGGAGATCGCCTGCCGTCCGAGCGAGACCTCGCCGCCCGCGTCGGCGTGAGCCGCCTCACCGCGCGCGCGGCGCTGGCCTCCCTCGCCCAGCGGGGATTGGTGCAGCGGGGCGTCGGCCGGCGCGGCACCTTCGTCGCCCAGCCGAAGCTGACCTATGACCTGCGCGAGTTCGCGGGCTTCACGGAGATGGCGCGCCGCCACGGGCTCGAGGCCGGCGCCGAGATCCTGACCGCCGAGCGGGCTGCCGCTCCGGACAACGTCGCGGAGGCGCTCGGCCTCGCACCCGGCGAAGCGGTCTACCTGTTCGTCCGCCTTCGCTTCGCGGGCGGCGAGCCGCTGACGCTCGAGCACTCGTGGATCCCCGTGGGACCGTACCCGGACCTGCTCGAGCGCGACCTCACCCATTCGCTCTACGCCGTGATGGGCGATGCCTATGGGCGGGCGCCCGTGCGGGCGACCGAGCGCCTCGAAGCGCACGTCGCGCTCGAGGACCAGGCGCGAGCGCTGGGCGTGAGCCCCGGGGCGCCGCTGATGCTCGTCGTCCGTGTGGCCTACGCCGGCGACGGCATGCCGGTCGAGTTCGCGCGCGACTTCCACCGCGGCGACCGAGCTCACTTCGTGGCCGAGCTCACCACCCGCCTCTAGAGCTCCCGGTACATCACGTGCAGCCCGACCCGCCCGTGCCGGGCGTGATCGAACGCCTCCGGGATCGTCGCCATGATCCGGAACCCGAGCGACTGCCAGAGCCGGACCGCGGCGGTGTTGGTCTCGACCACGGCATTGAACTGGATGCCGTGGTAGCCCTCGGCCTGTGCCCAGCGCACCACCTCCTCGCCCAGGGCTCTGCCCACGCCCCTTCCCTGCACGGCGGGGTCGACCATGAAGCTGGCGGTGGCGATGTGGGCGCCCCGCCCGGGCCGGTTCGGCCCCATCGTGGCACTTCCGAGCACCTGCCCTCCGGAGTCGACCGCCACCACGCATCGTCCCGGCTGGCCCACCAGCCACAAGGCCGCGATCCCGGAGTCGTCCAGATCCTCGGGATAGGCGTACGTCTCGCCCGCGGCCACGATCGCGCGAAAGAACGGAGCGATCGCGGCCAGGTCGTCAGGCCGGGCGTCGCGAATCTGCACACCGTCAGGCTCGCACAGGCAGCGCCCGCACGCGCTCGCCGCGCGGGTCGAACAGCGGCTCGGCCGCGACCTCGCCCGCCACCCACCGGCCGAAGATGTCGACATCGACCGCGCCACCCACCTCTACCTCCGCCGGCAGGTAGGCATATGCGATCGAACGCTCGACGCTGTAGCCGTAGCCGCCGCTGGTCACCCGGCCCACTATCTCGCCGTCGATCCGCACCGGCTCGTTGCCGAGCGCCACCGAGCGCGGGTCCTCCAGCACCAGGCACCTGAGCCGGCGCCGCACAGACCGCCCCAGCGCCCCGCGCCCCACGAACTCCTTGTCGGGCTTCACGCAGAACCCGAGCCCGGCCTCGTTCGGATTCTCATCGGGAGTGATGTCGGCCGCCCACACCCGGTAGCCCTTCTCCAGGCGTAGCGAGTCGATCGCCCGGTAGCCACAGGCCATCACTCCGTGCTCTGAGCCGCCCGCCCACAGCGTCCGCCAGAGACCGGCCCCGTACTCGCTCGGGCAGTACAGCTCCCAGCCGAGCTCACCCACGAAGGTCACCCGCAGCGCCCTCACCGGCACGTCGCCGACGCTGATCACCCGCATCGTCATGTACGGGAACGCCTCCTCGCCGACGTCGTCCGGCGTCAGGCCGGAGAGGATGTCCCGCGCCCTGGGCCCCCACAGCGCGAAGCACGACCAGCGCGAGGTCACGTCCGACACCCGCACCGAACCGTCGCCGGGCAGGTGCTTTCTGATCCAGGACCGGTCGTGGTTACCGAAGGCCGTGCCGGTGATGATCGAGAACAGCTGCTCCTCGACCCGGGTCACAGTGAAGTCACACTCGATGCCGCCGCGGCTGTTGAGCATCTGCGTGTAGGTGATGTCGCCGACACCGCGCGCGACCCGGTTGTCGCACAGCGATTCCAGGAACGCTGCCGCCCCCGGGCCGGCCACCTCGAGCTTGGCGAAGGACGACTCGTCGAACAGCCCGGCACGCTCGCGAGTGGCCAGATGCTCTGCCCCGATCGCCGCAGACCAGTGCATCCCCGCCCACCCACGTGGACGTAGCTCCGGGTCGCCCGCAGCCGCGTTCGACTCATACCAGTTGACACGCTCCCAGCCCGATTTCTCACCGAAGGCGGCGCCGTGCTCGGCGTGCCAGGCGTACGCGCTCGACACGCGCAGCGGCCGCCCGGCCTGGCGCTCGTGGCCGGGATAGCGGATGTCGTAGTAGGTCTCGTAGACCTCCTTGGCGCGCTTCAGGGTGTAGGTGGGCGAGCGGTAGTGGGGCCCGAAGCGCCTGATGTCCATCTCCCAGGCGTCGATCGAGGGCTCGCCCTGGACGATCCACTCGGCCATGATCTTGCCGATGCCGCCCGCGCCGGCCAGCCCGTGCGCGCAGAAGCCGGCGGCCACAAAGAACCCGCGCACGTCGCTCTCGCCCAGGCAGAACTCGTTATCCGGGGTGAACGCCTCCGGGCCGTTGATCAGCCGGGTGATCGTCACCTCGTCCATCACCGGCACGCGGCGCTTCGAGTTCTCGGCGATCTCCTCGAAGCGCTCCCAGTCCTCCTCGAGCAGGCGTCCGTTGAAGTCGGGCGGGATGTCGTCGAGCAGCCGCTCATCCAGCGACCAGGGAGCGCTGTCGCGCTCATAGCCGCCCATGATCAGGCCACCGCCCTCCTCGCGGAAGTAGATCAGGTTGTCGGGGTCCCGCAGCGTTGGCAGGTGCCGTCCGCCGCGATCGCGGAACGGCTGGGTGACCAGGTACTCGTGCGCGAACGGGATGATCGGCACCCGCACTCCGGCGAGGCGCCCGATCTGGGCCGCGTACATCCCGCCTGCGTTGACCACGACCTCGGCCTCGATGTCGCCCCACTCGGTCGACACCCCGCGAACGCGGCCGTCGCGCACGTCGATCGAGTTCACGCGCGTATGGGTGAAGATCTGCGCCCCACCCCGCCGCGCTCCATCGGCCAGCGCGTAGGTGAGCTGAGAGGGGTCGAGGTAGCCGTCGGTGGCCAGATACGACGCCGCGCGCACGCCGTCGCACACCATCAGCGGGAACAGCTCCTGCGCCTCGCTCGGGGAGATCCGCTCGAGCGGCAGACCGAACGTCCTCGCCCACGCGACCTGCCGGTCGAGCTCCTGCTCGCGCTCGGGCGTGCACGCCAGGCGGATGCCACCGCACTCCACCCATCCCGGGTCGGTATCGGTCTCGGCCGCCAGCCGGCGGTAGAGCTCGACGCTGTACATCATCATCCGCGTCAGCGTCAGCGAGCCGCGGAGCTGGCCGACGAGGCCGGCCGAGTGGAAGGTGGAGCCGCTGGTCAGCTCGTTACGGTCGAGCAGGACGACGTCACGCTCGCCGAGCTGGGCCAGGTGGTAGGCGATGGAAGTGCCGCCGACGCCGCCGCCGATGATCACGATGCGGGCGCGGTCGGGCAGGTTACGAGGCCGCGGCATCGAGCCACCTTTCCAGTCGAGGGTCCTCGGCGGCCTGAAGGAGCCGCCCCAGATGCTTGTCGCGGTAAGCCGTGTAGTCGAAGTCGAGCTCCGAGAGCCGGGTCTGGACCATGCCCCACCCACCCTCGCGGTAGTCGGACACCAGCCTCATCAGCGCGAGCGCGGCGAGCCGGCGCTCGCTCGGCGGCTCGCCCCAGTAGGCCTCGAGTAGGCGCGCGCCGTCCTCTTCGCTGAACCCGTTGTTGACCGCCAGGTTGCCGAGGTCGAAGTAGCGGTCGCCCATGCCCGCGTACTCCCAGTCCACGATCGTCAGGGTGCCGTCGGCGGCGAGCAGGAAGTTGGCCGTCAGGAGGTCGTTGTGGCAGGGGACCGGGGCGTGTTCGGAGCCCCGCAGCGCAGCCTCGATCCGCGCCATCAGCGCCCGTGCGGTCTCGAACGCCGCGGGAACGACTCCGCCGCGCGCCAGGGTCTGGCGCCGGTACTCCTCGCCCAGCTTGAAGGTGTCGAAAAAGACCGGGAGCGTGGCGCCGCAGCCGTGGAAGGCCCGCAGCGCGCGGGCCACCCGGCGGAGCAGCTCGGGCTCGCGCAGCTCGGAATCGCTCGCCGCTCGGCCCTCGATCCAGCGCGTGACCAGGCATTGCGGCTCGGTGAGCTGGAGCACGGGCTCGGGCGCGATCCCAAGCGCATGCGCGGCCCGCGTCGCCTGCAGCTCGGCATCACGGTCGATGCCGAGCAGATCCGTGTCCTTGCCGCACAGGCGCACGACGTAGTCGCTGCCGCCCGCCCGCACCTTGAGGTTCCGGTTGGTGATGCCGCCTTCGAGTGGTTCCGGGCTGCCCTCGATCGCTCCGAGCCGCTGCTCGAGAACCTCGGTCACCTCGCCGGTCATCAGCCCTGTCCCGAACATTGGTATATGCCATAACTTACCGACCCCGCGCAGCAATGCAAGCGTCCTAAGCTGCCTGGACGTGAAGGAAGCCGCACTCCCAAGCTCTCTCCCGCTCGAGACCGCCACGTTCTTGGCCTGCGTCGCCACGATCCTCGAGCTCCCGGTCGACGACTTGCCGCAACCGAAGCCCGGCGAGGACCCGGCGACGGGCTGGACAGTGACGAGATGGCTGGGCGGACTCGGGCTCGGCCTGGCGCGTATCGCCGATGCGGGCTCGTTCTCCTGGCCGGGGCCGTGGATCGCGCGGGCAGCCGCCCCACAGCCCAGGTTCGTGGTCATGTACGGCGTCCCGTCGGGAGTCGTCTACGACCCCGGCTCAGACGCTGATCAGCCGGTCGAGCCCGAGGACGGCTATCTGATCGCCGCGAGCGACGTCGCGCTCGCGCTCCCGCCCCGGCCCAGCGCCCCCGCCGGCGTGGGCACGCTCGAGCTGATCTGCCTCGCGCCGAGCGCCGGCGAGTCCGTCGAGACCCCCCGGTCCGTGCGCGCGATCGCAGGAAGCGGACTGCAGGGCGATCGTCACGTCACGGGCCGCGGCACGTTCCCGTCGGGCCCTCCCGGCAGCGCGCTCACGCTGATCGCCGCCGAGGTCTGCGAGTCGTTCGATCCGCCGCTCACCCCCGATGAGCACAGACGGAACCTGGTTACCCGCGGGATCGACCTGAACGGGCTCGTCGGCCGCGCCTTCACGATCGGCGAGGTCCAGTGTCGCGGGATGAGGCTGTGCGAGCCGTGCACAGTCGTTCAGCGCTATGCCGGCCGCCCCGTCCTGCGCGCGCTCGTGCACCGCGGCGGCCTGCGCGCCGACATCCTGCAGGACGGCGAGATCAGCCTCGGCGACGCGATCAGAACCGCAGAACGCTGACGAGCGGGTGCAAGATCGTCGGCAGCCCCGCGGCGTCGATGACCTCGATCTCCATTCGCGGGCGCTTCAGGCGGTGACGGTGCGCTGCTCGCGCGAAGCTTGCGGTCTCGCCCAGTCCACGCAACTGAACGGTGAACGCCGATACCGGGTGACGGAGCAGGAGCACGAACACGCCGCGCACGACCTTCACCAGGCGCACCTTGGCGCCCGTGACCCGCAGATGGACGATCGGGCGATGATGCCGGTTGAGGAAGAAACCGAGCCCGCGTGGCAGGGCGATCCCCAGCACGTCCAGCTTCGGCGCCGACTTCCCGGCCGCGACACGTAGGGCGAGTGTGGGGGTGCCACTGCGGACATGACTCAGCCTCGCCCAGAGCACGTGGGGCCGGCCCGGGCGCGCGTGATGGCCTCCGCCCGAGCCGCCACCCGAGCCGCCGCCGGAGCCCCCGCCCGAGCCGCCGCCCGGAGACGCGGCCGGGCATCCCGAGACCGTGAACGGGTAGGTC